>JAEEGL013457452.1_pt1 | contig 21633 bp, 15 predicted proteins | sample 9134231 | NCBI WGS metagenome assembly JAEEGL01 (sample SAMN16246548, study PRJNA631951) | gut metagenome | biome: gut microbiome; feature: rumen; material: fiber-attached | host: Bos | place: Iran: Karaj | collected 2018-10
AAGGGGGGGGGGGGGGGGGGCGCCCCCCAGGACGCGGGGGGGTGGGGGGGGGGCGTGCGGGGTGCCACGCCCCCTACCCGCCTGCGGCGCGTAGCCGCGCAAGAATGCGCTTACGGCCGCAGGCCGTCCACGAAAATTACAAACTGTCTCCAAAATCCTCACGGAATTTGCGGGCGAGCTTATCCTGCCAGTCGCTGGTGGGCGCGAGGCGTCCGAAGAAGAATCGCAGCACGCTGGGCTCTTCGATCCATTTGAGACCGCCGATGAGTTCGCGGTTATCGTACAGCCATTTCACGCGGTCGGCGCAGTATTTGATTTGTGACAGCGTGAACACGCGTCTCGGCACGGCCAGACGGAGCAGTTCGAGTTCTGCATATCGTTCTGTGCCATCCGGTTCGCGCTGTTCCGAAATCGAGCCTCGTTCCATGCCGCGGATGCCGCCGGCAATATACAATGCGGCTGCGAGTGCGCCTGCAGGATACTGGCTGGAAGGAATGCGGCCTTCGAGGAATGCCGATGCATTGATGTGTGCACCCAGACCGCCTGCCGGCTCGATCATCGGCACGCCGTAATCGACGAGCTCACGAACGAGTGCTTCGATAAAGATTGGGCCCTGTGAAATCACTTCCATATCGAGCGTTTCATACAATCCCTGCGCCATGGCCTCCATCGAGCGCACTTCCATACCGCCGTATGTTAAAAATCCTTCATACAATGGTACGAATTCCATCAGCTCGCGATAGATGTTTTCGTGCATCGTGATGATTGCACCACCGCGGCTGAATCCCAGCTTGCGGCTCGAGAAGTATATAATGTCGCTTGCTTCGGCCAGCTTGTGCATGATATCGCGAAGCGGCGCATGTTTGTATTCTGGTTCGCGCGTCTTGATAAAGTATAGATTGTCCTGCAAAAGCGATGCATCGATAACCGAGCGGATGCCTTCACGACGGCAAATGCTCAGTACTTCAAGCATATTCTCCATCGAAATGGGCTGCCCGCCGATGAGGTTTGTACCCGTTTCTATTCTCAAAAATGCGATATCATTTTTGCGTTCATCGATGAGCGCTCTCAGACGCGGAATGTCGAAATTACCTTTGAACGGCTCGTTGTTTACCGGCTCAAGACCTTCTTTGCGCACGAGTTCAATCACCTCGCCGCCGCAGCGCGTGATATGCGCTTTTGCCGTTGTAAAGTGGAAATTCATCGGGCAAATCATGCCGGGCTTCACATACGCTTCCGACAGAATGTTCTCGCAGGCACGTCCCTGGTGCGCCGGCAAAAAGAACGGTGTGCCGAATACGTCGAGCAGCGCGGCCTTCAGACGATTGCATGTTTCGCTGCCTGCGTACGCATCATCTGCACGCAGCATCGCGGCCTGCTGCAAATCCGACATCGCGTTCACGCCCGAATCGGTCAGCATGTCCATAAATACATCACGATTCTGGAGCAAAAAAGTATTGTTTCCCGCCTCGTTAATCTTTCTCACGCGCTCTTCAATCGGTGGCAGAAACAGCTTCTGCACAATGCGCACCTTGTGCATTTCGAGGGGTACCTGATGATCTTGCTTGTAAAATTTTACTGTCATAACATTGCCTTTATATAATTAATATGCACAAATGCATACAAATTTTGTATTTACCACAAGTGCATCGGTTTGTTAATCATTATTTACGTGTTTGATTAGTTATTTTAAGTGTTATAATGACGCAGTGCATCGCCTGTGCGCCTTTGGCGCATGCGGCTCGGAAAACGGCTATGGCTGCCGCCATACGCCGTTTGGGTGGCGGCTATGGCTCGCCATACGCCGCCCCCACATTTGCTGGCGCTGCGCGTCTTTCCGACTGTCTGCTGCGACACTTGCCCCCTGCGGGGGCGTGCAGAATGACGATTCGAATTCACAGGATTACCCCATGATTAACGATTTCTTCGCTTTTTTGAACGATTCCCCCGTCAATTTCCTCGCCTGCAGCGCCGTCGCTTCGCGCCTCGACAATGCCGGATTCCGCAGGCTTGATCCTGGTGCTCCATGGCCTGCATGCCATGCTGGAGATAAGTTTTATGTGACCAAAAATGATTCCTCCATCTATGCTTTCCATATCGGTACCAGCACACTGGGAGATGCAGGATTTCACCTGATTTGCGCACACTGTGACTCGCCAACATTCCGCATCAAGCCAAGAGCCGTATCCGTGAGCAGCGGCAGAATCGTCAAACTCGGCGTCGAAGCTTATGGCGGCGTGATTATGAGCACCTGGTTCGATCGGCCTTTAAGCATCGCCGGACGCGTGATCCTAAAGGGGCCGGACGATTTGCATCCGGTTACGCGCCTGCTGCATATCCGCCGGCCAATCATGACGATTCCAAACCTGTGCATTCACTTTAACCGACAGGTCAACGATGGCGTAAAACTGAGCGTTCAGAAAGAAATGCAGCCCATTTGCGGTATGATTGCCGATGAGATGCAAAAAGATCATTTGCTTCCCGAATTGATTGCAGAATCGTTGGGGGTGGAACGCACGGATATCCTCGATTTCGATTTGTGCCTGTATGATACCACGCAGCCCTGCACCTTCGGTCTGAATGATGAATACATTTCGGCGGGCAGGCTGGATGATCTCGAAATGGTCTATGCCGGTTTAAAAGCCATGGTCGATCACGCCGGCATCGTTCCCCAGACGACCCAGATTCTGGCTGTTTTTGATAACGAAGAAACCGGATCGCATACCAAACAGGGGGCCGCAAGTCCGTTCCTGGCCAATGCTATCCTGCGCATCGTGATGGCGCAGGGCGGCTCGATGGATGATTATCTGCGATCCGCTGAACATGCGTTCATGATAAGTGCCGATAATGCCCATGCATTTCACCCCAACTATGGTGAAAAGTACGATCCATCGTGTCATCCGGTGCTTGGCGGTGGTCCGGCCATCAAATACAATGCGGCGCAAAAGTATGCGAGTGATGCCGCGTCGGCGGCGGTTTTTGCGAACCTTTGCAAAAGCGCGGGTGTGCCATACCAGCGATTTGTCAATCACAGCGATATCGCTGGTGGCAGCACGCTTGGGAACATTCTCACATCGAGTCTGCCGGTGAACGGCGTCGATATGGGGTGCGCCATTCTGGCGATGCACAGCGTTCGCGAGACGGGCTCGGTTGCGGATTTGGACTTTACCATCCGCGTTTTTGGCCAGTTTTTTGGCACACCGTGATTTGACCATGTGTTTGGGGTGCTTAGACTGACGCCGTTTGGATGTGCCGGGGTTCGGCTCCCGGCTGCGGGTGCGGTGTTTGCCGGTTAAACGCTGATCAGGAATGGTCTTATGGAAAGAAAACATATTCAGGGGCAAGTTTTTTCGGGCGAACGCTCACTGTTTAAGAGCCGGAATCTCGATATTCGCGATTCGATGTTTTCGGAGGGCGAATCGCCGCTTAAGGAAAGCTGCGATATATCTTTGCAAACGACATCGTTCCAGTGGAAATATCCCCTGTGGTATTGCCGGAATATCGAAGTGGAACGCTGCGCCTTTTTTAATATGGCCCGCGCAGGTATCTGGTATGTCAACAATATCTCGCTTTCCAACTGTTTGTACGAGGCACCCAAGGGACTCAGAAGAGTGAATCAGTTGAGGCTGCATCATGTGCAGTTTACACAGGCTGCCGAAACGCTGTGGAATTGTACAAATGTCGAAATCGAAGATGTGACCGCCCGCGGCGATTATTTCGGAATGGGCTCTTCAAACCTAAAGATCCGCGATTTCAATCTGGTCGGCAATTACTGCTTTGACGGATGCAAAAATATCGAAATCCATAACGCAAAGCTGATGTGCAAAGATGCATTCTGGAACTGCGAAAATGTAACGATTTATGATTCGTATATTTCGGGGGAATACGTCGGCTGGAACTCGAAAAATGTCACATTTGAAAACTGTCTGATCGAGAGTTTGCAGGGATTCTGCTACATGGACAATGTTGTGCTGAAGAATTGCAAACTCATCAATACAACGCTGGCTTTCGAGTATTCCAGTGTGGATGCTGTGATCGACAGCGAGATCGACAGCGTGAAAAATCCATCATCCGGCAGGATTGTATGCAAACGCATTGGGGAGCTCATTCTTGATGATCCCGAAATCGATACGTCCAAAACGCAGATTATACAGACAGAAGGTGAGGGTGATGCCATATAACTTTGACAAACAAATCAATCGCCGGCATACGAATTCATACAAATGGGATATCGGTGAAAATGAGCTTCCGATGTGGGTCGCCGATATGGATTTCGAGGCTGCTCCAGAGATTATTGCAGCGCTCGAAAAAAAAGTATCAGAGCATGTGTATGGTTATCAGACGCTGCCCGATGAATGGTACGAAGCATACCAGAATTGGTGGCAGACACGTCATCACATCGCGTTCGAAAAAGAGAGCCTGGTCTTTTGCACCGGCGTGGTTCCGGCAATTTCTTCGGCGGTGCGCAAATTCACGACCCCGGCCGAAAAAGTGGTTATCATGACGCCGGTGTACAATATCTTTTTTAATTCGATACTCAACAATGGCCGTGTGGCGCTCGAAAGCCGCCTCAAATACGAAAATGGCCGGTATGATATCGATTTCGACGATTTCGAAAAGAAGGTGTCTGATCCCCAGGCGACGCTGCTCATTCTGTGCAATCCGCACAATCCGGTCGGCAGAATATGGGATCGCGAAACGCTGCAGCGCGTGGGTGAATTGTGCGAGAAGCACCATGTGATCGTTTTTTCGGACGAAATTCACTGTGATCTGACCGATCCCGGCAAAGAATATGTGCCGTATGCATCGGTTTCGGAAATCTGCCGCAATCACAGCATTACGGCCATCGCACCGACCAAAGCGTTCAATATTGCCGGCATTCAGTCGGCGGCCGTGATGGTGCCGAATCCGGCGCTTCGCCACAGAATCTGGCGTGCACTGAATACAGATGAAGTCGCCGAACCCAATGCGTTTTCGGTGCCTGCGACGGTGGCGGCGTTTCGTCACGGCGGACCGTGGCTGGATGCACTGCGCCAGTATATTTATGAAAACAAGCAGTACGTCGATGCGTTCATTAAAACCAGAATTCCCAAACTGCGTCTGGTTAAAGGCGAAGCCACCTATCTGCTGTGGCTGGATTGCCGTGCATATACCGATAATTCGGCGGAACTGTGGCATATCATCCGCGAAAAAACGGGCTTGTATCTGAGCAAAGGAACGTCCTACGGCGGGGATGGCCAGTATTTTCTGCGCATGAATATCGCCTGTCCGCGATCCAATGTGATCGACGCCATGCAGCGGCTTGAGCGTGCGCTATAACACTTTCCCGGCGATGCTGCAGATGAGGGCTAACGCATGGTTTCGACCTGCATGGTGTAGCCGTCGGTGGAAAACCGAATGGTTCCGTGCAGATCGGTGCGGTAGATCGCCGAATGGATGCGGCTGAAGCGCTCCTGCACTGGTTTGTGGGGAAAATGGTATCGGTTGTGTTTGCCGACGCTGAATACAACGGCCTGCGGTCTGACGGTTTCTACCCAATCCTGTGAGGATGCGCTGCCCGAACCGTGGTGTCCGGCTTTGAGCAGCGATACAGGGCTGAGAGGATACATTTCGAGCATCTGTGTTTCGACGGCGACGCCGGCATCGCCCATAAACAATGCCGAGAACTGATGGTATTCGATGCCCATCACGACCGAGCTTTCGTTTTCGCTGAGCACTCCGCGTTCCCGCAGTAATTCTGTGCCCCGGGCGTCGGGCCAGTAAATGGTGAGCTTTACATCGCCATATTGCTGATGGTGCGGCAGATTCGCAATCGGAATGACCGGGATTTTTCTGGATTGTATTTGGTTTTGATAGGACGCTGCGGATTCGTCGTTAATTCTGTTTACCCAGACTTCGCCAACACTGCATTTGTCGATCACCGGCATGATGCCGGCGATGTGATCGTAATCTCCGTGGGTGACCACAAGCGTGTCGATATGCCGGATGCCGAGTGTTTGCAGATAGGGCAGCATCCTGGTTTGACCGGCGTTTGTATCTTTTTGGATTTCGGAACCGATATCGATCACCATGATATGGCCGTTTGGAAATTCAAGCAGCGTCGCATCGGCCTGTCCCATGGCGATGGAGGAAATGCGCAGATCGTCGTGCAAATGATAGATGCGCGGGTGTAGCGCAGAAACTGAGAGTACAGCCACAGTAATGATGGAAATCGCCGCTACTGCAAGTATTCTGGGCTTTGATGGCCTGAAGCGGAACAGAATGGCAAATGCAGACAGGATGCTGAATATGAGCACAAGTGGTGTGGCAGGCATTTCGGTATAGGTGAAAGGTATATATTCCGAATAGAGCCTGGCAAACCTGACGAGCATTGTCTCGAAAAAGCCGCATAGCTGCGACAAATCGGCGGCGAATGGCAGACCCGATACAAGCGCTGCTGCGGTGATAATCGAAACCGGCATGAGAATGAACGATACATAGGGAATCACGATGAGATTGGCGGCAATACCGGTAATTGGCAGCATTTCGAAATGTGCGATGACGAATGGTGCAGTTGTGAGTGAGGTCGAGATCGTCATCATGCACATGCTGCACAGTGCGCCCAGGCATTTGCGCAGGCGGTCGGAAATATCGATATCGAGCAGTTTTGGCTGGATGTATAAATCGTACAGCTGCATGCCCCAGATGATGCCGAGGATGGCGCTGAACGAGAGCTGAAATGCGATGGAGAACAGCGCTTTTGGATCTGCGATGAGTATCATCATGCCGGCGATGGCAAGTGAACGGGAACGCTCCGATTTTCGGCAGAACAGGTGCGCCAGACAGCATACAGTCATCATCAGCAGGGAGCGCTGTGCGCTGACGGGGGCGCCGACGAACAGCAGATAAATCATCAGCACGGGCATGGCGGAAGCGACTGCGAACCGGTGTCGTCCGAATCTGGTCATAATCCATCTGGAACGGCTGGCGATTCGAGCAAAGATAAACGAAATAACGAGTGCGACGATGCCAAAATGCAGACCGCTGACGGCGAGCACGTGTGCGATGCCGAGCTGTGCAAAGGTGGCGCGGGTTTCGTCGGGGATTTCACGGCTGGCGCCCAGAACGAGGGCTGGCAGCAGGCCGTGTGGACTATGGGAACGCAGGATTTGATAGGCTTTGTGCCGCGCTCTTTCGAGTCTGGCAACCACGCCGGTCTGTGGCTGGATGACGGCGAATGCATCTTGCGGGCGGCGAGCAAACATGCTGTCGATTTCTTTGGTTTTTGCCCACGAACGGCTGTCGAACATGCCGGGAACATCGGGCGCTTCGAATTGCTGGAATCGGCCTGTTGCCGCGAAAACCGTGCCCCGGACCAGATCGTTTCGGAATTCGTCAGGCTGCAGGCGCATGCGAATATGGACATTTTCTGTGCTCTGGAGCGTCCCGCATTGATAATGGTGAAGGCGCGCGGTGATTTGGTTCGAACCGGGCTGGATTTCGGTGATGATGCCCTGGATTTCGCACTGGATGTTGTGGGGCAGGGCGATGGGGGGACGGCGCTGACCCGATACAAAGCCGAATGATAGCCACAGCATCAGCCATGCGATGAACCAGACTGCGATATAGCGGGCGTTTGGCTTGCGTACGGTCTGATGCAGCCAAATCGAGAGAATGAGCAGGTTGATGGCGATGAGGAGGCAGATTTTACCGGCAGTGGCCAGAGGCATAAAGGCGCTGCATGCGATGCCGGCAGCAATCGCAGCAAACGACAGGTGGTGCGGCAGCAGACAAACCGCATGGTGGCGCTGCATGTATTGCTTTTCAAGACCGAAGGCGATGGCTGTGACTTTCATGGGGACCCTGGCAGAGGTGATGGGCTGTGTGTGTGCGTGCAGTTGTTCAGATGATGGGATCTGAGGGGGTAGCGGCGTATGGGGCGCAGCCCCATAGACGCGTAGGGGGAGACTTCCCCCGGCTGTAAAGAAATCGTTAAATGAATGATGACGTTGAAAAGTCGATTGTGACAAAAAAAAGCCAAAAAAAGACTACCAACCCGCAATAAATTGGGTAGATTACGTGGGCGGGATGAACCGCTTTGGGGCATGAGATGTCGGGTAAGAAACGTAAAAATCTGGCGATAGGACTGGGGTTGGTGCTATTGGCGCTGGGCTTTGGCTGCTCGGATTCGGACCGGGACGACTCGCTGTATTGCATGAAGCAGTGTGACGGCCGGACGTGCGGCAGCGATGGCTGTGGCGGGACTTGCGGCACCTGCGGTTTCGGGACGATATGCATATCGGGAACGTGCCAGTCGACGGCCTGTGCGCCAGACTGTCCGCCGGCGTGTGTGCCCGATTGTACGGGCGGGTTGATATGCAAGGACGGGCGATGCATCGACCCGGGCGTGTGCGAGCCGAAATGCACCGAGGGCTATGCGTGTGAAGACGGCGAATGCGTGAAAGTGTGCATGCCTTATTGTACCGACCGCGAGTGCGGGCGGGATGGGTGCGGCGGATCGTGTGGCGAGTGCGCATCGAAGTTCACCTGCAACGATGCGACAGGGCAGTGCATGGACTGGCGTGTGACCGGCAAGCTGATGCTGGAAAAGCGGAATGTGAAATATAGCGACTATCAGCTTCCGGTGCTTGATAAGAGCGAATTTGTTGTGGTTCCCGGCATCGATGTGACGCTGTACGATTACGAAGGGCAGATGCTTGGGAAGGCGACGACGGCTGAGGACGGCACATTTGAGATTGCGGCGCCGCGTCTGCCGCAGGCGTCGGACTGGCTGTCGGTTGTGCCGACCTATCGCGTTGGCACCAAGCTGCAATTTGCAGTTCTGATGGGCAATGTGAATAACAACGGCATATTCGAGCTGTGGCAGTGGACGATTAAACTGTCGAACTATACAGCCCCGGATGCGCCGGGAGATATGGGTGAAATACATATTACCGAAAGACAGCATTCCGGCGCGCTGTATTTGTACATGCTGGCCAAAGATGCATTTGAAATGCTGATAGCGAGCGGGTTTGAGAAGGATTATACGAATCTGCCGTCGATAGGTATTGTATGGAAACCGGGTATTGTTTGGGACTGCGGGACTTGTTATATCAATGCGCAGCAATGTATGTTCGGCGATACAATTCTGGAGACGACGATGCTGATTGGCGGTGCGTCGAAAGATGAGTCGGCGTGGGGATATCCGACGTTTTTGCATGAGTTTGGGCACTATGTGCTGGCGCGCCGCAAAGATACAACATCAGGCGGGGATCACAATATATCGACGGCATGCAAGCCGAGTCTGGCATGGAGCGAGGGATTTGCGACCTTCTTTTCGCAGATGATACAAAGTCTGATGGCGGGGGAACCTCGTCCGGTATATTGGCGTGTGCTTTCGAGCGGGAGTTTCTGGACGGATTATTCGCGATTGTTTAATGATGCATCCGGCGGCAGTCATCAGGTGCCGCAGCCGTCGCTGACGGATGAACTCGGCATGAAACAGAATCTTGGCGAGGTTTGGGTCACCTATATGCTGTGGAATATGTGGGACGGGGATGATGTCGTCGATTTGTCGACACCGCCCGACGGCGTATCGCTAGGCACTTCGGGTATATACAAAACGCTGTCCACGATTCGTTACCTGAACTATGGTGATTATAACAAGGGGTCGAGAAATGCATACGGCGTCGATTTTGTGGATTTTATCGATGCTGTATTGTGTGACAGCTCAGAAAGTATATTTGACAGCATTACAAAGATGCTGAAAGATAATCAGTTTCCGTATGATAACAATCCGGCATGTCCGCAGTAAATACTGGAGGGATATATAGTATGGGACAGACGTCGTGGCCGTCGCAGTGGTATGATCTTCCGATTGCTGTATTCGATCTTGAAACGACAGGTACGGATTATGAATCGTGTGAAATTATAGAAATTGGTATTGTACATTTTTTGCGCGGTGAAGTTGTAAATGTATACAACTGGCTAATCGATCCGGAATGTGAGATACCGCAGGAAATCGTCGAAATCACGCATATTCGCCAGGAAGATGTCGATGGACAGCCGAAATTCAGGGAAATTGCGCAGGATGTGCTCGATGCGTTCAGCGGTCATGGTATTGTGGCTTATAATATTGGATTTGACCGTCCATTTTTGACGCATAAGCTTGAAAAGCTGGGGATGCAGTGGCCATCGGATAATCCGACGATCGATCCGCTTGTATTTGCGCGGCATTTGTGGCCGAATCAGCGCAATAAGCTGGGCATGGTGGCCGAGCGATTGAATGTATCGCTTGTAGGGGCGCACCGTGCGTGCAACGACGCCGAGGCGACGGGCAAAGTATTGTATGCGATGCGCGACAAGCTGCCGCCCGATTTGGAGAATCTGCTCATCATTCAGGCACAGTGGGACCTGGAATATAAAGAAAGGTATGCGTGGCGCAACAAGTTCAAAGGTGAAGATAACGGTCTGAATTCACTCGTGTCGCCGGCAAGCGCGCAAACGCTTGGACCGGGCTATTTCTTCGGCAACGAAACAGATCCGCTCAAATCCCTGTATAACATGGTGCCGAGTGCGCAGGCGCGAACAACTACCTAGTCTTTAGCTTTTCCTGAATATAGGCTTTATGGCACTGCTCCCGCTTGTCGGATGATATCTGTTCGATGGCGACCTGCCGCATTTTTTCTTCGGTCATGGGGGCTTCGTCGCGCCGCCAGATGGGGATGACGAACGCTTTCCATTCGCCGGAACATGCGATGCTGTGTGCGATGGGAACGCCGAGTTCTGCGGTGCTGAGCGTCTGAATGGCTTCGGGGCACGAAAAGAGCAGACCATCCGATTCGGTGAAGGGACCGAGTTGTGCGGGTTCCTCGTGGTCTTCGGTATTGTTGGCTACAAATGCGTATGTAAACCGCTTGGCATCCATGGGATGACCGTCGGTATTGCGCATGAGCGGTCCGGTCGCGTGCTTGTCGGAAAGCTCGGGGGGATCGATAAAATTATAGCCCATTTGCGCACCGTTGCTCATGACGAGTGCTGCGGTGAGCGCGGGAATGAGTGCATCATTTTTGACGAGCGCGTAGCGCACGGTGAAAGCTGCCGGCTCGACGAGTTCGGCGCGATGCGCCTGTATCCACGCAGTAATATCGTCGTCGGGGATGATCTCGTTGGGGCATTTGATGTTGTCGATATTGGCTTTGGCCAGCGCGGTCTTGATGGCCAGACTGCGTTCGGCATCGGTCATCAGGTTTTTGTTCCGTGCGTCCTGAGCCATTGCCATTATCTGGATGAGGCTCCAGAATCGCTGGATTTCGACATTCGCATTCGAATCAAGCTGCCGTGCAAATGCCGGAAGCCAGATCTGCGATTTTTCGAATTCTGCTTCGGTGAGTGTTTCGCCATTGACGATGGCAATCTCCTGGTTTTCGTTGGCTTGAATTTGCTGGTCTTTTGACGCATTGCTGCTGCATCCGCATAACAACGCACACGACACCGAAATCCAAATTATCGATTTAAACATATTTTGTACTGCACCAGATAAAGACAACGCGTGATTCCCCCGACGCACATCGTTCAGTTTAAGAGCAGAATGAAAGAGATGTCAAGCGAGAGGCCCGAGTATTGTTTAAGCCATGCAAACCCGCCCAAATGGTATAGTTTAAGCGAAATGGGGGAGGGGCCCCATTTCGTCCTTTGCATGCTATGGGCAGAATGCAGGTTACGGTTCACAGTTAATATATGGGTTCCAAGGGGCTTAGCCCCTTGGCGGGGGCTGGGGCGGAGCCCCAGAAAAAGAAAGATCTGGGGGCATCTGCATCGTCTGGCGTTAGAGATCGAGCTTTGTGCCGCGCGTTTGCGCAAAAGCCTGAATGCTGCCCGAAATATCGCGCATGATTTCGTCGGCATGCAGCTGCGAATCGGCTTCGACGCGCATGACGAGTGCCGGCTGCGTATTGGATGCGCGAATCAGCGCCCAGCCGTTTGGAAAGTCGATGCGGGCACCGTCCAGATCGCATGTGGGGTAGAGATCTTTATATTTGGCGCACATGGCTGCCGCCAGATCGAACTTGAGATCGTCGGGGCAATCGATGCGGATTTCGGGTGTGGCGCAGGTGCCGGGCAGATCGTTGAGCAAATCGGCCAATGTACCTCCATTATCGATAGCATTGGCGGCGATTTCGGTGATTCTGGCACCGGCATAGAGGGCATCGTCAAACCCGAACCAGCGGTCTTTGAAGAAAAAGTGACCGCTCATTTCTCCGGCAAACGCGGCGCCTGTTTCACGCAATGCGGCTTTGATGAGCGCATGGCCGGTTTTGGTCATCTGCGGTTTGCCGTGGTGGCTGGTGATATCGTCGAATGTGAGCTTTGAGCATTTCACGTCGGCCAGAATCGTTTGGTTCGGCGTTCTGCCAAGTATCTCGCGGGCAAACAGGATAACGAGTTTATCGGCAGGAATGATTTGGCCGCGGTGATCGATCACGCCGAGCCTGTCGCCGTCTCCGTCAAATGCAAGTCCGAGATCTGCCTGCGTTTCGACGACTTTTTTTTGCAAATCGACGAGGTTTTTGGCCACGCTTGGATCGGGATGATGGTGCGGGAATGTGCCGTCGGGATCGCAGTACATGCAGGTGATTTCCGAGGCATAGTGCGCAAACAGCGATTTGGCAAATGGTCCGGCGACGCCGTTGCCGGCATCGATGACAATCTTTAGCTTTCTGCCTGGTTTTACTCTCGACAAAATCTCGTTGATGTAGTTCGCGGCGATATCCAGGCGACTCGATGTGCCTTTCTGATCATTGCGTTCCGCTTCGCCGCATCTGCTTTCGGCTGGCCCAAAAGACCAGATGTCGCCCATTGCAATTTCACGAACGGCTTCGATATCGGCGCGCACAAACGATTCGGTGCCCCGACAAATCTTGAGTCCGTTATCGTTGATGGGATTGTGTGAACCGGTCACCATCACGCCGCCGTCGCACTTTTGCGCGAACAGCGCATAATACATCATCGGCGTCGTAATCTGGCCCAAATCCAGTACATTGACGCCATGAAGGTTCAAACCGTATATCAGTTTCTGTGCAAGTGCGGGCGAATGCGTTCGAGCATCCCGGCCAACGACAAGCGTTGCTCCCGGATAGAAATGCGATATGGCCAGCGCACGGCCAATTGTATCGACGATTTCCGGTGTGAGCTGCGTGCGCACATCGCCGCGGATATCGTATGCTCTGAAGATATTGGGATCATTCAGTCGCATCAGTTGTCATCCTCATCGTTTTTGAGAACGGCTAAAAATGCCTTTTGCGGAATCTCGACTTCGCCGATCTGCATCATGCGCTTTTTACCGGCCTTTTGTTTTTCGAGGAGTTTTCGTTTACGCGTGATATCGCCGCCATAGCATTTGGCGAGCACGTCTTTGCGCACGGGATTGACGGTTTCGCGGGCGATAATTTTGCCGCCGATGGCTCCCTGAATGGGGATCTTGAACTGATGTCGCGCGATGGTTTCGCTGAGCTTTTTGCAGATGATGCGTGCACGTTCGACGGCGCGATCTTCGTGCACCAGAACGCTGAGCGCATCGACCTGCTCGTGATTGACGAGAATCGTGAGCTTGACGAGCTTTGTCTGGCGGTATTCGAGGAATTCGTAGTCGAACGAGGCGTATCCTTTCGAGATGGTCTTGAGTTTGTCGTAGAAATCGAAAAGAATTTCGCTCAGCGGCAGCTCGAAAACGAGCTCAATGCGGCGTGAATCGAGGTAGTGCATATTGGACTGTATGCCGCGTCTTGAGATGCACAGATTGATGACCGGGCCGACGTAATCCTTGGGAATGATGAAGCTTGCGCGGATATAGGGCTCTTCGGCTCTGTCGATGCACGAAGGATCGGGATAATAGATGGGATTGTCGATTTCGAGCACTTCGCCGGATTTGAGATACACTTTGTATTCGACGCTCGGCGCGGTCAGAATGATGCTTTGATCATACTCGCGTTCGAGCCGTTCTTCGGTGATTTCCAGATGGAGCAGCCCCAAAAATCCGCAACGGAATCCCTGCCCCAGAATGGTGGAGGAATCGCGCGTATAAACGAGCGAAGCGTCGTTGAGCTTGAGCCTTTCCATCGAATCGGCGAGCTCGGGGAAATCATCGGTGCTGAGCGGATAGATGGAGCTGAACACGACCGGCTTGACATCTTTGAATCCGGCCAGCGGCTCAGTACAGCCGCCTTCTTCGGTCGTGATGGTGTCGCCGACTCGCGCTTCGGAAATCGTCTTCATGCCGGTGATGATGTAGCCGACTTCGCCGGCAGACAGCGATTTTCTCGGTACCTGCTTGAGCTGCATGACGCCGAGCTCTTCGATTTTGTAGACGGCGCCGGTCGACATCAGCCGGATGCGGTCGCCTACCTTGACGGTGCCTTCGAACACGCGCACATAAATGATGACGCCGCGATAGGAATCGTACAGCGAGTCGAAGATGAGCGCCTGCAACGGTTTGTCGCGGTCGCCCGTGGGCGCGGGAATGCGATCGGCCACAGCCGCAAGCACTTCGTCGATGCCCAGACCGGCTTTGGCGCTTGCATGAAGCGCGTCGAGCGGATCCAGCCCCAGCTCTTCTTCGATTTGTTCGTTGCACATGTCGATATCGGCTGCGGGCAAATCGATCTTGTTGATAACGGGAATAATGGTGAGGTTGTGCTCCATCGCCATATAAAGGTTGGCAACGGTCTGCGCTTCAACGCCCTGGCTCGCATCGACCAGCAGCAGCGCACCCTCGCACGAAGCCAGCGACCGCGACACTTCGTAGCTGAAATCGACGTGGCCCGGAGTGTCGATGAGGTTAAAGACCATGTTTTCGCCATTCTTATTTTTATACGGCAGACACACGGTCTGACTCTTGATGGTGATGCCGCGTTCTCGCTCGAGATCCATCGTGTCGAGCATCTGATCGCGGAACTCACGGTCGGGCACGCCCAGCGTTTTCTGAATGATTCGGTCGGCAAGCGTCGATTTGCCGTGATCGATATGTGCAATAATACAAAAGTTTCTGATATTTTTCATAATGCTCCACCTGGCCGGCGACTTGCGGCCAAAAGTCGGCCACATTTACCCGATTTAAGGGTAAATCGCAACCCCGGTGCGAGTGTGTTTTTGTTGGCCGTGCTATGGGCTGCCGCCCATACGCACGGCGTTCGGGCTATTTCGCCTGCGGCTCAATACGCCCTCACATGATATTAATTCTGACAGTCATTTTGCTCGCTGAGCAAAGATATAAAGCTATCCGGCCAGTATTTGTTGTTAACATTGGCGTGTAGTATGGCACACAGATTCTCTTTTGACATGCCCGACTCGTAAAATATTCTGTCTACTGCTGCGTTTTTACTCACAGCCCATGCACTCAGATCCTGATTAAATACTATTGCATGCTGAAACATCGCTTTCAAATCATCTGCTTTTGTGACATTCCATGGATTCAATGGCTGGTTAAAGCTGTATGCCCTGTAAAACATGGCATTCATGGTTTTCACATTCGAAACATCCCATTTCTCCAGCGGCTGATTGAATTTGACTGAACCGCCGAACATGCCGGCCATTTCTGTCACTTTCGATACATCCCAGCTGTTTAAAGGTTGATTGAACTCCGGCAAATAGCCGAGCATATTCTGCATCGTTGTAACGTTTGAAACATTCCACCGGTCCAATGGCTGGTTAAATGTCGAATGTATATTGGTGATTTTATCATCATCGTTTTCTGCGCCTGCACAATTGGGCATCCATAGTGTTTTATTCATGTTCACCACATTTGAAACATCCCAGTTGTTCAATGGATAATTCAAAGAACAGTTGTTTTTGAACATTCTTTCCATCGTTGTGAGTTTTTGTGGATTCGGAATGTCGACGGATGAAAGCTTTTTCAAAAATGTGCAGTCGATGAATGCATTCGTTCCCAACCCCATGTCACCAAAAGATACAATTTCTTTCAGTCTGCAAATGCTTGAATTTGAATCTTCAACATGGAAACCGGCTGGTTCTCCTGAAATTGTTTCAATTTTAATGGTTACGGTACCGCTGTCGTATTCATCGCTGTATTGATGTGTAATCGTGCCGCAATCGAGGTCTTCTGTGTTATCGTCTCCCCAGTTTACACGAATCTTACAATTTGCTGTTTTGTCGAAATATAGTGTTAATGTGTTGTTATTTATAGGTAATTCCCATTCGGTGATGAATGCGTCTGGCGCACATCGGCCGTCACTGCGGCAAATATAGGTAAATTTGGGGTCGTCGCCAACACACTGGTCGTCGCTTGTACATTTGGTCGAACATGTGTAACCGAGATAGCTGTCGCAAAAGCCGTCACTACTTTTAGGCATTGAATCACAATCTGTATGTGACTGGCAATCCTGGCCTTGTTTCTCGGCTATTTCGTAAATATCGATCATGTGATTGTGATTATTGTCGATACATGCGCCATTGGAGTCACATGTATTTCTACAATTGTCTGCACATTTGCATGAACCGTCGGGGTTATTGCCATTCAGACAGTTTTCTGTATTGATGCATGAACCGTTTGGATGATTGCCATTCAGGCAGTTATCATTTTTGGTGCATGAACCATCGGGGTTATTGCCATTAACGCACCCTTCTTTCATTTTGCATGAACCGTCTGGATTATTGCCATTGGCGCAGTTTTCTGTATTGATGCATGAACCGTCCGGGCTATTACGAATAACGCATCCAGCCCTCATTTTGCATGAACCGTCTGGATTATTGCCATCGGCGCAGTTTCCTACCGGTATGCATTCGCCTTTGTCGCTCCATTGATCCTTTATCACACAGTCTTTACACCTTTTTTCACTGTCGCAGTTGTTCAAACAGGAAGCGGGGCAGCGATCGGAATCGGATGCCTCGCATTGCGCAGAGGCGTCAATACACTTGCCATTGCACGACTTTTGCGCACCATTACAAGGGGCAAGACAATAATAGTGACCATTCAGTCGATGATCCGGGCTAAAAGCTGTACATTCGGATTCTTCGTCTGGGCACTGGGCGTTATTTAAGATTGCAGGTTCGCCGGATTGGTAGACATAAGCTTTTGCATCGGGATTGGTTCTGTCGGGAGGAGGGCAGATTTTTCCGCTGTGAGCCTGCTCCAATGTGCATCCACACATACACAATACAGGTATAACCATAAACACCAATCGTTTCATATATCGCATCCCATATCGATTGTTAATAATAGCTAAATTCATAGAATCCAGCGTTTGAATTATAGCAAAAATATGGCGAATGCCAATGGTTTATGTCGAAGTGATGGTCGCGAAAATGTGCCGGAAATCGCGTAGATACCATGTTTTTATCACATGAATCGCCTCTGGTCGCTTAAAAAATCCCATATCCACGATGGTCAAACAGAACTAAAGGCGTTGTGGGGTCCAAGTAACTGCGCCCCTTGGCGCGGACCGGAGCAGATCCACGGATGCGTCGTAACGAAATGCATGATGTCGTGCATTCTGCTTATTGAATATTTTTATTGTTGGCATTAAACAAGGTCATTCTGAGTGGTTCTGCTCAGTTTCCATATTACCGGGGTTGCTATGAATAAGAAAATGTTTGGCCGTTTGGCGGTTTTGGCGATTGCTCTGTTAAACGGATGTGATGATGACTCATCTTCTGGTAAGGCAATCTGCGCCGCTGGTGAGCAAAAGTGTCTGGATGCATTCACCGCTGTTAAGTGTACCGATGCAGGCATCTGGGAACAGGAAAACTGTGCGTATGGCTGCTATATGGCTGCCGGAGAATGCATGTATCCCGATGATAAATGTCATTTGGGGGAGACCAGATGTAAAGACGGCGTCTATTCGGTTTGCGAGAATGACACATGGAAAGACGAGACATGCAAATTCGGATGCGACCAGACGGGATGCAAGGCGGAAACCAAATGCAAAGATGGCAGTCTGCAGTGTGCTGCCGACGGATTGACGCTGATGGTTTGCCGGAACGACGATTGGACAGAGCAGGAAAAATGCAGCAACGGGTGTGATGTCGATGCGCTTGAATGCAAACCTTTGTGCAGGGAAGGTACGCTGCGGTGTGACGGCGAAGACGGCAAAATGGGCCGGAATGTCGTGATTTGCCACGATGAGCAATGGGAAGAACACGAGATCTGCGATTACAAATGCGTGGGAGGTGCGTGTTCTGATGCCTGTGATTTGGACGGCGACCATCTGTGCAAGGGCGATGATTTGATGGTGTGCCACGAAAAATGGGAATTTGAGCAGACCTGCGCTTTTGGCTGTTTGGATAACAGATGCAAGGAATGCGCAACTGTCGATGAACAATCGTGCGATGGTGCGGATAATCTGCTTGTGTGCCAAAGCGATTATACGCTCGCCACACAGCCATGTCCTTTGGGGTGTTTGAACGATAAATGCAAACAGTGTACTGAAATCGGCAGCTTGAGCTGCAACGACGCCGGCAATATCCAGACATGCCGGAGCGATTATATGCTTGCTGAAACCACGGTTTGTGCGCATGGATGCAAAGATGCCGTTTGTCTGGAATGCCAGGAAGCTGCCGATTGTGCCGGTGTGCCCGGCTGGAAATCGGGACGATGCACCAATAACAAGTGCGTGGCGAGCGAATGCAAGGGCGATTATAAACTTCAGGGAACGATGTGTACGCTGGAGATTCCGTTTGCAGGCAATGTGTTTGTGACCGAAATGGAAAACAACGACGATATCATTGAGCATGCGGCCGATATAATCTGGGATTATCCCGATATTCCGACATATTTTGTATCGTGGAAAAATCCCAAAGAGGTGCTTTCGTTCTTCTTTGCGCCAAAGAAAACCGGAAAGATGACGGTGTTTGTCGAAGCCAGTCTTTACAGCGGCACAACTGCGGGAAAGCTGTCGTTTACCTATAAGGGCGAATCGCATGAAATTACGGTCGATTCAACCAGCACCAAAGTTTATGAAGTGGGCACATGGGATGTGCAGGAACCCGGATATGTGAGAATCGATGTTCGGGCCACATCGATAACGCCTGCAAACAGCGAATTTGCGCGATTCGGCAATTTCTTTATCGGTGGTGATGTGGCTTCGCAAATGCCGGCATGTACGCCAAAGGCGATTGTCAACGATGCCTACTGGAACCGCCGCGGACCTTCGGTGCACATGGGCTACACAATGCCCGATGAAGATATCGAGTGGTTCTATAACGAAGTCGTCGTACCCGAGGGATCGGATATCATCAATTCGTATTTCATGCTGACCGGATTCAGCGAAGGATATATGGGGATTCAGGCCAATTCCGCTACCGAAAGAAATGTGCTGTTTTCGGTTTGGAGTGCATACAGCACCGACGATCCCAATCAGATTCCGGCGGAATATCAGGTGACGACATTGCGCAAGGGCGTTGGGGTTGAACCGCAGCCGTTTGGCAATGAAGGGTCGGGTTTGCAGAGTTTCTATGCGTATCCCTGGGTGACCGAAAAGACGTATCGGACGCTTGTTCACGTTAAGCCGACGGGTGATGGTGCGACCGATTATACCGGTTATTTTGGGGATGAGAATGGCAACTGGCATCTGCTGGCATCGTTCCGTCGTCCCAAAACCAGCACCTGGTATAAAGGGGCGCATTCGTTCCTCGAGAATTACAATCCCGCGTCGAGCATTTATCCGCGAGAGGTGCATTTTACCAATCAGTGGATGCGCACCAAAAGCGGTCGGTGGATAGAAGTGACCGAAGCCAAACTCACCGCAGATACAGCGGGCACCAGAGGCTATCGCATCGATCGTGAGGGGTCTTCAAGCGGCAGCATGTTTATTTTGAAAAACTGCGGATTCTTTGTAGGCAGCACGAACCCCGGCGATACATTCACTCGCCAGAAATCGGGCAATCCAGCGCCTGAAATCGATTTCGATGCTCTGGAACGATTGTAAAAATTAAATGTGACAGCCACAAAGCGAGCGCCCCGGAAGGGCGCCATATGCGTAACCGTGGGCACTGCAGGTGCCCACGGATGGGCGTGGCGTATCCCGCAGGGATAGCCGCGCAGGCGAGCCGTATGCGCGTAGGGGCGACCCGTATGGTCGCCCGATGCGCATAGGCGAGCGCCCCGGAAGGGCGCCATATGCGTAACCGTGGGCACAGCAGGTGCCCACGGATGGGCGTGGCGTATCCCGCAGCGTTTGCTATGGTTTCTTCTCCATCATACTGAAGAGCGGCCTGGCATCGATCAGATTGTAACTCAATACATGCTCTTTCCCATTGCTCTTTAAAAACATTGTCCATAGCATACAGATGTTTCTTCTAAAACCAATCTCACATGACTGCGTTGGTAAAGACAGAATCACTTTCCCAGAGGGGGATGGCTGTTTTTCGGCATGTCTGGAGATGATGACGTTATTCTCATCGATGTAACAATATCTTTTTTGTAGGAATGAAAAGATCAATACCGAAATGATTACCAGAATGCCGCAGGGCAATAAAAGCGCTATTGTGATGTCTGGGTTGTACATATTGATGATAAACGATGCTACAAGTATCAGACAGAGTATAGCCGCATACGGGATACAAATTACCGGGTCGTAAATATGCCAATATACCAGACAACAACGATTCGGGTTGTCGACATCCTTATTGATTTTCAAATTGTTGAATAACAGAGAAGAACCTTTTGTTAATCCACTGTTTTCGGTTTTCACTTTTTCCAAAAAGTCACTGGCTGCATAAATACTTTCTTTGAACATGATAAGCGCCTTGTTAAGTGGTGATGGTTGTGAACAATTGCTGTGTATCCCGTAGGGATAGAGGCGTTGGCGAGCTGTTTGCGCCAACTAATCTTGTTTAAGTCGTTCTGTTTTCTTCTTGTGAGAATACTCAAAACCAACAATCGCGCCAATAAAAGGAAAAGATACGAAGATTAAAAAAGAGATTAGGAGAAATACAATTTCAAGTGTACCAAACTCAGGCACGTCACTCTGGCTTGTGTGAAATAAATATGGCAACCTGAGCACCATGCGAGCGATAGTAGCGCCAATTAAACTAAAACCTATCGCACTGACTAGCGTCATCGGAAAGGATCCGACTCCTTTTTGTGAAACACCGCCCTTAAATGCGCCTAATGCAACAAAAGCAGGCACCCCCAAAACCAAGGCGACCTCACCGTGATAGTCAATCAACCACACAGCAAAGGGTTCACACAGATAACAGATAAAGAAGACAACGTTGACCCCTAAAAATAGCGAGATGAAACCGAACCCGATTTCACTAGGGATTCGATCGGATTTGCTGTATTGGGGAGCCTCATATGTGTCTTTGCTCACGTTTTCCTTTGATTCGTCCGACATGCAACACCTAATGTAGAATATGAAGAGAACCCATTTGCTGATCTGAGCCACCATTCGATGCCCAATTTGTCAGCAGATGTCGGGGGGCATTATCCCATATCGAACGCTGCATGGCGAGCAAAAAGCCGCAGGCGTATGGGGACAAACGCGAAACGCGGCGTATCCCGCAGGGATAGCCGCGTTGGCGAGCAGTAGGGGCGCGCCCAAAGGGTCGCCCCAATGCGAGCAGAGACGTGCGAATCGCACGTCTCTTATCAAAAATAAAAGCCTTATCCCTTGACGCCACCGGCAGTGAGTCCGCCGA
>JAEEGL013537231.1_pt1 | contig 21633 bp, 19 predicted proteins | sample 9134231 | NCBI WGS metagenome assembly JAEEGL01 (sample SAMN16246548, study PRJNA631951) | gut metagenome | biome: gut microbiome; feature: rumen; material: fiber-attached | host: Bos | place: Iran: Karaj | collected 2018-10
CATATACCTGTAGACATCACAACAGTAAAAGAAGAACTAGATAAAAAGAAAAACCTATCAGCAATAGGTGGTATAGAATATTTAAGTGAAGTAATAGATTCTGTTGCTACCGCAGCAAATCTTGACTATTATATTAAGATAGTAAAAGATAAAGCAGTAATGAGAAACTTAATAGAAACAGCAACAGATATTATTACAAACGCTTACGAAGACGAAGAGGAAATAACAACATTATTAGACGAATCCGAAAGAAAGATTCTAAATGTTGTTAAAGAAAGACAAACAAGTGATTTTATTCACATCAAAGACGCAATAGCAATCGCCCAAGAAAATTTAGAAAAATTAAGTGAAAACAAATCTGACATTACAGGAGTCCCTACTGGTTATACTAGTTTAGATAAAGCAACAGCTGGTTTTCATGAAGGTGAATTAATAATTATTGCAGCCCGTCCAGGTATGGGTAAAACAGCATTTGCTTTAAATCTTGCTGTAAATGCAGCAAAGAGTACTAAAAAAGCAATTGCAATATTCAATATGGAAATGCCAGCAGAAGCATTAGTAAACAGAATGCGTTCCGCTGTAGGACAAGTAGATTCATATAAAATCCAAACAGGAAAACTTAATCATGAAGATTGGAAAAGAATTAATGAAGCTAATAGTCAATTAGCAGATACAAATATTCAAATTGTAGATGATGCAAGTATTACTGCTGGAGAAATAAAAGCTAAATGTCGTAATTTAGCAAATAAAGAAGAAGGATTAGGATTAGTAATAATCGACTACTTACAGTTAGTAACTGCAGGTGGAAAACGTCCTGATTCTCGTCAACAAGAAGTTTCAGAAATATCAAGAGCATTAAAGACAATGGCAATGGAGTTAAAAGTCCCTGTAATAGCATTAGCACAGTTGTCTCGTAATGCAGAAAAAAGAGAAAATAATCAACCAATGTTGGCGGACTTACGTGAATCTGGTTCAATCGAACAAGATGCCGACATGGTATTATTTATAAATAGAAATGATTATTTCAAACCAAAAGAAAAACTAGATGCTCAACAGAATGTTGTTGCTGATATCATTATCGCTAAGCATCGTAAAGGTCAAACTGGTAAATTTCAATTGTTGTTTGAATTAAACATGAGCTGCTTTAGAAATTATCTAGCAGGAGAGGAAGACATTGATGAATAAAAAAGGAATAGTTTTAACTGCCTTAATAACAGTGCTTATAACAATTTTAATGACTATAAGTTTTGTTAGTAAGGACAGTTTTGAAAAACCAGCATCGATATATCAAGTATATCTAGATGGTGAAAAAATAGGTATTATTGATTCCAAAGAAGAATTATATGCCTTAATCAACAAAGAACAAACTGAAATTAAAGAGGAATATGACGTAGAACAAGTATATCCGCCTAAAGGATTCCAAATCATTAAACAGAATACATATAGTGAGGATATATCTACAGTATCCGAAATATATGATGCAATAAAAGATGAAAAACAATTTACTATCCAAGGATATGTTATAACAATCAAGAATAAAGTTGATGGTGGTGAACCAACATATATCTATGTTCTTGATCAAAAAGTATTCGAAGATGCAATTTACAATTACATAGTTACATTTATTGGTAAAGAAAGATATGAACAATACAAAACAAAGACTCAACCTGAGATAGTTGGTACAGGTTTCATTATTGAAAGAATGGAATTTGAAGAGGAAATAACTATCAAAGAAACATATATAAATGCTAACGAAAAAATATATACAGATGCTGATGATTTAACAAGTTTCTTGTTGTTCGGTGATAATACATCAAGAGTAGAATACACTGTAGAACAAGGAGATAGCTTGGAAAGTATAGCTGAAAAGAATAAGATGAACTCAAAAGAGTTACTATTAATCAATGATTTAGATTCAGAAGATACTTTACTTGCCGTTGGAGAAACATTAAACGTTGCTGCAATCGACCCGGTAATATCTCTTCTATATGAGGAACTTGTTACAGAAGATGTTGAAGTTCAATACGAAAAAATTGAGGAGAAAGACTCATCACAATACGTTGGTTACACTAGTGTAAAACAAAAAGGTGTTAACGGTATCAACCGTGTTACAAACCGTGTTCAATTTGTTAACGGCGCTCAAAACCCTGGTGTTTATATGGTAGGAGACCCAGTAGTTATTAGAGCTGTTCAAAACGAAATAACAATCAAAGGATCTAAGAAAAAACCAGTTCCTAAAAACAAAGATATTAGTAATTATAATATTGAGGTTGATACATCTGGTGGTGCATGGGCATGGCCAACAAACTCAAATTATATTATTACTTCAGGATATGGATGGCGTTCTGGTTACTATGGAGGTTTCCATGAAGGTATTGATATTTCAGGTACTGGATATGGTTCACCAATATATGCAGCATTAGACGGTGAAGTTATTAATGCCGGATGGGGAGGAATCCCTGGTGGTGCTGCCGGAATAAATGTTGTAATTCAACATGCTAATGGATACTGCACAGTATATGCCCATCTATCAAAGGTTTATGTTAAAAAAGGACAAATGGTTTCCAGAAAACAAGTTATTGGAGGAATGGGACACACAGGTGCCGCAACCGGAACTCACTTACACTTTGCAGTTTATACAGGTGTTCCATATAATGGTGGTAAACACTTTAGTCCATGGAAATTGTGGAGATAAATGAAAATTTGTAATTTAGCAAGTGGCTCAGAAGGAAATGTAACATATATTGAAACTGACAATCATAAAATCTTACTAGATGCAGGAACAACAGTAAAATATATTAAAGAAAAGCTTTCTGAGCTTTCTATTGCCCTTGATGATATAGATTATATTTTTATAACTCATGTTCATGACGATCATATAAAAGCTTTAGCAAATCTCATCAAAAAATATAATCCAACAATATGTGTAAGTCCTCAAATGTTTTCTGAAATTGAAGTATTAAAGTATTATGACAAAGTTTTATTATATGATAATAAAGTAGAACTAGATGATGTAACTGTTGATATCATAAAAACATCTCATGATACTTCTGACGCTAGAAGCTTCATTATAAAAACAAAGAATGCATCTGTTGTTTATATGACAGACACTGGCTTTATTAATACAAAATACTTCAAAAAACTAACAAACCTTAATGTCTATTTATTTGAAAGTAATCATGATATAGAAATGTTACTTAATGGACCATATCCTAAATGGTTAAAAGATCGTGTTATGGGCCCATATGGCCATTTATCCAACAAAGATAGTTCAGTATATCTAGCAAAGATAATTGGTCCTGATACTAAAAAAATATTACTAACTCACTTATCTGAAAAGAATAATACACCAGATAAAGCCTTAGCAACAATAAAAGATACTTTCAAAGAATATGAAATAGATTTTACTAATATCTCTTGTGCAAAACAAAGAGAAAAAAGTGAAGTGATAGAAATATGATTAAAATAATATGTTTAGGTAAAATTAAAGAAGACTACCTAAATAAAATGATTGAAGATTACAAAAAAAGAATCTCTAAATATCATAAATTGGAAATAATTGAACTAAAAGATACAAATAACTTAGAAGAAGAAAAAGATAGTATTTTAAAACAAATCAATAATCAAGACTATGTAATAGCTCTTGATATAGATGGTGAAAATATTGACTCTATAGCTTTATCCAAAAAGATAGATAATATCTTCTTAACAAACGGCACAATTGACTTCATAATAGGCAGTAGTTATGGCTTACATGAAGATATAAAGAATAGAGCTAACTATCGTTTATCATTCTCTAAAATGACTTTTCCACACGGTTTATTTAGAGCAATTCTATTAGAACAAATCTATCGTTCATTTAAGATTCAAAATAACGAATCTTATCATAAATAAAAGATGATTATTCATCTTTTTTTGTTATAATAATTTTACGGGTGATATTATGATAGGCAACGACTGGGATGAAAAATTAAAACTAGTATGGGAAAGTGAAGGTTTTAAAAAGTTCATTAATATTGTTAATAATGAATATAAAACTAAAACCATTTATCCACCCAAGAACTATGTTTTTAACGCTTTAAAATTAACACCATACTCAAATACTAAAGTAGTAATAGTAGGTCAAGATCCATATCATGGCGAAGGAGAAGCTCATGGACTTTCTTTCTCTGTTCAAGAAGGAATTAAACTCCCTCCATCCCTACAAAATATCTATAAAGAATTATATGATGATTTAGGTATACCTCCAGCAACTAAGGGTGACCTAACTAAATGGGGTAAAGAAGGAGTACTGATGTTAAATGCCGTACTTACTGTCGAAAAAGATAAACCAGCATCTCATCGTAAATTAGGTTGGGAAAGATTAACTGACTATATTATTAAAGTACTAAATCAAAAAGAAGAACCAGTAGTATTTATTCTTTGGGGAAACTTTGCTAAAGAAAAAGCTAGTCTTATAACTAACCCTAAACACTTAATAATAACGTCTCCCCATCCATCACCATTTTCTGCTAGATATGGTTTCTTTGGTAGTAAACCATTTTCTAAAACTAATGAATTCTTAAAGAAAAACAATTTAAAAGAAATTGATTGGAATATAAACAAATAAAAAGGACTCTAACGAGTCTTTTTAAAATTTGAAATCATTTACAACATCGTCTTCCATATTCTTACCATCGAAGAATGGTTTAATATCAATACGATGCATTCTAGCAACTAAATTAGAAGGGAAAGTTCTAACTAAATCATTTAATTCGCTAGTATACTTATTATAATATGATTTAGAAGCTTGTAACTTTTCACTATTAGTTTTAACGTTATTCAATAATTCCTTAAAATCTTTATTATCTAAAAGTTTTTCGTTATCCATCTTAACTTGCTCTAAAGTATTAATATAATCAGCTAATTTTCTTTCTAAATCAAAATTACTTATTTCTTCTTCTTTAACTTTATCTAAACCTTTAAAAACAGTTTTGTCATTCTTAAGTTCTACTTTGATTATATTATCAGCTTTAATCAATAAATCATATCTATCTCTTAATGCTTCATCAATCGACATTTCAGCATGATCTATTTTTGTTTTTGAATGCATTAATTTGTTAAATTGATAAGCATAGCAAATAGCTATTGACCCAAAAATGATAACAATAAACAATAAACTATATAATATAGGCATTATCCATCTCCCCAATTCTAATTAAATTATAACATAATATTAAATTTACAAAAGAAATTGTTTATAATACAATGTAAACAGGTGATTTATATGGATATTAAAAAAATTGTTGTAGGAGATCTTCAAGAGAACTGTTATATTATTACAAAAGGAAAGAAATGTTTAGTAATAGATCCAGGCGATGAATTTTCTAAAATTGATAAAGAATTAAAAGGAAAAGAAGTAGTAGGTTGCTTAATAACTCATTACTATCCAGATCATATTGGAGCTTTAGAAGACTTACTGAGTAAATATGATATTGAAGTAAATAAAGACTTTACTAAAGACTTTGATTACGAAGTAATTCACTTTCCAGGACATACTTACGATTCAAAAGTATTCTATTTCAAGAAAGACAACATTATGTTTACTGGGGATTTTATATTTAAAAGTTCAATAGGAAGAACGGACTTAGGTGGTAATGACCTAGACATGCAAGAAAGCTTAGAAAAAATATCTAAATATTCTGAAGATATAGTATTATATCCGGGACATGGTGATGAAACAACACTTGGAAGAGAAATTCCAAGATTTAAATACTATTACTAATTTTTATTTGGGTTTACGTTTTAACTAATAAAATTGTAAAGAAAAAACATCGTTTTAACTCCGATGTTTTTATATTGGCCCCTTTTTTGATATAATTATTGATAGTAAGGTGGTGCAATAGATGAAATTTATCGATATAAGACATTGCTATAAAGTTTATAAAAATGGCGTAACAGCAGTTGCTGATCTAACCCTACAAATTGATAAAGGAGAATTCGTGTTTGTTACTGGAGCATCTGGCTGCGGTAAATCAACACTTGCCAAATTATTATATAGAGAAGAAAAGCCTTCTAAAGGCCAAGTTATGGTTGGAGGAATAAATGTAGCTAAACTATACAATAGTAAAGTTTATAAACTTAGAAGAAAACTAGGTATCGTATTCCAAGACTTTAAACTATTACCTAAATTAACTGTATATGAAAATGTAGCATTTGGTTTAGACAATCTAGGCTTAAGAGCTAGAGATATTAAAAAGAGAGTTTTAACTGCTCTTGAAAGAGTTGGTCTAAAAGACAAAGTTAAAAGTTTCCCAAATCAACTAGCAGGTGGAGAACAACAAAGAGTTTGTATAGCTAGAGCTATCGTCAATGAACCAAAACTATTAATTTGCGACGAGCCGACTGGTAACTTAGATCCAAAAACATCAAAAGAAATAGTTAAAGTAATTAATAGTATTAATAAAAATATGGGAACAACTGTATTAATGGTTACTCATGATAAAGATATTGTTAATTCTATGAAAAAACGTGTCATTACTTTAGAAAACGGAGTTCTAACAAGTGACTCAATGAAAGGAAGGTACGTAGCAGATGAGAGCAATTAGAATATTTGGAAGAAATATTATCAGCGCTATCAAAAGCATCTTCCGTAATTTTAGTTTAAGTGTAGCATCAATTGTTTGTACAACAATAACATTAGTTATTGTTGCCATAGCTATAATGCTATCAGCAAATGTAAGAGAATTTACAAATGATTTAGAGGGTTCACTAACAGTTATCGCTTATGTAGATAGAAATGCTACAGAAGATGATATCAATACAATTAAAAGTAAACTACTAGAAATCAAAAATATTAAAAGTGATGAACTAGTTTATAAATCAAAAGAAAAAATAAGAGAAGAAACATTAAAAAATACTGATAAGGATACAGCATTATATAACGTAATGAATACCTTAACAGAGCAAACAAATCCTCTACAAGCAGAATTCATAATTACAGTAAAAAGTATCGAAGAAATAAAAGATACTGTTGATACTATAAAAAAAGTAGAGAATATTACTAATATCAAGTATAACGATGAAGTAGTAGATAAAATGGTTCCAATTTTTAAAACTACTGAAAAAATAGCTATTGCAATTATAATTGGTTTAATAGCAGTAACAATATTCTTAATTTGTAACACTATTAAATTAACTATATACGCTAGAAGAAACGAAATTGAAATCATGAGATTAGTTGGAATTAGCAACTTTGTTATTAAATTACCATTTGCAATCGAAGGATTGTTTCTAGGTATCATAGGTTCAATAGTTCCAATAGTAACAACAATTTGGGGATATACAGTTGTATATGACAGATTTGAAGGACATTTATTTACTAACTTTGTAAAAATGTTACAACCATTCCCTTTCACTCTATATGTTTCAGGATTATTATTACTTATCGGTGCTATTGTAGGTATGGTTGGTAGTTATACAACAGTAAGGAGACATTTGAAGATATAATGAAGAGAATAAATATAGTACTATTATTCATCTTTATAAGTATTCTGATGCCGCTTACTGTTAATGCCAAAGGTACTTTAAGAGATGAAAAAAATGAACTTGCTGAAATGCGTTCCAAAGCTGAATCTAACAATCGTTTAACAAATGAAAAGAAAGCTCAAATTGATGCCAAAAGAGACGCGATAGTTAAAGCAAATAACACAATTTCAGCAAACGAAGTAAAAGTTGAAAATGCAAAAGTAAAAGTTGCAGAGAGTCAAGAAGCAATAAAAGTTAAAACAGAAGAAATGAAAGACATTATCAACATGATTCAATATACAGATTTTAATTCTGGAGAAATCTATTTTGATTATGTTTTCTCATCTGAATCAATAACAGACATGATAGAAAGACAGGCAGTTATCACTCAATTAGTTGATTATCAACAAGAACAACTAGATAACTTAAATGGTCTTATTAAAAAGAATGAAGACTTACAAGTACAATTAAATAATGATAATATTACTTTAACTAATTCAATATCAACATATGAAAAGCAAGTAGAAGAATTAGAAGCGTATATTGAAAAACTAGCTAGTATTGGTATGGATTATCAAGAACAAATAAAAGCTAAAGAAAAACTAATTAAAACATATCAAGATGCTGGTTGTAAAGATGATGAAAAAATAGATGAATGTTATAACAAAAAATATACAATCTCATCTACAAATTTCAATCGTCCAATGAAATCAGGTAGAATTACACAAGCTTGGGGACATAATGGTCACGCAGGAATGGATATTGGGGGAAACAAACCAGGAACTGCTATTTATTCACCAGCTTATGGAATTGTAACAGCAACAAGTTATCATAATAGTTGCGGTGGAAATATTATTTATATTAGACATACCGTTAATGGTCAAAAATATACGACTGAGTATGGACACCTAACATCTATTAATGTAAAAGTAGGTCAACAAGTAACACCATCTACTTTAATTGGTACTGTAGGTGGCGATAGGTCAACTTTCTACTATGATAAATGTACAACCGGAACTCACTTACATTATAGTGTTTCCTATGGTTGGTATTTAGTTGATTTTAGAACATGGTCAACATTCAAATCAAATACAAAAGCAACTAATGTATATAACATTACTCACATCAAGAATTCTAAAGGTTGGTCATGGACATCAAGATATTAAGAAGTTTTTTAAACTTCTTTTTTTTATCCCGTAAAAGTCACTATAATAAATGTTGAAAATGTGTTATTATATGGGAGATGGAGGTTTGAAAAATGAAAAAAGTAGTAATTTTTGGTGGAGGTAGTGGACTATCTCAAATTTTAAAAGGATTAAAACTATTTCCTATAGATATAACAGCAGTAGTAAGTGTATCTGATAACGGATCAAGCACAGGAAGTTTAAGAGAAGAATTCTCTATTCCAGCAGTAGGAGACATAACTAAGGTATTACTTGCTATGTCAACTGAATCAAAAGGAGTTAAAGATTTATTTAACTATCGTTTTAGTAAAGAAAGTAGTTTAAGTAATCACTCTATTAAAAACTTAATAATGACAGCATTATTAGAAATGAAGGGTGACTTTGCTCATTCCCTTCCAATTCTTTGTGATTTATTAGATGTAAAAGGAACAATACTTCCTTTAACTGAAGATAATGTAGATTTAATTGGTATTACTAGAGAAGGGGAAAGAATTGTTGGTGAAGCAGAAATTACTGAAGCAAGGAATAAAATCGTAGACCTTGAATATAGTAAGAAAATTAAAGTTACACCTAAAGTATTAGAAGCAATTAAAAAAGCAGATTTAATAGTATTTAGTTCTGGATCTTTAATAACAAGTATTATGCCTAATATAATAGTACCTGAAATCCAAGAAGCAATTCAAAATTCAAAAGCAAAGAAATTATATATTTGTAACATGCTTACTCAACCAGGTGAAACAGATGGTTTCAAAGTTAGTGACCATGTTAAGTTTATTGAAAAATACATTGGTGCAGGCCAAATGAATGCAGTTATTGCTAATAGTTCAAAAATAACAGCAAATATGAAAGTATTAGCTAAATCTGAAGGAAAAGATGCTGTTGGTATAGATGCAAGCAAATTACATAAAATGGGCGTTACATTATTAGCAGATAATCTATTTAAAGTAGAAGAAGGCTATGTAAGACATGATTCCTTAAAAACATCTTATTTAGTATTCTCTTACATAATGAACGAGGAATAAAATGACATTCACTACAAGATTAAAAGAAGAAATAACGAAAAATGATATTTCTCCACTAGAATCTTTAGTCGAATTAGCAGCTTTTGTTAGATATTCTAGTCATATAAAGAAGAATAGAATAACCTTAACATTTGAAAATGCTTCTGTAGCTAGAAGAATTTATAAAGATATAAAGAATAACTTTGGTGTTGACATTAAAATAACTGTACGAAATCAAAAAAGATTTAGAATTAAACAAATTTATATTTTGGACGTTACAGAAAAAGTAGAACAAATATTAGAAGCATTAAGCATTAATAAAGACGGAAAAAGAACCCTACCGGAGGAATACTTTTTAAGTAGTAGAGAAGAAATAATTAGCTACCTAATCGGAGCATTCCTAGCTTGTGGTAGTGTAAATGATCCAAATGCATCTGGTTATCATTTAGAATTTACTGCTTCTTTAAAAAAAGATGCAATATATCTTGCAACTCTATTAAAAGAATTTAATATTCAAGCCAAAGTATTAAAAAGAAATAATAATTACATGACATATGTAAAAAGTGCCGAAATGATTAGTGATATGATTAGACTACTCGGAGCAACTAATAGTTTCTTCTATTTTGAAGATATAAGAATCTATAGAGATCATAAAAACATGGTTAATCGTTTGAACAACTGTGAACTAGCAAATCAAGAAAAAGTTCTAAAAACCGGTTTAAAACAACTAGAAGATATTAATTATTTAAAAGAACATGACTTAGTTGGTTTGCTAGATGAAAATGTAAGAGAAGCTATTAGATATCGAGAAGCTTATCCTGAAACATCTCTTGCTGAACTGGCCGATATAATATCTCAAGAAACAGGAAGACAAATTGGAAAATCAGGAATAAATCATTATTTCATAAAAGTAAAAAAATTAGTTGAAAAACATAAAGAAAAAACAAATGTTTAAAATAAAAAGTCAGGATAATCTCCTGACTTTTTAACATCTAAACAACTTCTTGACCATTTGGATAATACTTTTCATTTTGTTTTTTTATTATATCTTCATATCCTGGATTGTTATTATCTAAAATAGATTTAATGTAATTAATAATATCTTCTTCATTTCCTGAATCATTTATATATATTGTATGATTAGTACTATCATATTTACTATCTCCACTAGTTAAAGAAAATGAATAACCATTCTCTTCAGCATAAAGAATTAATAATGCATCATCTTTAGCTTTAACAGAATCAGTAGTAGATAAATCATCTAATAAAGAAGATATTCTTGTTTTAGTACTTTCATCCATATTGCTTAAGGAATTTAGTGCGGAAGATACAACGGTATATTCTTCATTAGCAGACTTTCCACCTTGTGTCATAGCAGAACCATCTGTTTCAACATCTTTAACTTTATCACCTGCAACATAATCTATTCCATTAGCTATTAAATCTTCTTTACTAATTTCAATTACTTCTCCATCAACAGTTTTTATAATCTTTCCAGCATATTCTCCAGTAGCCATAATAATACCAATGATAACTTTTTGAAGATCAAAACTATAATTATCTAGATTAATATCAACATCTTTTCCTAATATAACTGAATCCAAAATCCCTGATTCTATTAAATCTTGAAAATCATCTTTAGCCAATTTAGTAAAGCTATTAAGTATAACATCAAAGTATTTTGAACTTTCTTTTTTTATTACGTTTGAAACTCCATCTTCAAAAGCATCTGCTCCAATAAAACTATCAAACAATTTATCTGTTGAAATACTAGTTAATTGTTGCAATAAAGAATACGCTAGAATTTGATCACTACTATAACCTTGTGAAGAAAGATCACTTCCTATGTCTCCAAAGGTATTAAGGTTTTCTATTATATCTTGTGCAGTTATTGAAAAAAGTTCACCACCAATATTAGTAGAAAAAGAAACTTTTTTTAATAACAATTGAATAGCTACATCCCCACTTACTTTACCAAACTGATAAAAAAATTCTGTTGGTGGGTTACCATGTTGAGCTAAATATGTAGCATATATTAACAACCTATAATCAGTAGCTGTTAAATTACCATCTTCATCAAAAAACTTAGTAATTCCATTAACAGAAGAATCTAATGCATGTTCACCACCAGTAACATAAGTAAGAAAAAGATTATCTAATTCTTCAGTTCCATTTTCTAAGTATAGTAAATTTCCCTCTGCATCAGTATGTAATTTAGATATGTCTTCCATTGCAGCCAAATAGCCTTCATACTGATTTAACAAATCTTTATGTTTCTTTAAAAACTCCAAAGCCATTTCTTTATCTGTACTATATAAATAATTGAATTTATCAACAAAATTAGAATAATTCTCATTATTACGCATTGATAACATTAACTCGGCAGTTTTTTCATCAATAGGTAAAAAAATTTCAGTAGAACAATTATTTTGATTTGCATAGTCTTTAGCCATTTCGTAATAATCTAAAATAGAAATATTATCATTAGGATGATTTTGAGCATAAATTGTGTAATTTAATATAACAGAGTTAGATACTCCTTTTCCTTCGAAAGAAGCAGTTTTAACGTTATTTTTCCCGTCATCACTAGCTACATCATTATCAGTAATAACAACCTTACTATAAGAAACAGCTAATGCCTCTTTATAATTCTTAGTTAACTCTAAATTATCTATATATAGAGTATCAATACTATCATTTATAGTTTTAATTAAATTATCAATCGATTTTATTTGTTCACTAATATCTTTGTTTTCATCTGTAACTTCATTTAAAGCATCCAAATCTACATTACTATTCGATGTATCAACACTAACATAAGATTGCTCAAGTATTTGTTTTTTTGCCTCTAAAGCTTCAACCCAAGACTCCATTTTCTCTTTTTCTTGTTCTATATACACCTTGTATTCTTCTTCACTAAGACCTTCTTGTTTCATTTCATCAGTTATTTCAATCTTTTGTGTATTTTGAGTATTTGTATGTAGATTATTATAACCATAAGATTTAAATAGTTTTTTAATCAACATATTTTTTGTATTGTTATCAGCAACAGTTGCATTACCAGTATAAATACCATTATTAGAAGGAGTAGATGCATCTGCCCCATAAGAAGATAAATCAACCTCATCTACTACATTTTCACTTGGCTGATTATTCAAATTTATACTATTATTCACATTTGAGGTATTACCAGCATTATTAGTTAAAATTCTGTTATTACTATTAACGTTGACATCACTTTCACTGGAAAAACCACTAAAACTATTATTATTTTGATATATTGGCATATTAACCACCTATTTAATTATATCAAAAATTTCATCATAAAAAAAACTAATACATCAAATGTATTAGCCTTATTCCCAATAATTAGTTAAATTTCCATCTTCTTTATATACATCATCCATTAATACTACGAATGTATAAATACTATTTCTATTTTCTAATTTAGATCTAGCAACAGTAGTAATTACTACACCTCCTGTAGTATTTAATGATTCAGCAATATAGTAATTATTATCATCCCATCCAGCAAGGATTGCTGCATGGCCATCTAAACCAATTAGATCACCAACTTTGACTCTTCCGGAATTCATTACTTCAGGACTGATTTCTAATTTAGTACCTATATCTGGTAGAGCTTTCTGACCGCTACCGTCTCCACCAGCACCAATATCACCTATATCGAAACCACCATTTAATAACGCCCAAGTTACAAACCCAGAACAATCAAATCCATTAGCATAGTATTTTCCATATACCCATTTACCCCAATTGGTAAAATTCTTTAAATCACAACCCCAAGTAGCAGGTCCAACATAAATAGCACTCTTATCTAGTTCATTAAACTTGGCTTTAGATAAATACATACCACGATGATAATATCTACCTTCACCGTCTACTTTAGGAAATGGTGCATAATTATTTAATCTTCCATTTTCATAAAAATAATCAATTCTAAAAGAAAACTCTAAAGCTGCAAATCTAGCAGCAGCAACAACACCAGCTCTAGTACCATAACCAGCTTGATCGATTCTATCAAAAAGTATTTTATCAATTAACTGTGCATCTTCTTCACTGAATTGTAAACATTTTAAATATGGTTTATTAAAATCAATTACAGGCTTATTAATAAATGTTGGAACATACACTTTAAGACTTCCATAAACATTTTTATCATCTTTTATTTGAATTTCTGCAATACCATAATCTTTAGCAGTTACAACACCATCATTTATTTCAACAATATCAGTATTTGTTGAAACAACCTTAACATCTTCTTTAGCTTTTCCAAGAACAACTAAGTCGTAATCAATTTTTTCACTTCCGCCTTTATATAAATACATAGCTTCTTTACTAAACTTAGCTTCTAATATTTTATCAATTTCAACCTTTTGTGAATAAATATCGTTGATATTGCCATACTTATCTTTAACATAAATGTTGTAATCACCAGGATCAGTAATATATGAACAATAACCATTATTAGCTTTTGTCCATCTGTCATCCTTTTTAGATACTTTATCATCCTTGTTATTAGTTACAATACACCATGTTTCTTTATTAAATTTAAAGAAATAATTATCGATATAAACGTTAACAATAACCTTATCATTAAACTTCTTACTTTCATTAATTTCTATATTAGTAACATAAGGAGCCACTTTGAAATTAGCAACTACTACTAAAGAAACAATTATCATAATTAGAATTAGAATAACAATAACTAATTTGTTGCTTTTCATACAACCCCTTCTTTCACCGTAAATTATAACATAATAATTATTGTGTACAAAATTTATCAATTATTTGTGAAAAAAATAAATTCTGTGCAAAAATACAAATAATATAGTATAATTACATTAGAATATGAGAGGGATTTATATGTCAGCAAATAGAACGAATGTAACTTTTAGCGATGGAACAGTTTTAGAAGTCGAAAAAGGTACAACAATATATGAACTAAGCAAAATATATCAACCTAAATTAGAATATGAAATTGTAGGTGCAGAAATAGAAAACAAAGCTGTTTCTATGGAGATGCCTATTACTAAAGCAACAAAACTAGATTTTGTTGATTTAACAAGCCCTAATGGTTACAGAGTTAATAAGAGTGGATTAGAGTTTGTTACAGTTGTAGCATTAAAAGAAGCTTTTGGTGAAGATTATAACGTAACGTTTAATCACTCTATTGCCAATGGTCTACATATGACAATAGTAGGAGAAAAGAAGTTTACTCTAAATGATGCTAAAAAACTAAAATCAAAAATGAATGAAATAATAAATGCCGATGATCGTATTTATGATATGAACGTTGAATCTGAAGGTATGATTAACTACTTAAATAGGATTAAAGAACCTGAAAAAGCAATTAATATTCATAATTTAAATAGTAAAATCGTAACAATGTATAAACTTAGAAATAGATTAAATTTCTTTTATTCACAAATGCCTTATTCAACAGGATGCCTAAAAAAATATGATTTAGTATACTTAGGTGAAAACAAACTAGTTTTACTATTCCCATCAAGAGTAACGAAATACAAAGTTCCAGAATACATTCATTATCAAAATGTTATTAAAAGTTTTGATGAAGGAGATAGATGGATAGTAGATTTAGGAACACCATATGTTTCTGATATTAATAAAATAGTATCTGACTGTAAAATAGAAGACTTTATTAAAATAGTAGAAACAAACTTTAGTAATGAAATACATGAACTAGTTGATGATATTATTAGAAAGAAATCAAGATATGTATTATTTGCCGGACCATCTTCAACTGGTAAGACAACTACAACTAAAAAAGTTGCCTTACAACTTCGTAGTAGAGGTTATGACGTATACATGATATCAACAGATGATTACTTCAAAGAAAGAGAAGATTCACCAAGAGATGAGAATGGTAAATTTGATTTTGAATGTTTAGAATGTCTAGATTTAAAACTACTAAATAAACAATTAAAAGATTTAATAGCTGGTAAGAAAGTTAATGTTCCAACATATAACTTCTCACTAGGAAAGAAAGAATACAATAGTGATCCAGTTAAACTAGACGAGAATACTATTATATTAATCGAAGGATTACATAGTATTAATGATGCTATGACATCTGAATTAGATCCTAAATTAAAATATAAAGTATATCTAAGTCCATTCATCCCATTAAATATCGATAGACATAATTATATTTCAACAACAGATTTACGTTTAATGAGAAGAATAGTTAGAGATAATAGATCAAGATCATTTGATGTTGGTAAAACAATTGATTATTGGAATACTGTAAGATGTGGAGAAGAAAAATACATCTTCCCATTTATTAACACAGTAGACATGATATTAAATACTTCACTAATTTATGAAATAGGAGTTTTAAAAGTATTCGTAGAACCACTCCTATACTCAGTTAAGAGAAACTCAACAGCATATAGTGAAGCTAGAAGATTACTAAACTTTTTAAAGAGCTTCTTCCCAATACCATCGGATTATGTCCCTGACGATTCGATACTACGTGAATTTATTGGTAAGAGTATCTTTGAAAACTATAAATAGGAAAGGAAGAATAAAATGATAAAAGTAGCAATTAATGGCTTTGGTCGTATTGGAAGACTTGCATTTAGAGAAATGATTACAGGTACTGATTTTGATATCGTAGCAATTAATGACTTAACAGATGCTGAAACATTAGCATATCTATTAAAATATGATACTAATCATCGTTCATTCCATGAAAACATAATTAACTTTGAAAACGACGAGATTGTAATCAAAGGCACAAAAAGAATTAAAGTTTTTGCTGAAAGCGATCCAGCTAATCTACCTTGGGGAGAACTAGGAGTAGATGTTGTACTAGAATGTACAGGACATTTTACTGATTTAGAAGGAGCTAGCAAACATATCCAAGCAGGAGCTAAAAAAGTTATTATTTCAGCACCTGCAAAAGGTGAAATGAAAACAATCGTTTATGGAGTTAATTCAGATACATTAGATGGCACAGAACAAGTAATTTCTGCCGCATCTTGTACTACTAACTGTTTAGCACCAGTGTTAAAAGTAATTCAAGATAACGTTGGTATTGTTAAAGGATACATGACAACAGTTCATGCTTACACAAACGATCAAGCAACTTTAGATATTCCTCACAAAAAAGGAATACTTGCAAGACGTGGAAGAGCATGTGCTCAAAATATCGTTCCAGCATCAACTGGAGCTGCATCAGCAATAGGTTTAGTAATTCCTGAAATAGCTGGCAAAATGGATGGTAATGCTTTCCGTGTTCCAGTATCAGATGGCTCAGTAATTGATGTTACTCTAGAACCTGCAAGAAATACTACAAAGGAAGAAATAAATGAATTACTTAAAGCTGCTGAAAGTGATACTTTAAAATTCACTATGGATCCAGTAGTATCTAGTGATGTTATTGGTAAAAAATGTGGTGCATTAGTTGATGGATTATTAACTAACGTATTAGATGCTGATGGCAAACAATTAGTTAAGGTAGTAGCTTGGTATGATAACGAAATGGGTTACACTGCACAAATGATGCGTACAGCAAAAAAACTTATGAATATTGAAAAATAGTGTCGAAAGACACTTTTTTTATGTCAAAGCAATTAAGAGAAATATTGAAGATAACTAACACATAATTTATAATTAAGATGGTGATACTATGAAAAAAAGAATTCAAGATATGGACGTAGCTGGAAAAAGAGTCCTACTAAGATGCGATTTTAACGTACCAGTTAAAGATGGGGTAATCTTAGATGATAGTAAAATAGTAGCTGCTCTAAATACAATAGAGTACTTAATAAAACAAAAAGCCAAGATAATAATTATGTCTCACTTCGGTAAAGTAAAAACTGAAGAAGACAAAAAGAATAACTCTCTAGCACCAATTGCAGCACACTTGCAAAAACTAATTAATACAAAAGTAATATTTTGCAAACAAGCTAGAAACTTATATTTAGAAGCTAAAATAGAGAGTATGAATCCTGGTGAAATAATAGTTTTAGAAAACACTAGGTTTGAAGATGTTCCAGATAAACTAGAAAGTGGTAATGATCCACAACTATCTATGTTTTGGGCAGAACTTGCTGATGTCTATTGTTTAGATGCTTTTGGTTCAGCTCATAGAAAACATGCTTCAACATTCGGTGTAGCTAAATACCTACCAAGCTGTATTGGCTTCTTAGTTCAAAGAGAAGTTGAGGCCTTAGACAAATATGTTTTAAATGCAATGCATCCATTTACTATAGTAATGGGTGGAGCCAAAGTTGAAGACAAAGTAGAACTAATCGAATCATTACTGCCAAGATGTGATAATTTACTATTAACTGGTGGTATAGCGAATTCTTGTCTTAATACCTTGGGATTTAATGTTGGTGCATCCCTTTGTACTAAAGATCCTGAAATTCAAAATAAACTAAAAGAAATATTAGTTAAATACAAAGACAAAATAAAACTACCAATGGATGTAATAGTTGGTAGTACACATGATGATAATTATATTAATCATGTTAATATAGATAAAGTTGCTGATGATGAAGCAATCTACGATATTGGTATGAAAACGGTAAATCAATTTAAAGAAATAATTGATAAATCTGCAACAATTTTTGTTAATGGTACAGCTGGTAAATATGAAGACATAAGATATGCTACTGGAACTAGAGAATTATTAACAAATATTGTAAACAGTAAAGCCGTAAAGGTTGTAGGTGGTGGAGATGGAGTAAGTGCTGTCAAACACTTTAATCTAGCAGAAAGGTTTAATTTCCTATCAACAGGTGGAGGAGCAACATTAGAATATATAATTCAAGAAGGTCTACCTGCAATAGATAATATAAATGACGCCTAAAATTAAATACCTAGTTTGCAACCTTAAAGCCAATAAACTTAAAGAAGAAATGATAGAATATGAAAGAGAATTAAAAAACATTAAAGTAAAAGAAGATACTAAATTAATTGTATGTCCTTCTTTCATATATCTATATATGTTTCAAAACGAAAACTATGATTTAGGATCTCAAGATGTATCTGAGTATACCGAAGGTGCTCACACTGGTGAAATAACCGCGTCGCAATTACAATCGATGGGAGTTAAATACGCTCTAGTAGGTCATAGTGAAAGAAGAGAAACATTTAAAGAAGAAGAAAAAACAATCATCAATAAAATAAAAAAATCATATCACTCACATGTAAAACCAATTTACTTCATTGGTGAAAACGAATTAGAAAAGAATAACAATCAAACAAAAAAAGTCTTAAAACAACAATTAAAAAATATAATTGATGAAGTACCTGACTATAAACGAGAAAAATTAATAATTGTCTACGAACCAATCTGGGCAATAGGAAGTGGAGAAACTCCAGATAATAGTCTAATTAGAAATAGAATTCAATGTATTAAAGACTTCAACAAAGGAGTATATGAATTAAACCTACCAGTTTTATATGGAGGTAGTGTTAATGGGGATAATGTTGATGAATTGTTAAAAATAGATAACCTCGATGGCTTTGTTATCGGTGGTAGTTCACATAATATAGAAGAATTAAAAGAAATATATAATAAAATATAATATAATCTAAACTTAATCACTTATTAGGGAGAAAAAAATGGAAGAGAGAACTAATAAGAGATTAAAAGAAATATTAAAAAGAATATCAAAAGAATTAAAAAAACTTGGTATATCACCAAAAAGAGAAGGATACTGGTTTTTAAAAGATGGAATAAGTATTTATTTAACAGAAAACAATTATAGTCTCAAAATAACAAAAGATATATATCCTATACTTTCAATAAAATACAATAAAAAAGCATCAGCAATTGAAAAAGCTATGCGAACTTCAATTGAAAAAGGATGGACTAACTGTGATTTAGAATATGCTAACGAAATATTTGGTAATGTTATTCCTTATGATAAAGATCGACCAACTAATTACGAATTTATCAAAACCGTATCTGAGCATATTTTATTAGAACTATAGAAGAGATTACAAGTATGTTGTAATTTCTTTTTTTCTTGTGCTATTATGTTAATAGGAGCATGAATATGAAAAAGATACTAACAATCATATTAGACGGACTAGGCATGAGAGAAGACGTTTATGGAAACGCTGTCAAGATGGCTGGTATGTCTAATTTTATAAATATATGGAATAATTATCCTCACTGCTTACTAAGAGCAAATGGAGAGCATGTAAATCTTCCTGATGGTCAAAGCTCTTCTACAGAGGTAGGACATAAGATAATAGGAACAGGCCGAGAAATCGAAAACAAACTAAATGAAATCAACAGTGTGTTGATGAAAGATAACCTTAAATATAACCAAAGATATTCAGCAATGGTTGATTATCTAAAAAAACATCCATCCGCTAATTTGCATATTATTGAACTTCTATCAGACGGAGGAGTATCCTCACACATTAATCATTTAAAACTTTTTATTAATGAATTAAATAAGAGTAAAGTAAAAAACGAAGTGCTAATACACGGAATAACTGACGGAAGAGATTCAGATAAATTTTCGTCTTATAAATATATTAAAGAAATAGAAAAAAGTTTATCTGATAATATTCATATGGCATCATTGTGTGGGAGATATTATGCATTAGATGATAGTAAAAGTTATAAAAGAACAAAAATATTTTATGATTTATTATTTAATGGCAAAGGCGTAGATGCTTTAAGACTTAAAGTAGTAATAAAAAAATGCTATGATCGAAAACTAACTGACACATTTATGCCTCCTATTAAAACTGAAGAGTTTAAACCAATAGATAATGGCGATTGCATAATGTTTTTAAACTATAGCAAAGGAAATCAAGAACAAATATTAAATGCTATTTGTAACAATGACTTTGTAGAGTTTGAAACAAAAGACGTAAAAGCAAAAGTATTTAGTTTATATGAAATAGATAGTAAAATTAATAAAAGTTATTTCTTTAATAGCAAAAAATATACAAATACCTTAAATGAGTATCTTTCAAAACTTGGTTTAACTCAAGCAGTTATTTATGAAAGAGTTAGATCGGATTGTATGACTTATTATCTAAATGGTGAAAGAGACAGTAAATATGATAATTGTGACTATATCTGTATTGATTCACCTAAGGTAGATAGTTTCGATCAAAAACCAGAAATGAATGCTCTAACGGTTGCTAAAACAGCTATAAAATGTATGGAACAAGATTATGACTTCATAATATGTAATTTTGCTAATGCTGATGAAGTAGGCCATACAGGAAATTATCAAGCTGTAATAAATGCTTTGCAAGCGATAGACGTCTGTTTAGGGAAACTAATTGAAGTTGCCGAAGAGAATTTCTATACTATAGTATTAATATCCAGCCATTCAAATGCTGATACGATAATCAATAGAAATAATGAGGTAATAACAAAGAATACTTTAAGTCCGGTACCATTTGCCATAATGGATAAAAAGATAAGTTTAAAGAATGGAAATATCTCTAGTTTTACCCCAACTTTACTACATTATATGGATATTTCTATCCCAAAAGAAATGAAAAATAGCGAGATTTTAATTGAAAAAGCCAAAGAACGTAAATAAAACGTTCTTTTTTTATCAAAAAAATGCAAAAAATGCTTGATTTTACCTAGAAAACTTGTTAAAATCATATTCGTATGACTGCGTAGATATGCAAGGTTGCCGATACGCCAGGAGAGGTTGTTAAAAACTTTTCTAAAATTGTCGGGTAATTTGCAAGGAGCGAGCCTATACTAGATATAGACGAAGGGAGGACATAAACATGTCAAGTAACAAAGTTCGTATTACTCTTAAGGCTTACGATCACAGAGTTTTAGATCAAGCTTGCGGAAGAATAGTTGAAACTGTTAAAAGAACTGGGGGAGAAGTTGTTGGACCAGTACCTCTACCTACTGAAGTAGAAAAGGTTACTATCCTAAGAGCTGTACATAA
>JAEEGL010451042.1_pt1 | contig 21631 bp, 22 predicted proteins | sample 9134231 | NCBI WGS metagenome assembly JAEEGL01 (sample SAMN16246548, study PRJNA631951) | gut metagenome | biome: gut microbiome; feature: rumen; material: fiber-attached | host: Bos | place: Iran: Karaj | collected 2018-10
GGCGGGATCATCTATACCGTGGGGATCATTCCCTTTGCGCTCAAGCGGAAAGGCGCCCATTTCCTCTGGCATTTCTTTGTTTTCTTCGGTGCCATCGTCCACTGGTTCGGGATTTATTTCTTCCTGTATTGAGAATAGTACAATATTTTTGTGCTTTTGTGTTGATTCTCCCATCTTTTTGTGCTACAATCTGATCAGGCCCGGTGGGAAAACAGTATTAATTCTGAATTCTGAATTGAATATTTTGCGAAAAACAGGGGGAATGCTTTTTGCCGGAACGAATATACGTGACTGTCACATCCGACTTTGATGCCACCGGCTATATGCAGCCCCGGGCCATCTCCTGGCCGGACGGGCGCGTCTTCCCGATCGAAGACGTCCGTTCCTTCCGTCCCTCCGGGGAAAACCACCTGCTGGACTGTTATACCGTCGTCATCCGCGGAAAAGAAAAGCGCCTCTGGTTTGAACGCAGCGGCGAACAGTTCGCCTGCCGCCTCGGCCGCTGGTACGTCGAAGCCTGAGGCCCTTATCCCAGCCTGTTCGCTGTCCTGTCTTTATCCTCCCGAACGAAATCCCCACAGAGTGCGGATCTCCCCGCCCGCAGGCGGAATTTTGAATTATGAATTATGATTTGTGACCGAACCTACGTCGCCATCGACCTGAAAAGCTTCTATGCTTCCGTGGAATGCTCCGTCCGGAACCTGGACGCGCTCTCCGCCAACCTGATCGTGGCGGACTCATCGCGGACGGACAAGACCATCTGCCTTGCCGTCACGCCAAGCCTTAAGGCATACGGCATTCCCGGCCGTGTGCGGCTTTTTGATGTGATCCGGAAAGTGAAAGACATCAATGCGGACCGGCTGCGCAACGCTATCCGCCTGGGAAAAGCCGTCCGCGGGCCCGATGGGGCCTGGGGCTTTTCCGGCGTCTCCGCGGACGCTCGGGAACTGGCGGCGGATCCTTCCCTGGAACTGGGATATATCGTCGCCCCGCCCCGCATGAAACTGTATGAGCAGGTCAGCACCAAAGTCTTCTCCATCTACATGAAATATATCAGCGACGAAGATATCCACGTCTATTCCATAGACGAATGCTTTCTGGATGTCACCGGTTATCTCAAAACCTATGACATGACCGCGCGGGAACTGGCCATGACCATGATCCGGGATGTGCTCTACAACACCGGCATCACCGCGACCGCCGGCATCGGCACCAACATGTACCTGGCCAAGGTTGCCATGGACATCGTAGCCAAACATGTTCCGGCGGATCAGGATGGCGTCCGGATCGCGGAGCTGGACGAAATGCGTTACCGGGAGCTGCTCTGGTGTCATCAGCCGCTGACAGACTTCTGGCGTGTCGGCCACGGGATCGCCCGGCGGCTGGAAAAACTGGGCTGCCATACCATGGGAGATATCGCCCGGCTGAGCCTGAAAAGCGAGGATCTGCTCTACAAGGCGTTCGGCATCGGCGCGGAACTGTTGATCGATCATGCCTGGGGCTGGGAACCGACCGTCATCTCAGAGATCCGGTCATACCGTCCGGAATCCAACAGTCTCAGCAGCGGCCAGGTGCTCTCCGAGGCCTGCAGCGCGAAGCAGGCCCGCCTGATCGTCCGGGAAATGACAGACCTGCTGACCCTGGACCTCGTCCGGAAAAAGCTGGTCACCCGGAAGCTGGAACTCACCGTCTGCTATGACCGGGAAAGCCTGAAGGTGAAGTACGAAGGTCGTTCTGTACAGGATACCGTCTTCCTGGTCGCTTCCTCCGGAAAGGTATATACCGGTGATCTCGCGGTGGACTTTTACGGCCGGGTGATCCCGAAGCACGCGCACGGAACAGAAAACCTGGATCGCTGGACCAGCAGTACCCGGCGCATCGGAGACGCGATCATGGAACTGTATGACCGGATCGTTTTCCCGGACCTGCTGATCCGCCGGATGTACGTCGTCGCCGCCGGGCTGATCCGTGAAAAGGATATCCCGCAGGAAAGCCCGCTTCAGCTGGACTTTTTCACAGACTATGCGGAACTGACCCGGCGGAAGGAGGAAGAAGCTGCAGCGGACGCCCGGGAAAAGCGCCTGCAGGAAGCCGCCCTCAGTATCCGGGACCGCTTCGGCAAGAATGCCATGCTCAAGGGCATGAACCTCGAGGAAGAAGGCACCACCATCGAGCGCAATGGCCAGGTCGGCGGCCACCGGGCCTGATATCCATTCACTATGAATTATGAATCGTGAATTATGAATTATTGTTAAGGAGTTCTTATGTCAGATCCAAACACGCCTGCCGCCCGGGAAATCTATGGCGATATCATCGACCTTCCCCATCATCAGTCCGTGAAGCGCAAACACATGAGCCTGCACGACCGTGCGGCCCAGTTTGCGCCTTTTGCGGCGTTGGTGGGTTATGACGAGATGGTGGATGAGGAGGCCCGCCTGACGGACCGGCAGATCACACCCGGCGAATCGGACCTGGACCGGCTTGACCGGATCTTCCGCAGCCTCTCCGCGCAGCTTTCGGCCGGGCAGCGTCCCCTTGTTTCCGCCCTGGTCTTCATACCGGATCCGCATAAGGCCGGCGGCCGCTATGAAACGGTGTCCGGCCGGGCAAAACGGCTGGATCCCGTGGAAAAGAAGCTGTTCCTGTTCGGAGACGGAACCCCATCCCGGGAGATCGTCCTGAATATGGACCGCATCCTCAGCCTCTCCGGCTCCAGCATAGAAGATCCTGACTGATCTCTCAGTCAGGATCTTCTGATCTTCCTGTATTGATAATTCTGAATGATGAATTAAATCTACTCTCTCCGCTCGCTGCTTGCCTGTTTTTCCTCGTACATCGCCTGGTCCGCGTTCCGCAGGTACTGTTCAGCCTCGCTCTGGATGGATACGGTTTCATCCGGATCCGGAACGCTTCGGCAGCAGCCGATGCTGACGGTGAACTGGTAGCTCTTCCCGGACCGGCGCAGTGCCTGGGCGATATACTCCCTCACACCGCGGATAAACTGCTGTTCCCTGGTATGGTCATAGTTCTTTGCCAGTACCACAAATTCATCGCCGCCGGTGCGGACGCAGATCTCCTCCTGCTTTGCGCTCTTCTGCATTGCCTCGGCGATCGTGCAAAGGCAGAAGTCGCCTTCCGCGTGGCCGTAACGGTCGTTGATCTTCTTCATGCCGTTCATATCGATCAGGAAGACCGCCAGTTCCGTCCCCGCGTTGCGGCATTCTTCGTAATAGCTTTCAAAGAACCGGTAATAACCGCGGCGGTTATACAGTCCGGTCAGCATATCCGTCTGATACAGCACTTCCAGTTCGTTCACCGTATCCCTCAGCTGGTTCCGGAAGAACCAGTTCACCAGTACGGTGCTGATGGACACCAGCCAGCTCTTGATATGCAGCTGTTCCATTCCCTTCAGTTCGGGATTGACAATAAAGTATCCCAGGAAGTACTGCAGGTGATGAACCGGGAAGATGTAATACGGCTTATTGTCGTCCATCATCTCATCCGGGAGCAGCTGCCCCCTGCGCAGCCGCTGCCGTTTCACGGGCTTTCCGTGCCAGCTTCCGCATACGACATTGAAGGTCTGATCCTTCAGCGTATAGCGGTGCTGGATCAGCTTCTGCTGTTCCCAGCCGTCAATCAGGCACAGCACGGCGTCCTTGAAACCCGTTTCCCTCAGGCAGCCCGCCTCGATCTCATTATAGATATCTTCCGCCGTATCCCCCACAGCTCCGCCGAGGATCAGGTTTGTATTCGAAAGTGCCAGACTTTCCAGGTTGGACACGATCCGGATATACTTTTCCCGGATCATATCCTTCCGATAGGTGTCCAGGGGTTCGCATCCGCAGGACTGGCGGCGGCAGAGCACGCCGGGAACGGCAGTCACATCATTCACTTTTTCGCCGCGCAGGATCTTCATCAGGTTTTCCATACCGGTCTGGCCGACGCGGAAAAACGGCTGGGCGGACGTGGTAATGGTCGGTTCGTTGAACTGCGCGCGCATGATGTCGTCATATCCGGTCACGATGACATCTCCGGGCACTTTGAACCCCCGGCTTTCGAGCGCCTGGATCACGCCGATCGCGGTATAGTCGTTCACGCAGACGATGGCGTCCGGCAGCGGCTTGTCGCCCTTTTCGGCATAATCGTCCAGGATCTTCGGTACGATTTCCTGCCCGCATTCCGGGCGCAGTGTGCCGTAATAAATCCGGTCTTCATCGCAGGGAAGTCCGTGCTCGATCATCGTGTTCTGATAGATATCGATACGCTCCTGGCAGAAGGAACGTTCCCGCGGGCCGGCTACATGGATAATGTCCCGGCATCCGTGGGTGTTGATCAGATGCTCGATCACCTCGGCAAAGGAACGGTCCTGGTCGTTGACAATGCTGCAGGTGCCTTCCTTGACCGTGCCCATGGTAATGACCGGACAGGTCATTGCCCGCTTCAGCCGGTCAATCGGCTCAATAAAGGAGCCTGTCATATAGGTGTCGAAGGAGATCAGCGCGTCATATTCCTTCATGTCCGGAAGCAGGTACACGACAAAATCGCCGGTATCATAGTCCTGATATCGGTCATAGTTCTGGCTCGTATGGTTGTCCGCGAAACTGGTAAAGAAAATGAGCTTTACGTCTTCACCTTCAGCGGCCTTCAGCAGGCCGTCAACCGTCTGGCGGACCATGTCTTCATAGAGCGCAGAAATGAATACCGCGATCCTTTTCCGTCCCATGAGGCTCCCTTGCCTTTTTTCTCTGATGATTTATATTATCACAGACATGCCTTGTATTTCAACGTTTCCGCAATAAATTCCATTTTTGGCATGCTTTAGATGTTCAGATCTCAACAGAAAGAAGCAGGATCTTTACCATTCCCCGGTCCGCTGTAACGCCGATGGATCCGGGGGCGCCCCTTACCTCATTCTCCTGTCCGTATGCTCCCGGATATAGTTGCATACGATATCATAATCCGCTTCCGGAACCCAGATCTGAAGCGCGCTGACCGTTGTGTTCAGGCAGATCATATGGGTTTCCGGCACCTCACGCATGCTCCGTACGCTCCGGAACTCAGTTGTCCCGGGCTGTACCGCTCCGGCCCCGCCCGGAGTGAACGCGGCCATGCTCCTCATCATACGAACCGTGGACGGATCCCGGACCAGGCGGATTCCCTCCCCGGTCATCTCATATCCCATGGTGTACCGGTCTTTTACGCCGAGCCTGAAGAGGCGGAGCACCAGCACGGTGATCCCCATTGCGATGCCGCAGCACAGGAACGGGATCCATGCCATGGACATATCGCCCGTCATATACGCGAAGATCAGTGTCATCAGGCAGATACCCGCGCAGATGAAGAACATGATCTTCATCGTCAGATTCTGCACATAATGATCCTTTTTCAGGTCCACATCCGCAGACCAGCGGAAAACGCCGTCCGTTCCCTTTGTCAGCCGGTCCGGATACTGTTCTTTGAATTCCATTCCTTCCTCACTCCCCGGCATTCGCCCTGAATTGCAGTTGATACAGGTCGTAATACATTCCCCGTTTCGCCATCAGTTCCTCGTGGGTTCCCTGCTCAGCGATCTGCCCATCGGAAACGACGGCAATTTCGTCCGCGTTCTTGATCGTGCTCAGCCTGTGGGCAACCACCAGTGTGGTCCTCCCCCTGCACAGTTCATCCAGAGCCTGCTGGATCAGAATCTCCGTCGTGTTGTCCAGTGCGCTCGTCGCTTCGTCCAGGATCAGGATCGGCGGGTTTTTCAGGAAGACCCGGGCAATGGACAACCGCTGTTTTTGGCCGCCGGACAGCCGCACGCCACGTTCACCGATATTCGTATCGTATCCGTTCGGCAGAGACATGATATAGTCGTGGATATTGGCGCGTTTCGCGGCCAGTTCAATCTCCTCGTCCGTCGCGTCCAGCTTGCCATAGCGGATATTCTCCTTCATACTGTCGTTGAACAGGTAGATGTCCTGCTGCACAATGCCGATGTTCCGCCTCACGCTTTCCAGCGTCAGTCCGTGGATCTCTTTTCCGTCCAGCAGGATCTCCCCGCTTTCAACGTCGTAGAAATGCGGGATCAGGTGGCAGATGGTTGTCTTCCCGCCCCCGGAGGGTCCGACCAGTGCGTAGGTCTTCCCTTTTTCGATGTTCAGGTTCACATGCCGCAGCACATTCTTGTCCTCGTCGTACGCATAGCTGACATTCCTGAACTCAATATGTCCTTCCAGCTGTCCGGCGTCCTGTGCGTCCGGGCTGTCCGTTTCCGGTTTCGCGTCCATGATCTCGCAGAAACGTTCGAATCCGGTAATGCCGTTCTCAAACTGTTCCATGAAATTAATCAGCGTCATCACGGGAGCGATGAACATGTTCACGGAAACGATGAAGGCGGAGTAATCGCCGAATTTGATCTGTCCGTTGTAGAGGAAGAAGCCGCCGGCAATCAGCACAACGACGTTGAACACGTCCGTCACAAACGTATTGCCGGAGAAAAACCGGCCCATTGCGCTGTAGGCAGCCTTCCGGGCTTTTTGGAACTTTCCGTTCCCGACCTCGAATTTTTCTTTTTCCTTTTCCGCGTTCGTGAAAGCCTTCGTAACCCGGATACCGGAAATAGCGCTTTCCATGTTGGCGTTGATCTCCGCGATCGCGGTGCGGGAATCCCGGAACGCTTTGCGCATTTTCTTTCTCAGGCTGTAGGAGATCAGCAGCAGAAAAGGCACGCAGGCAAAAACGATCAGGGTCAGACGGATATCAATCGTGCTCAGGTAAGTGAATGAAATCACAATGCTCAGCACGGAGATGATGATATTCTCCGGGCCGTGATGCGCCAGCTCAACTACCTCGAACAGGTCGTTCGTCATCCGGGTCATGATTTTACCGGTTTCATGGGTGTCGTAAAAACTGTAAGGCAGCGTTTCCAGGTGGGCAAAAAGATCCGTACGCATCCGCGCCTGCATATACACGCCCATCATATGGCCTTCGTACTGTATGAAGTAATTCAGGCACATTTTGACAAAATACAGTGCCAGCAGCGTCAGCCCCAGGATTACGACCATCCGGTAGTTCCGCTCCGGAATCAGCGTATTCAGCATGGTCCGTGTGATAATCGGATATACTACGCCGATAGCCGATACAAACAGTGCGGCTGTCATATCCATTGCGAACAGTTTCTTATGCGGTTTGTAGTATGAAACGAACCGTTTCAGCAGACTGGCGGTCTCCTTCCGGCTCCGCTTCGCGACTGCTTCTTCACTCATTATTTTTCTCCCTTTTGGGCCTGGAAAGTCAGCAGGAACTTGATCAGATAGCTTCCTGCCGCGTTCCCGGCGGCCGCCAGCGGGATCACCCACCACGCGATCCCCTGCGCGATCGCCGCGTACCCGGCCAGTGCGATCGAGTGTGCGTAACTGGAAAGGATGAACAGCGCCACGCCGTATACGACAAAAGGCAGCCGGCTGATATCCTTGTTTTTCGGCGGCGTGGTCGCCAGGTACATACAGATGCCGCACATGATGCTCTGCCAGATCACTTTCAGCGGATCCTGGTATGCTGCGGCAATCTTCTCCGCGCCTTCCCGGATCTCCGGCAGGCAGATGGAGGCCAGGATGCCGCACACGCCCGCACCGATCACATTCATCACGAGCATGATCACCTTCTGCAGGGGATCGTAATCCGGCCGGGTCACCCGTCCGGTAAACAGTTCCGCGTCAAAATTCACCACAAACCAGAGTCCGGCGCTGAACAGCACCGCGCCGGGAATGCCGCCGCCAACCTTCAGATTGACAATACATCCCATACAGATCAGGATACCCGCCGCCGCGGACCGTGCCGGAGAGGTTTTCATTGCCCGTTTCCTCCTGCTTTTTTACTTGAACTCATGTTAATCGGAAAACAAACCCGTGTCAATTCTCTTCCGGAACCGGATCACGATAAAACAAAAAGGGAACGGCCGCTTTGTCTTTCGGCCGTTTCCCTGCGGTTTCCCTTTGGCGTTCCGGTCAGAAGTTGCTGCCGTTCCATCCCCAGTCCTTCACGGGATGGTAGGTCACATAAACAGCGTTTCCCGGAATGTCCAGCTGGTCTGCCATCAGTTCGCAGACCTCTGCTGTCATCTTCTCATAGTTTTCCTTCGGAGCGTCCCCGAGGAGGCTGACGGCCACATACGCGCCTTTTTCCAGCTTTTTTCCGCCGAACCAGAGATCGTACCCGTCTTCAATACCGACCATCAGGTAAGTCTCCGTCTTGTTCAGGGCTGAGATCCGTTTGCCAAGCTCCTGCTTGATGATCTCTTTCTTTTCAGGCGTGACCTTCATGGTCACCTTCGTGTCGATAAACGGCATCGCTGATACTCCTTACTTCGTTTTATTCTTCGGGTTCCGGAGGATATACATGCTTATCGATATACAGTTCATAAACATTCAGGCGTGTCGCGTTCCCTTCAAGGTCAGCATAGATATAGACCAGCGCCCACGTCGGTACGGGATCGGGCACAACCGGTGTCACCTGGCACAGAATACAGTAGTTGATTCCCGCGACGACCTGTGTGGCCAGCAGCGCAACCGGTGTGTATTCCGCCCCCATCAGCGGATCGTTTGCCATTGCCTTGTCAAATGCCGCTTTTGCCTCTTCCGGCAGCGGGATCGCTTCTTCAAGCGAAACACCTGCCCAGCCGCCGCTCAGCATTTCAGCGGAAGCGGAAGCACAGATGGTCAGGATCAATACCAGAACCGTCAGTAAACTGAAGACCTTTTTCATATTCATATCCTCCTGTGGTTTTCTGTGTCTATCATATCATGCCGCATTCCCGGTGACAAGCCGGGAAGGGCAATAACGGTCTCTCATTCCGCCTTGTATCCGACAAACCCGCTGTTGTTCTTTTCACTGCTCAGGAACCAGTATTCCAGTTCGGTCGGCCGCGTCTCCAGGTCGAACAGATGTGCCCACATCTGCATATCTTCCGACAGGACACTGACAGGCGTTCCGGGACGGTACAGCAGCATCTCGTCCCCTTCGCTGATGCCGTAAACATCTGCGGGTATAAAGCGGATACCGTCTTCGATCGCTTCCTTGCCCTCTTCCTGCTCCAGGCGGTCCACCCGGATCTTCCAGGTGTTTTCATCCACCTGTTCCACCAGGCTCAGCTGGCCGCTGAAAGCGCAGAAGTAAAGCGTTCCGTCCGGATACTCATCGGTGCAGTCGCCCATTTCACTGTCGTGGAATTCACCGGCAAAGGATCCGTCAGCCTTGATTTCCATGTCCGTGGACCATCCGCCCGCTCCGCTGCTGAAACACCACGCCAGTCCGGACAAGTCTTCAAAAAGGTTTCCCTCCGCGGATACCGCCGCGGGCAGGATCATCACAAGGCACATCAGCAGTAAAACAAATCTTTTCATCTGGATCTCCTTTCGCGGGAACTGTTTGCTCCCGTGTATTATTACGGACCAGTACAGCAGGTGATTCCCTGCCCCTGATGATTTTCTATTTTATCCCATTTGGTCAAATTGGAAAGCCCTCCGGAATGATAATGGATCTTTTTGGAGCTTCTATGGTATAATGGCATTAACAGAAAAAAGAAAACAGGGGGGATCAGCATGGCTGATCAGTTCGGGCATCGTCAGCGCAGGAAAAAATCATCTCCTGTGAACAGTAAATTGCCGGCGCGGTACATCGCGGCTATTTGCGTAATATTGGCCTTCGTTACACTGATCATATTCATGTTCACAAAGGGCATTGTTTCCTTGATCCAGGCACAATTCAGCAGTTCGGATACCATCACCTATCCTGAGCCGTCCGAGATCAGCGATTTTCTGGATATTCCGAAATCCGGCAGAAGGCTTTACTGTACCCTGCCTGAACCTTGGATCGCGGTAAGGCGGGAAAGCAAAGAGGAAGAGTGGCATGTGTTGTGCAGCAGCAGGAAAACCAGCCTGACAGTGGAAGACCTCGCCGAAATGAAAGCAGTCGTGTTCTGTGAAGACCATTACAGCGAATCCAGGACCTATGAAATCTACCAGCAGGGAATGTCGACCGGAAAAACCGAGACAAAGCACAGTTACAGTGTCAGCATCAATTGTTATGACCCCCGTACCGGCAACCAGATCGGCTGGCAGGTACACATGGACGCGCCGTCCCTTCCATCCCAGATGGGTCTAACCAAAATTGACTTCTACAATGACGATGCCCTGGTTTCCTCTGAAGTTCGCAGTATCGCCGCGTCCACTGTTGCGCCCGGAGCCCGTGCGGATGTATGGCAGACCGCACCGTTAACCGGAAAACTGGTCCGTCTGAAAACCGACTTGTACCGTGCATACAGGCTGGATGATTGTGCGGTGCTCCCGGTCCCTGAGAAGATTGAAACCTTTCCGCTGATCAAATCCCTGTCTGAAGATGTTCGCAGACTCTATCTTCCTCCGACAGTTACAAAGATCGAAGATCATGCGCTTGACGGTATTTTATTTATTATCGTGGAACCGGGTTCCTATGCGGAACAGTATGCAAAAGATAATGGTATCACTTATTATCTTGACGGGGATGAATTGCCGGGCAATATATACTGAGTATATATATCAATCCGGCACTCCGCAGCGGCATCAAGGTCATCCGGTCCTTTGTCAGCCCCGGACAGCCGCATTCAGAAACCAGGGATTCCCCTGACGTCCTTCATCCCCGGCATCGCCTGTTCAATGGCCAGGGTTTTTCCGTCTCGTTCATGCTGGATTTCCAGCCTTTCCGCGTCAGGATTCTCCCTGTTTCTTTCTCCATTCGCGGACTTCCCGGCACATCGTGATCGGTTCACCTGCCGAAATCCGGTCCTCCGCCAGCTGCCGGACCGCCGCGCACCACGCGTCCAGTCCGCTGATATCGTCGCCGTAGTCCCGCAGGATCGCATTGCCCTCCGCCAGTGCCGCGTCGTACTGTTCTCCGGTCAGGTCTCCGGCAGCATACGCCCCGTCCAGCTCGTCCCGGTCGTCCACCTTCACGTCGCCTTCCGGCGTCATGATCACATCCAGGTACTTGTCGGTAAAAAACATGACGCTGTCCTCGTCATACCCTGTACCTTCAATGATATCAATATACCAGACGGATGGCTGGTATGTCTCATTGGCAGTCGCCGGATAATGCTTCCTTTCCGGATCATGGGTCCCATCCGGATAATAGATGGTGGTGATCACCCGATGGGTATCGTCCGGGATCATCTCCAGCCAGGTCATCCCCTCACCGGTCACCTGGATCCTGCCGGCTTTCGGAGTCTCCCAGTAATTCTTTTCACCGTCCGTGAGCCGGATCAGGCAAACCGTTCCGTGAAACAGTTCATGGTCGATCCGCATCTGGTAATACGGATAGTACTGGAAGCCCCATTGATCCCGGTTCAGGCGTTTGCGTTTCATGCAGGTCCCTTTCTTATAGCAGCGACCGGTTTACAAACAGATCACTGCGCCTGGAATAATACAGAAGACACCATCGGACCCATATTGGATGAAGTAAAAAGGCTTTTCCCTGTATGATCATCCTTGTCAAAAAAATGAAAAGCTTTCCGGAAATTCTCCGGAAGGCTTTTCATCAATGAATACCTCTTATTCCTGGGGTTTCATCGTCGGGATTTGAAGATTTCGTGCCCTGGAGGCCTTGATTTTCCTCACTTTTTGGTCGCTCGTCCGTACAGCTTACAGCACATTTTACAGCAAAAAGCCACGTAACCCCACTGGCATCTGCTGTACAGGCTGCTGTACAGGCCTTCAAACCCCTCAGATTTACGATCTGCTGTATGATGTCGTGCACAGTTTTTCGATCATTGAATCAACTTGCTGCTGTATGGCATCAGAACACATTTGCCTTCTTTTCCAGCTGTACAAACCGTTCTTTCTTACGCTCCAGCGTCGACTCATTGTACACATCCATCGTCGTCGTGATTTCCGCGTGGCCCATGATTTCCTGGATCAGCTTCAGGTCCGTCTCGTTTTCACAAATCCGTGTACAGAACGTATGACGGAGATGATGCGCTGAGAAATGCGGCAGAAGTTGGGGCTTCCTGTGTTCTTTCTCTGCCTTGGCCACTTCCTCCGCGTTATAGTCCTTTGTGATCCGCGCCAGTGCCCTGTTCAGGTTATGAGGACATAAAACATGCTTTTCCTTGCTCATCCAGATAAATCCGGAAAAGCCGTCAATTTTATCCTGACAAAAGCCTTTCTGAGTCTGGCGTTGATACTCAGCCTTCAGAGCATTCCGAACTGATTCAAACATCGGAATCTGTCTGACACTGTTCTTCGTCTTCGTCGTAGTCACTCGGTACTTGACAGTACCATCATCCTGCAGGCGATAAATCAGACTATGATTGATGGAAATAACCCCATCATTCCAGAACACGTCTTCCCAGCGCAGGCCGAGCATCTCCCCGATCCGGCATCCCGTGCCGAGAAGACAGGTGATCAATGGATCCCAGTGTGCGTACACTTTGCTGTTCCTGACATAAGCCACTAAGGCTTTCTGTTGATCTTCCGTTAATGCATGTCTCTTTTCCACGACCCAATCATTGCTCCTTTTCAGTTCAGCGATAATGCCGTCAGTTGGATTGGTCCTGATCAGATTGTCTCTGACCGCAATCCTGAATACGGGATGAAGCAGCGTGTTGATGATCTCCACGCTTCTCGGCTTAAACTTTCTCTCATGAATCAGCTTGTTGAAAAACTTCTTACAATCACTGTACGTGATATCCTTGATCGGTCTTCTTCCAAGACTATCCCGGATGTACTTATCGTACATATACTTGTAATTCGTTCTCGTCGACTGCTTCAGTTCCGGTTTGTCCGAGATATAATCATCCCACCGGTCATTGAGCGTAACCTTGTTTCTGGATTCAATGCCATCCATCTGATCCTTCTGAATGGCTTTTTCCATCTCACGAAGGCTGTCGCCATACGCTTTTCCTGCAGGAACCGGGTCTGTTTCCACCAGCCGCCAGGAATAGATTGATTTGCGTTCACCTTTCAGATCGTAAAACTGAAATACATACCTCCCATCTTTTCTGACAAACTCGTTACTTCTCAGGTTTCTGCCTTTACTATCTTTCCTTGCCATGTTGCCCTCCGCAACAGGCCTTGGAGACATGTTCATTATATCACACACTCCTTGAAAAATAAAGGCTCAGATGGAATCGATCCGGTCGATCAGTTGCTCAAAAATCCGCCTTTTGATATATGCATGCGACCCGTTCCAAAGGATCCATTCGGCGGTCGGATTCAAAGATATAATCCGTCTCAGTTTATTGATCCCGATATGAAAATACGCACTGGCTTCTTCTGTGCTGAGCGTGTACTTTTCCCAGACCGGAATCTCCCCTTTCCTGGTTCTTGTTTCCTGATTCTCATTCATTCTGACAGTTCTCCTCTGTTCATAATCGGAGAGCCGCGCCTTCTCTCCAATAGATAAGTGAAAAAAACATGCCCACTTTCTAAACCGAACAGCCACAAAAAGGCATAAAAAAAAGATGCTGCCACAGCAGCACCTGAAAAACGAATCACAAATCAATAGAACCTGAGCGCCGGGAAAGAGAGAACCATCATCAGGAAAGCGGGACTGACATCCTCATAGAAGGTAGTGAGGAAATACGGTTCAATCTCCAGCCCTTTTGTCGGAAGCCATTCAGCTTCGCTGATCCGCTGTGTCAGCGCCGTAGCCGGCATCTGAGGCGGACCGAAAAGATATGCACCTTCCCGAATCTCCACCTGGACAGAATCCCCTACTGCTGGCCGGACCTCATACAATCCCGGCTGCCAGAAAACAATCCGGTATATTTCCTGTCCACTTTTACTGTCCTTTACCTTCCGGCTGGTCCCGGGAACAATCGTGTTATCCAGACCGAAGAGGCTGAACCAGCTGATGCCTTCTCTTTCAATCCGGACAGGATCAGATCTGGACATACCATTCCTGACGAAGCCAATCTGGCTTCGCTCCGCGTCAAAGAACTCATAGCCCCAGACACCGGTACCGATCAGGCGGTATGTGATAATCTCTGTCATCTATACATTCCCTTATCCAAACATCTTCAGCAAAATCAATCTTGCCAGGCACAAAACCATTTTATCATAATGCGAACAAAAGAGAAAATCCTCCGAACGCTATCGGAGGATAAAACAGGAACAATCAGATCATTCAGCGCGCCCCTTGTACAGCCGGCCTATCGCAACGACAAGCACTAAAGCGTCATGGAATGTGTTCTTCTGTTCCTCTTCGGATTTGAACAATGTTGCGTCTTTATGAAACTGCCGTCCAAGAGCCCTTATATTTTCATCCATATAATCTTTAATCCGGCTCTTCCGGACGCCGCGCAAAAACGCTTCTGCAAAAACTTCTTCTTCAATCTCTTTGATGGAAAGATCAGCGACGTCTGCTTCCAGATCATCTTGGTGTTCTGCGATATACTGATCGATTCCCTCTTCATCCAATTCTTTATCAATCAGATCATGGAAATGAGACCTGCCGATAATCGAAGATTTATATGTCGCTTTAGCAATCATCTCAGCAAGATCAAAATCTTCTTTCTCCGGATAAGGATTGTCAACCGTGAAACGATACCGGCCTTCCCTGCTCAGGAGAATTCGGCTGATATTACCATCATCATCAGTATCCACAAAAATGATGGCGTCATATCCTTCTTCCCCTTCATATCGGATAAGAGCGCAGCGAGTCCCGACCGGATATTTTAATTCTTCCTCTCCTTCAGTGATTTCAGTGATGGTCGCATAATCTGTATGAGTCGGCTTTGCCTTGGAATTTACATATTTTGCGAACTCAATATATTCATCTGCATCACTGATATCTTTGCCTGAACTGTCAGAATGATAAGTGAAATTATTCGCAAGTACACAACGCAAGCGTTCAGGATCCCCATCTTCAAGCGTATACGCAACTAATTTCAGATTGTTTTCTGCATCTCTGACGAGCCCATCTTCATAAGCATTGATCGCCGCATCTCCGGATAACCGGGCAAGGCAGTTAATCACCTTACCTTCGCGCATGTTTTCATTGCTTCTAACCTCATCGATATCATCCAGCGGAAGAATGATTACAATTTCTCCCAACTGTGTGTCCACATGGCAGCGAATATTGGCGGAAACCTCCTCACCTTCGATTTTGTTTTTCCCCAGAGCCATGCTTTTGATGGTACCATGAATCTGCACAACATCCTTGACATCTTCATCATCGGAAAACAGCCCTACCGGAAACAGCGTATTCTCTCCGATCATTGTTTTTCTGCCATTCGGACCAGGTTCAATCGTATCCGCATAGGCAGATTCATCCGCATAGAAATCAGCATGCTCCGCAAAGGCAATCATCTGCAATTCAATTGCCTCATCCTTTTTAAAGCTGGGAAGGATATCTCCGTTGACAACGTCAACTGCCACCATGTTGCCCCCGTTCATATCCTTGACCAGAAGTTTTACACGAGTCGGATCATCTTCATCCTTGTTCTTCATTCTGCATTCAACTCTCATCTTCCAGACGCAAAGGCTGTCCGCATGGGAATCAAACCCCGTAAACTGCAGGCCGCCTTCCGGTGTATGCCCCACCCTGCAGACAATCTGGGTGCTCCCGAAGTGCTCATTGATATACGGCAGATCATAATAGTTATGAACCGCTTTCCCCTTATTCAGTACATGCCCGATGAAACCCATCATCGTGTCTTCTTCTTCAGTTACGAATCCGAGTCCCAATGTATTGAGATAATTACCCATTCTTTTCACCACCCAATCATCTGCAATCAGAGTTCCTGCAATCCGGTATACTTTGCGTAAAACCCGTCGCCTCTTAACGCGATGCACTGCTCAAAGCGCTTCAGATCTGTTGCCGAACGGTACTCAACAGCTGCCAGGAAACACTTCACATGGAATTTCTCCTTGTATTCCTGAATTGTTTTCCGTTCTTCCGGCGTTAAGGGCTCGAAGTTTTCTTCGCAACCGCCGCGCACTGCAATCAGGCAGAGATCATCACCTTTCTGTGCAACAATATTCACAGCAGCGTCCGTATCATCTGTGCCCGAAATGATATCGAATTCTTCAGTAATTGGTTTTAAAGTGGTTTCCATTGCAAAATTCGTAAATTCTGCTTTTGTCATCAGATCCGACGGCGAATACTTCGGAATTCCCGGCCCCCAGTTCCGATGGTCAACCTGCGCCGGCTTCGGCACCCTGTGCTGCGAGTGAAGCAAAATGGACAGCAGATAACTTTTCGTGATAACAAGTCCATCCGTATCTGGGTTAATAACCATTCCGATAATTTCGCGGCTGGAATACATCGGCTCAATAATCTTATTGATATCAGTAATCAGTAAATCACATTTACCCTGCCTGATTTCCTCCGCGCCTGTATACCAGGCAATAGCACCGCCTCCTTTTTCTGATCTGACATCAAGCTGATGCATCCCGTCTTTTTCGCCCAGCGTGATCATATGCACCCATTTTCCGGAAGCAAAACACTCATATATGGCGTCTCTTAATTCCTTCCCGTTCCCACCATGTTGTTTCATGGACAGAATTGCTTTCTTAACCCGACGCAGAACAGGATCACTTTCCCCGGATAACGGCCGTACCTCTTTTCTGTTGAATAATCCCATAACCAGCCCTCCTCTTTTATCCACTCCACAATGCTATTGGTTTAGAATTTAGTCCGCGCCTGCGCAAAACTGATCTCCCTGTTCTCCGTAACCGCGATACAATAACCGTAAAAAGGTTCCTGCAATCCGCCTTCCTTTACGAGAACACAGGCCGTGTCAAATATTGCCTGGAACAAATCCTTGTTCGGATTAGTAACAAAAGACTCATTCATACCGGCAATATCAAGATCCTCCAGATACCAGTTCCGTTCCCCCGGCTCCAGCTCCTCATCTTCTGCCAGCCATACTCTACAGTCTGCGCCTTTTCCTATCAGATAACTGACCATTAACGCATCATAATTGCCAACAGCGCTCATCAATGGATATTCTCCATCGGGAGCATCATTCAAATCCACACCATCCGCCAGCAGTTTTTCGATCCTGGCCAGAATATCACTTTTTCTTTTTTCCAAAGGAATCCCATGGTCGAAAAATACAGCGGATTCATCATAATCCGGAGATTCTTCGTCCTGGACATACTGAGTCTCATAATACGAGCTTAATGCATCATATATCTTATTATACATTAAATCGCCTCCTGACACTAATAACCATTTTTCAGATCTTTATCAATCATATACGAAAATGAATAACACATCTTATTGCTGACCGGCTTGATCTCATAATCCCCTTTGGCAAGCTTTATCGTTACAAACAAGGCGATTGACCAACATACAAGCCAGATCGCAGCCACAATTGTTATACCAATGGCGAAAGTCTGCGTCCTGTGAATAAAACACAGTATCACTGAAGCAATCATAGGCAGAACAGATCCAATCGCAAGATAGAACCGCAACTGTGTGAAGCTCAATACAAGGAACAAGAATCCAACAATAAAAGACGCTGTCTTGTTTTCTATCAGCAGCACAGATAATGCGCTATACCATAATGCAGAAACAACGGGTTTCTTTATAAAGTTAAATGGCAAAACCTGAAACGCCGGAACATACCAATTGTCTCCCATACATGATTCACCCTTTCAATGCATCATCCATTTCAACCCACGACTGGAAAGCTTCACCGAACCGGTAGTGATCGCCATTGGTCAAACTGATTCCGCTGATCTTTTCCTCTTCATCAAAATCCAGGAAAACGAACTGAGACCACCCCTTCTGCTCTCCGTTTTCCAGCCCGATGGCAATGCAGACATCACCGCGTTTATGCTTAAGACCATATTGCTCAATTTCCTCATCATCATTGACCACATATCCGTACGCTGTAAACTCCTCACAATGCTCATCCTCTGTGATATGCCTGTACCTTCCTTCCAGATACGTCACTATCTCTTCCTTCCCGATGATCTCCTTATCATGAGCATCAGTATAGAATCTGCAGTTATCGGTCATAATCGATAGAAGCCGTTTCATTTTCCCGGAAGAGAATGCATATCGGACAGCCATCATATTGTTCTTCTTATCAATGACCATGCCTTTATCATATTCATCAAGCAAAGTATCGCCCTGGATTTCGCACACCGTTGAAATGATATTCCCCACTTTGACAAATTCCTTCTGTTCCTCACTGATCCAAGTGGCATTGAACATGATATCCACATTTCCAAAGTATGTTTCCACTGGTATTGCCGGAAGAATCCACCGGACATCTTCATGTTCCTCATCGCCTTTGAATATGGCAGAGTAGGTGCCCGTCCTCAGAATTATCCCACGCAGATACACCCATTTATCTTCATCGGTAAACTCTGCAGCCTTAGCTTCTTCTTCCGTTTGTTTGAAATGATTGTTCATGAACCGGGAAGGCATCGGATATCCCGCCGCAATGGTCAGTGTTTTCTCGTCCTTTTCTCCATTTTCACCGAAGGGAAGCTTCACTTTCTGACCTTCGACCTCTGCAAAGGACTCCTCGTCAGCATAGAACCCAATCTTATCTGCTTTCGCAATCACCTGCAGCTGGATAATTTCACCAGGCGCATAACTCGGCAGCACCTCCGCGTTCATAACATCCACAACCGTGAAGGATTTTGATTCATGTTCATCATCAGACAACGGCTCAACCAGCAGACGCCTGTCCAATTCACTGCTATCACTGGGAGTGATATCTTCCTTCACCCTGCATTTCCAGACGCTCATACCGGCGCAATGTGCATTGGAAGACACAATTTCAAGGGCCTTCTCTTCTTCCCTGATCACTTCACCGACAACAATCTGCAGATTCTTGAACCACTTATTCATATACAAACCAGTATAAGACCGGACCGGAGTCCCACCATGAACGGCTGCCATCAGAAGAGAACGGACAGACTCTTCATCTTCAATCAGTTGATCCAGTTCGAAACAATCCATACGCATAGACATACCGTGCACCTCCATTTCAAATACCAGAATTCATCTCTCATTCTTCAATCGTTTACACCATTTTCACACAATGATTCTACCGCTTGACATGTTACATTTTTGCCGCATCTCAGCCCGTCAATCTGAAATCAGCAGAAAACCAACACATCCTTTCCATATCATCCTTTCAAAGGTTTACAAACCGGAATTAACTCCGGTATAATACTTAAAAGAATAAAAAATGAGGATTGATACCATGAAATCACCGGAATGCAATCCGGCATTACTCCAAAAACACCTGGAAAATCTGCTAGTATATATCGATAATCACCTGCCCAAGCAGACCGAAGAACCAACACTGAAAGAGCCAGATTTCGGCGATGATGTCCGGTATTCCCGAGCACAACCCGCTTACTATGATGATGAAATCCCCGATATGAGCCGATTCCTCAGTCAAGCCAGAATGGATTCGGCCATGTATGAGACTCCCGCGCTGAAGAAAACTTACCATCTCTGGGAAAAGAAAACTGCAGTCACAAAAACATTCAGTTCCGAAGTGATTCGTCTTCTGAAAGAAAGCCGGACACGCCCGGCGGATTTCTACAAAGCCGCCGAACTGGATAAACGCGTTTATTCATCCATGAAGCGGGACTATTGCTATTCACCGTCGCGCATTACTGCAATCAAATGCTGTCTGGCGCTTCACCTATCTTACCCGGAAGCAGAACGACTGCTAACGCTTGCTGGATATTCTCTTTCGCCCAGTCTTTCCAGGGATCTCGCAATCCGGTTCTGCATCGAGAATGGAATATACGATATTCCCAATGTAAACTACATGCTTGAAGCGCTTGGAGAATCACCTCTTACATAATTATCGTTCCTCTTCATTGTGCATCATAACAAACTCATGTAAAAAAAGGTCGTTTGTGAAGCGACTTTCGCATAAGCAAAAGAAAAAAGCCGCCCGAAGGCGGCAAATGCATTCGCGCCGGCACACGCCGTCGCTTATTCAATTATTCTTTGTTATCATCCCAGGGTTCCGCATACCCCATCGCCCGTTCGCTGTCTCCCAGGCCCGCGGTGGTCGGATCCACGATCACCCCGATCAGGCCGTCTGCCGAACGGCGGAACCGTCCCCCCGTTCGGTCCCCCCGTTCGGGCTTTCACTGCCTGTTATTGCTGATCTCATTGGCAAGAATGTTCCGGCATTTCCGGGTCACAGGCGCTGTACCGGTGTCTGTCATATTCTGGTACAGCAGGAAGGTGATCTTTTCCTTCGGCAGGTTAATGAAATAGGTGCCCAGCCAGCCGTCCCAGCCGTACTCGCCCTTCTCGGCAAACAGGGGACATGCGCCGGGCTGATCGCAGACCCTCATCAGGCAGCTGTAGTTATATCCGCCCAGTGAATCCCACATCTGTTTCCGTATGTCTTCCCGCAGCTGAGGCGCGGTCATGTATTCCACCGCTGCCCGGGAAAGGATCCTCTTTCCCCTGTATTCCCCGCCGTTCATCAGCATCCCGCCGAAGGCGGCATAATCGTCCAGGGTAGAGACCAAACCCGCTCCGCCGCTTTCAAAAGCCGGCGGCCTGTCGTACTGTCCGACTGCCAGATGCAAGCCGCCGAAAGGCTCCGGACCGTTTTCAGTTCTCCTGTAGCAGGTCACAAGACGCTTCCGTTTTTCTTCCGGAACCCAGAAGTCCGTATCCTTCATCCCGAGCGGGTCAAAAAGTTCCTCCTTCAGAAACTGTCCGAATCGCTTGCCGGAAGCGACTTCGATCACCGCGCCGAGCACGTCCGCGCAGGTGCTGTAGCGCCAGCCTGTTCCGGGCGCGAACGCCAGGGGCTGCTCACCCAGCCTGTTGCAGAAAGCAACGGTATTCAGGCCGCCTCCCTGCAGGATCGCCTCCTGGTCTTCCTCAAACACACGCGCCGCGTATTGTCCTGCCGGATCCGCGTCCGGATAGCACAGCCCCGCTGTCATACCCAGCAGTTCAATCACCCAAGGCGCGCGAAGCGCCTTCCGGATCTGACCGTCCGGAGCGATGAACCGCGGATTGCGGAATCCCGGCAGGTACCGATCCACTTCTGTCTGCAGATCCAGAATGCCCCGGTCCACCAGGATCATGGCTGCCGCGGCGGTGATCGGCTTTGACTGGCTGTACAGTCGGAAGATCGAATCCCGCTCCACCGGCCTGCCGGAGGCGGTATCCGCTTTTCCGGCAGCCGCGTAGCACAGGTCCTCCCCGTCCTTCCTGACCAGGACGCTCAGACCTGCTGCTTCATGATGATTCACCGCTTCCTGCAGACAGTTTTCCAGTTTCTCTTTCAGTGCCATCCCGCTCACACCCCACCGGTTTATTCGTTTCTGTTCTGCGCCACTCATTCAGCATCTCCATAAAGAGGGAACGACAGGGACGGTCCTTTTCGTTCCCCATGATCATCCCGGAGTTCATCATACCCCATCGCCCGCTGTCTGCCGGGCTCTGCCGTGGCCGGGCCGACGGTCCCGCCGATTGCAGGCCGTCTGCCGAACGGCGGAACCGTCCCTCCGTTCACATATATAATAAACACTATACTGTGACACGGTACAAATTTGACTGACCCATGAATGAAACTTTATAATTCCGGCAAATCTTTTTCACTAATTCAACATACCAGCCAGGCGCCTGAGGATGAACACGTATACCCTTGAAATACTCA
>JAEEGL010846997.1_pt1 | contig 21630 bp, 20 predicted proteins | sample 9134231 | NCBI WGS metagenome assembly JAEEGL01 (sample SAMN16246548, study PRJNA631951) | gut metagenome | biome: gut microbiome; feature: rumen; material: fiber-attached | host: Bos | place: Iran: Karaj | collected 2018-10
AGCACCTTGCGGCTGAACGAGAAGGTGGTCTCGTCCATATTCACCGTACCCACCACGAAGAGGTTCTGCGGGATGGTCAGGCGCTTGCCGCCCTCATCGGTCTTGTAGGCCTTGCGCTCCTCTGGGGTGTCAAACAGTTGGTCTATCAGGCTGCCGTAGGCATCTGTGTTCTCATATTCGATGATGGGGTCGGTGGTGATGGTGCCGTCGGGATTCAGTTTGCGACTCTCGATGACCGACAGGTATTCGGCGAAGTATTGTTCCACGGGGGCGAGGTTCATCTCGTCGAGACAGAGGAAGTAAGGCACCTCGGGCTCTTTGAGTGCTGCCGCCAAGAAACGCATGAAGGGCCCAACGACGAATTTTTCGCCGTTCAGACGCGACACATAGCCAATCAGTTCGCTGCTGTCGTGCCAGTTGGGCTTCACCTGCACCATGCAGAAGTTCCTCGGGTGATTCTTCCCGTATTCTGGGTCGCCCTCCTTCCAGCAAGCCTTCGCCATCTCCCTCACAATCCTGCTCTTTCCCGTTCCCGAGATTCCTGCCAGCAACATAAACGGCTTCGTCCGCAGGGCGGTAAGATATGGAAGATATTTTGATGATAGTAACTTTAAAATGGGAAAATTTGGTAGTCTATTAAAAGTCTTATTGAATTGTAATGTGCTTAATGTTTTTCTATAAATACCTAGCAACACATTTATATCGTCATAAATGTCAGAAATTTCATCATCGTGTAGATTGTCCGAATAAACACTGTAAATAAAACAGTTATTATAATCTGGATTTTCAACTTCTATTTTTTTTGCTTCAAAAAAAGCACCAATTGTGGACGCGGGATTACCGTGTTTGTCATAAATGTTGTTCCAACTTATTAATGGTTTACGAGTTGCACTGACCCCATATGTTATGATTATCATGTGTTGCTTCAAATAACATAAAATGACCGGGTAAATACCTTCCTGCGGAGCTTGGTTTGGACCAAGAAACCCCATCCATGGAATATATGCAGGCGCACCAAATTGTCCTAAGCCCAATTTGACTTTTATCTGTTCATCAACGTAGAAGCCAAAATCTTTTTTTGAAAAGATAAAATTGGTATTTCCATTTTCTTTTTTTTGGAGGTTTTCTTTTGCTTGTGAAAACAATCCCTTTAATTTATCTCCAAATTCTTTTTTTTCGATCATTATATTGCATTCTTATAGTTGTCAATATGTGATATTAATCGTAAATGTATCTTTTGCTGTTTTTCATATTCACCCACGAAAGAATTGCCAATGCCAGCAAATAAGTCTATACTTTTGTATTAACACTTAGGCATAATTGTTAATTCACCAATTCCAAAGCAATATTGCCTCTCTGATTTCTCCTAATAATCCTTTCTTTAGGAATCCTTATATTATCAGAATGGGTTAGTAGTTCATATCCGACTTGTCGCTCTTTTACAGAATAGGTTATCGGGAAACGAAACAATTCCAAATTATCGTACATGCTTCGGATTTGAGGGGTGTCATCATAGGACAATATCCATTTAAATTTAACATCATGTTGTAAAAGATTTGCTAATTCTATGTGGCTTTTATCCGTATAATGATTCATATACAAGTATTTCCCTTTGACATAATAGGGGGGGTCAAGATACACAAAAACATCCTCATTCAAGTTTTTCAAAAAAACCAGGGCATCTTGGTTACAGATAGTTATTCGTTCCTTTTGTTTGACAATCGCTTTTAATCGAGCAAGTAGGTCGGATTTGTTAAACCTACAATCGATTTTATACTTTGCAGACCTCTGCTTCTCGATGGATGTACCACCGATCGCGCCACCACTAATAACACCAGAGCGATTGGTTCTAGATAAGAAGAATGTGGCCACACCTAATTCAAAAGAAGGTTCTTTGGTGTTTTTTAAAACTTCTTTTTGATGTTGCCACTCCTCAAGAGTGACCGGTACGTCATTTATTGTTTGAATAAAACGGTCAGACTCTTTCAGTAGAGCATTCCAGAATGAGTATATGCCACAGTTCGCATCATTGATAATGATTCTGTCAACATGATTTTGAAGGAGAAGATTTATAGCAGCCCCAGCCCCTCCGGCATATGGCTCCACATACACTATATTGGTCAATCGATTTTCTGCAAACAAATCGACAAAGAAATTTGTCATTATTGCTTTGCCACCAGGATACCTCAATGGACTGCCTTTCATCATTCCTACTCCTTTTCTTCTTTGATATCTAGTAACACCTCAAACAAAGGGAAGAGAAAATCCCAAAAGCCATTAAGGAATTGTTTGTTTAAAAAACACGTGTCATTGCTGTGTTGGTATCCATTTAGAACATCTAAACTATAATTATTTTCGGAATTCAGCAATTTCGAAATAATAGATGATGCTTTTTTACTTTTAGAACCAATTTGTTCTTCGACAAAAGTCAATCTATTTTTTAATGTTATCTCCCTAAGGTTTATTTTGTATTTTTTTTGAATTTCTGCAATTAGATTTTCTGTTTGAAGCCAATTCAAAACGCTCAAATCTAGAAAGACGCGAATAGATGCTGCTGCTGCATTAGTGTATCTGGCGACAGATAGCCTCTTCAATTCTTTAAATATACCCTCCAATCTATAGTTAGTAGTATTTAATGTGTAGCACTTTAATATTAGAACATTTCTGTTCATGTCACCTCTTAACTCTTTGGCTTCTGTACGTTGTCCTTGGTTTTGCTGTGTATCTTCATTAGTCTCTTTTGAATCTTCTTCTTTTCCAATCTCCTTCGTTGAATATGTATCAGAAATTGACAAATCAACCTTTGGCAACTTCTCCAATATTGAATTTAAATCAGATGTTACAGTTCGTGTATCGACAGTGATTTCTGGACTGTCTGATACAATATTGCGTAATAACACTGCGTATGCATTCAAAAAACCACTTCTATTTTGCAACTTAACATCTGTTCCAACAAAATCCATACCCCATTGTTGCCGAACTTCTTTGTTTGAAAAGAATCGTTCTAAAATAGTAACCGGAAACTTATATGAGGTCGATCTTTTGTATTCTTCTTCGGAAAGGAGTTCTCGTATTTCAGCTGACTTTATAAGATCTATTATTTTCAAATTACGTATAATAGATTCTATTTCCCCTGGGGTCATTGATGATTTGGCAGTTAATACCGCCATATCATTCCCGTACTTTTTATAGAGGGTTTCAATCCAACGTTGCTGTTGTATTCTGCTCCAAGGACGTTGCAATGAAGAGACGTTGTTTCTCTGGTTAATATACCACTCTGCATCTTCAAAAGATGGGGCGATATACACCTTTACTTTCTCTATGGGTTTATAGTCTTTTGCCAACTCTCTTACTTTTGCGCGGATACTTTTAGGGGCTTTCTCTGGATTGTTTAATAATTTTAATGCTAAAATGCGCCGATTGCCTTCTGCGACATAAAACTTTTCTGTCTCGGCATCCTTCCATACAACTATTGGGTCTGCTGGGATATATTGAGATGCTATGGATGCAATTAGGTTAAGAAAATGTTTTTTCTCATAATCATCATTTATTAAGTCTTCTGCAAAATCTGCCAATGTAATATGTTTCTCCTCTGGGTCCAGGCGGGGATTCCCATTCCATAACTTAAGTTGTTCAACAGAGCGTGGAGTTTTCTTTTCCAGCCATTCGTATTTCTCTTCCATAATAATCTTTCTTTAATTACTTTCTAACTTACTCTTTATAAACCTCTTCAACGGCTCCAGATATTCAGCATCTAGATTCCAATGCTGAGGATTCTCGTAGTTGCGGTTTGCTTCTTTTATCAACTCTTTTTGACTCTTCGTTTCTCCCAACAGGGCTTCAAGGTAACCATATATCTTTACACTCGTTGTCATGGTGTTATTCTTTATTGTGTTGTTCTAAGAAGAATTGTTTCTGCTGTTCAATCTCGCGGCGCAGTTCTTCTTCGGTGGGCATATAGGATAGGTATTTGGCAGCATATAGATAGATTGTGAACACGCGCGTTCACAATCTTCTCGTTTGGAAAAAGTAGATAGAACTTCCTATAATAGTCAAGGTTACGCTTGCTATAACTTGTTCCGTAAACAGGGATAAGCTGCTCTGCCAAGTTCTTGATGAGTCCGGTTCCGTAAGCTGCCCGTCCTTGTCCGTTTTGCTCCTCCTCAACGATGCGTCTGCCGACATTCCAAAAAGTGGCAATGGCGGATTGCCCAACAGCAGCATAGGCTTGTCGGCGACCGGTATCTATGATTGACCGTATGTCCGTCAAGAATGCCGTTGGAAGCTGCATCTCTTCGTTGGGGATAATTGGTTTCATTTTACTATTATACATTATAATGCAAATGCAAAAATACGTTTTTTTTCTCAAATAAAAGAAAAAATATTCAATTGTCAGATAATGAGCTGGATTTATGTTATATTCCACACATGCTCCGCTGAAAAAATATTGTTGGGCTGATGTGTTTTAATGAAAGAAGAAAGAACCCACAAAGAAGGAGCAAAGAAGGGACGAAGAAGGCAGCACCGCCGAAGGATCGTCGAAGGATGGGTATTAAAAGAGCACCGCGATTGGCGGTGCTCTTTTTGAGGTTTTATATTCCTAGGGAATCGTCGGCTTTGCCGACTGACATGGCCTGCGACCGAAGTGGAGCAAACTCTGCTCAAAGGTTTAGGAAACCTCTATTCTATGTTTTTTTAGTTCTATGTGTGAACCTATTCCGTCAGGCCTCCGTAGGAGGTGGCGGCGGAGAGGAGGGCCTCCTCGGTGGTGAAGGGTTCGAAGTAGGTGCAACGGGTGACCACCTGCTGGCTGCTACACTTGGTGCCCCGCATATGCACCACGGCCCAACCCGTCATGTCGTCGGCATACTCCTCGCCCACCAGCGCCAGGCATCCGTCGACAATCTGGAAGTCGCTGGCCGACAAGTCGGCAGCACTGACCCGCACCATCGGGCGTTGCCCTTCGATGCACTGCTGCAGGGTGTAGAGTCGCAAGGTGTCGCCGCGACGCAGGCTGTCGGGGGTCAACGAGGTGAGCAGGGCCGCAATACCGTCGACCTCGCCCAACCATTGCGCCACCACGGGCAGCACCCCGTCGCTCACCGGCATGCCGGGCAGCAACAACGTGGCTCCCTCCAACGGTCCCCGCTGGGGGACGAAGACAACGGGGGTGCGCCGCATCAGGGTGCGAAAACGGGCGTAGGCCGAAGGCGTCGTGTCGAACAACGGCTCTGCTGCCCACCTCAACTCGGCCCACAAACGGCAACTGTGGGCAAGTTGCTGACGTGCGATGAATTGCGCCCGTGTGCGACGTTTGGGTTGGTGGCTGTGCGCCGTGCGTGCCACCATCTGCCCTTTGCGAAGGTAAAAAGTCACTCCACTCTGTTTCAAACTGCCATTAATCAGCAGCCCCATCGGTTTCTGTTTTCTCATGGTTACAGTCTCCTATTTTATTGCGTTAAACATATTTCATAATCAGCTACAAGTCAGGCATTTCAACGATACATCAACGATACATCAACGATATTTCAACGATTTATAATCGTTAAACTATCGTTAAACCATTGTGGATGTATCGTTATAATATGCTGGTTGACACGCCGTAACAAGCGCCTCGACATTATCGTCGGTTCTGCAAATATACGAAAAAAAATGAAATATGCAAATGGCGCTGACCTGTAGGTTCGGCTAGCGGTGGAAGATGCGAAGACCGTCGATGGGATCGGCCATCACAGTGCCGACGGCGAGTTCGTCGGAGGACATGAAGCTGCGCAGGGTAGGCTCAATGGCTTTGGCGAATCCACCCACCACGTTGAGCTCGCCTTCGTGCACTCCACTCTGTTGCTGAAGCACTTCCAACATACCGTGACGCCAGTCGTAGAGGGCTTCGGTAATCACGCTGTGGCAGTAGTCGTCGGCCTGGCGCTGCACGGCGAAGGGCGCCAGCGAGGCCAGGAAGCGGTTGGGGGTGGGTCGGTGGTAGACGGCGTCGATAAACTGGTCGTCCGACATGTCATAAACGTCATGGAACATGTCTCTTATGTCCTGCGGCATGCGGCGGGTGAGGTAGTCGTTGAGGAGGATGCGTCCCACGTGGTTGGCCGAGCCCTGGTCGCCCAGGATGTAGCCTGTGCTGACAGGCTGGCAGGCGATGGCGGCGCCGTCGAAGTAGCAGGCGTTGCTGCCGGTGCCGAGGATGGCCACCAGCGAGGGACGTCCGCCGCTGACTGCGCGGCAGGCACCCAGCATGTCGGTGCCAACATGCACCTCGGCGGCACAGAAACCCGCCGACAGCAGCCGCTCCACGCGCTCACGCTGCATGGCGTTGCCACAGCCGGCACCATAGAAGAAAAGCTGAAAGTTGAAAGTTGAAAGTTGAAAGTCCTTGCGGACAGCGGCGCAGGCGGCGAGGAAGTCCTCATCGGTGGTGAAATGGGGGTTGAGGCCTTCGGTAACTGTCTTGCTTCCAGAGGCTACATCGACCCACGCAGTCTTGGTGCTCCCACTGTCGGCTACCAACTTCATATCATCTTGTGTTTTTAGCGGTAGGTCGTTACCCTATATTATTCCGATAATATCATTGATGTCGCTGACTCCATGGCGCTTACACCAATCTTCCATACCGTCGATAATCTTCACGGTGACCGCAGGGTCGATGAAGTTGGCGGTACCCACCTCGATGGCTGTGGCACCGGCCATAAGGAACTCGATGGCGTCTTCGGCTGTGCAGATGCCACCCAGGCCAACCACAGGAATCTTCACAGCATGAGCCACTTGCCATACCATACGCACGGCCACGGGCTTCACAGCAGGACCGCTCAAGCCACCCGTAACGTTTGCCATGAAAGGACGACGCTTCTCAATGTCGATGGCCATACCCAGAAGGGTATTGATGAGACTCACGCTGTCGGCTCCGGCGCCCTCGACTGCCTTGGCGATCTCGGCAATACTGGTGACATTGGGCGAAAGCTTTACTATCAGTGTCTTATGGTACACTTTGCGCACCGCAGCGACCACCTGGGCCGCCATATCGGGACTGGTGCCGAAGCCCATGCCACCACACTTGACGTTTGGACAACTGATGTTGAGTTCGATGGCGGGGATACGCTCCAAGGCATCGATTTGCTCGGCCACAGAGCAGTACTCCTCGATGGAGGAACCGCTGACGTTGACGATGATATTGGTGTCTAAATGCTTGATTCTATGATATACTTCGGAGCAAAACTTCTCCACACCCCCGTTCTGCAAACCGACAGAATTGAGCATACCCGAAGGGGTCTCGACCATACGGGGATAGGGGTTGCCTTCACGATGAGTGCCTGTGGTACCTTTCACCACAAAGCCACCCAGACGGTTGAGGTCGATAAAGTCGGCGAACTCCTCACCATAGCCGAAGGTGCCGCTGGCGGTCATCACCGGGTTCTTTAATTTGAGGTTATGTATATTAACTGAAAGCATAACTATTGTCTTAACTACTTTACTACTGGATACTTAACTACTTATTCCCATACCATTTCTTCATCGTGCTGATGTCAAAGACGGGGCCATCCTTGCATACGCAGCGGTGGCCCTGGTCGGTATCGGTGACGCAGCAGAGGCAGGCGCCGACGCCACAGGCCATCATGTTCTCGAGGCTCACCTCGCAGCGCAGCCCGCGCTCGGCGGCGCTGCGCGCCACAGCCTTCATCATGGGCGTGGGGCCGCAGGTGTAGACCATGTCGTAGGCTTCGGCGAAGGCGGGATGACTGATAACAAGACCTTTATGACCAAGCGACCCGTCGTCGGTGGTGACACATACACGGCCGTAGGGCTCGAATTCCTCGCGCACGGGTATCAGGTCGGCCGTGCGGCCTCCCAGCAGGATGGTAACTTCTACACCCTTTGCTTTCAGCTCTTTGGACAGGTGGTAGAGGGGTGCTATGCCTGCGCCGCCACCCACGAGGAGGGCATGGCTGCCAGCAGCCAGGTCGGTGGTGAAGCCGTGGCCGAGGGGGTAGACAAGGTTCAGTTTGTCACCGACTTGCAGTTCTGACAGACGGCGGGTGCCGTTGCCTACCACCTGGATAAGCAGGCTCATGGTGCCGGCCTCGGGGTCGACGTCGTGTACCGAGATGGGGCGGCGGAGCATCACTTCGCGCCGGCCTTCAACCTGCACCTCGACAAACTGGCCGGGCGCCACCGGCTGCATAACGCCGCCGTGGCGCAGCACCAGCGTGAAGTAGCGGTCGCCGTGCTGTTGCCGCCCGATAATGGTAAAATCGTGTATCTCCTTCATAGTATGATGGATATCTATTAACATTAATCTGTTTTCTTGCGCTTGGGATGGAAGATGCGGCCAAGGAAACGTCGCCACGTGGCCGCGTCGAAGAGGGCGCTGTCGGTAGTGGCCTGGGCGGTGAGCACGATGCCGATTGGTAGCAAAGCGAAGGTGCTGATCCACATTCCGATGGGGCCGATGGCGCTTTCGCGCACGGCCTTCTCGGCAATCATACCCACCACATAGTAGAGCACGAAGAATATGACCGACGCCACCAGGGGCAACCCTAACCCACCCTTGCGGACGATGCTGCCGAAGGGGGCCCCGATGAGGAAGAGCAGCAGACAGGCCACAGAGAGCGTGTATTTGCGCTGCCACTCAATGAGATGGCGGTTGATATATTCCTGGTCGGACCGCTGGATGTCGATTTGCTTATGGGCATCCATGGCGGCGGTACGCGCTACACTGAGGGCGTAGTTGCTGACCTGGCGGCGGTTGACGAGGCGCGGTTCGACGACGACGGAGTCGACACAGGTGGCCTTCTCGCCCGCCGCATAGCGCTTCCAGGCGTGGAAGGGCTCCGCGAGCTCGTTGCGACCCTGCTCCCGACGATGCTCGAGGTTCTCTTCCAGCCGCCGCACCGTGGTGTCGAGCTGGGCGATATTCATCATCTGGTAGCTACCCTTGAAGAGGTCCTCGCCGCTGCGGTTGAAAGCGAACGACGAGATGTCGAAGGTGATGGTCTGTTCGTCGAAGCCGATGGTGGTGAAGGGACGCTTCTGGTAGTTCTCGCCGCCAGACAACTCGCTGTAGGTGTAGCCGTCGCGGAGGGTGAAGCGCAGATAGCGGTTGTCGGCCGAAGCCTGCATAACGCCGGTCGAGGCCACAATGACATCGGTGTCGTTGATGCCCTTGGTGTGGTTGTAGATGATGACGTCGTGCAGCGTGCTGCCGTCGGGGTCTTTGCTGCCCACACGGATGACGTATCCTTCGATTTCCTTGTAGTATTCGCCGGGACGTATGTTGACGGCTGGCTTCTTGCGTGTGACGTCGTAAAGGGTCATGCGGTATTTGAGCATGGCCGTGGGCATAATGTTGTTGGCAAAGTAGAAAGCCATGCCCGTAAGCAGGAGCACCACCAACGCCATGGGCATCATGATGCGGCTGACGGAGACGCCGCCGGCCTTCATGGCCACCAGCTCGTACTTTTCGCCGAAATTGCCCATGGTCATGATGGAGGCGAAGAGGACGGCGATGGGCAGCGCCATGGGGACGAAGGTGGCCGAGGCATACATCAACAGCTCGGCAATGACCGAAAACTCGAGCCCTTTGCCAACCAGGTCGTCGATATACTTCCAGACGAACTGCATCAGCAGCACAAAGACCGCGATGGCGAAGGTGAGCACCAACGGGCCTATGAACGAGCGCAGTATGAGTCGGTCGAGTTTCTTCATAGAGGATTAGAACTTACTGCTGAGCCAGCGCCAAAGGTCGTTGCCGTTGGCCAGTACCATAAGCGCCAAGAGGAGTATCATGCCTACGTTCTGCGCCACGGAGAGGAACTTGTCGGACGGCTTACGGCCCGTAACCATCTCCCAGAGGGTGAAGAGGATATGGCCACCGTCGAGACCCGGGATGGGGATGATGTTCATAAAGGCGAGGATGAGCGCCAGCAGGGCCGTAATCTCCCAGAAAGCACGCCAATCCCAGTGGTCGGGGAAGATGCTGCTCATGGTGCCGAAGCCGCCAAGACTCTGCAAACCGCCCGGCGAGAAGAGCACTTTGAGTGAAGAGACATACTCGGTGAGGGTCTTCCAGCCGTGGCTGATGCCGGCGGGGATGGCCTCGAGGGCGGTGTAGTCGATATGCTTGACCTTGAAGAGGGCGGCGATGTCGGTTACCAGCTGGACCCCCAGCTTGCCGTTGCTGCCCAGAAGCACCTGCACTGAGTCGAGCTGTCCGTGGCGATAGAAACCTATCCACACGGAGTCGCCGGCATGGGCTGTCAAGGCAGGCGAGATGTCGCTGTAGGCCTCGCAGCGCTGCCCGGCGACACGCACCACGCTGTCGCCCACCTGCATGCCTGCGCGCTCGGCCACCGAACCACTCATAAAGTCTTTGATAACAAACGGCATCCGCGGCTTCAACAGGTGTTTCACATGCTCTTTGTTGCTGTGCTCGAGCAGGTGACCGCTGAAGTTGATGGTGACCATCGAGTCGCCACGCAAGACGGTAGCTTGACTGGGGTTGTCGAGCAGCAGGGCCGAAGTGGCGTCGGAGAGTTCGTAGACATCCTTGCCGTCGACGGTGTAGAGAATGTCACCCTGCTGGAATCCCTCGTCGAGCATCACCTGGTGGTAGTCGTAGCCGAGGGTGGCGTTGCGCAGGGGTAGCTCGTCTTTGCCCCAGTGGGAGAATACGATAGAATAGAGCAGCAAGGCCGAGATGAAGTTGACCAACACGCCGCCCGCCACGATGCAGAGGCGCTGCCAGGCCGGCTTGGTGCGATATTCCCACGGCTGGGGTTCGCTCTCCAAATCTTTCTCGTCCTTGGTCTCGTCGACCATGCCGGCGATGTCGCAGTAGCCGCCCAGCGGAATCCATCCTAGGCCCCACAGGGTGTTGTTCTGGTCCTCGGGTGCCAAATTCTTGGCATCCCAGCTTTCGGGAGTGGTGGCGTTGAAGAAAAGGAAATGCCACTTGCCGCCGAACTTCTTGGCTTTGAGGATGGAGAACTTGTAGTTGAAAAAGATATAGTATCTGCGCACGCGCGTACGGAAGAGCTTGGCAAAGCCGAGGTGGCCCAGCTCGTGGGTCATCACCAGCAGCGAGAGACTAAGAATAAGTGCTATCCACTTCATTTATTGCGAATGGTTTTATCGGTTAGAAAAAGGTCGTCGAGTGTGGGGTTGGGGATGAAGGCGGCCTTGGCCATGGCGTCAGCCACATGGTCAGCGATGTCCAGGAAGCCTATCTTGCCCTCAATAAACCGTTGCACAGCCACTTCGTTGGCGGCATTCATGACGCAAGGCATGTTGCCGCCGCGCTCGATGGCCTGATAGGCCAGGTCGAGACAGCGGAAGGTGTCGCGGTCGGGACGCTCGAAGGTGAGCGAGGGGTAACGGCTGAAGTCGAAACGGGGGAGATGGCTTTCAATGCGTTGCGGGAACGAGAAAGCATACTGGATGGGGGTCTCCATGGTGGGCACGCCGAGTTGGGCCTTGATGCTGCCGTCGCAGAACTGAACCATGGAGTGAACCACCGACTGGGGGTGCACCAGGACCTCTATATCCTTGGCGTCGACGCCGAAAAGCCACTTGGCTTCAATGACTTCGAGTCCTTTGTTCATCAGCGAAGCGGAGTCGATAGTCACCTTGCGGCCCATGCTCCAGTTGGGATGGTGGAGGGCCTGTTCGAGGGTGACCGAGGCCAGCTGGTCGCGTTTCATGCCACGGAAGGGGCCACCGCTAGCGGTGAGCAGTATCTTGTCGACAGGGCTCCCTTCGCCTATCAAGCACTGGAAGATGGCCGAGTGCTCACTGTCGACCGGCAGGATAGGAGCCTTGTGGCGCGCGGCAGCGGCGGTGACGATGGCACCCGCCACCACCATGGTCTCTTTGTTGGCCAAGGCCACCGGCTTGCCTTGCTCCAAAGCGCGCAGTGTGGGACGCAGGCCGGCAAAGCCCACGATGGCTGCCAGCACCATATCGATGCCGGGCATCTCCATCAAGTCGACCATCGACGCTTCGCCTGCAAAGACCTTGACATTGGACGAAGCCAAGGCATTGCGCACCTGGTCGTATTTACGTTCGTCGGCTATGACGACAGCGTTGGGTGAGAACTCGAGCGCTTGGCTGACCAGCAGGTCGGCATTGGAGCCGGCACACAGCACCTCCACCTCGAAAAGGTCGCGGTGACGGCGTATGACGTTGAGCGCCTGTGTGCCGATGGAACCTGTCGAGCCAAGAATAGCGATATGTTTCATGGATAAACTTGTCAGAACGAAATATACTCTTCGGGATTCACCGCCGTACCCCCGACCCATATCTCGAAGTGGAGGTAGGGTCCCAGCTCGCGGCGGCCGCCAGTGCCGACATAGGCCACAGGCTCACCAGCCCTCACTACGTCGCCCTGACGCATCAAGACCGAGCTGCAGTTGCGGTAGACTGTTATCACGTTGCCGGGGTGCTGGAGGGCCAGCACATGGCCTGCCTCAGCCGTGAAGCCGACGAAGACCACCGTGCCACTATAGGCGGCACAGACGACATGGCCCGCCTCACCCGAGATGTCGACACCCAGATGACCAGGGGCGAAAGAGGTGAGAATCTTGCCTTTGACGGGTGTGAACAGCAGGTGGGTAATGGCCGAGGGAGCCTCAGCTGCGGTGACGGCGGGGGCTGCCGAGGGACTCTTCACCTGGTAGAGGTTGTCCTCACGCTCCACCTCCAGCCGCAAGAGGCTGTCCTCTTTGGAACGGCGGTAGTCAATAGCTAGCTGCTGCAGGGTGACGTTGGTGTCGGTCAACGGCACCTCGTCGCCCAGTTTCTCACCCCTCAAGACGGCCTGCATCGTGGCCAGCAGCCACTCTTGGTTCTCCAGTTGCACCTGCAGCGAGTCGAGCTTCTTGGCGTTAACATAGGTTTGCTCCACGGCGCGGGTGTTGGTGTAGCCCGGTATCCACTCGCGCAACGGCGTGAAGGCAATAAGGATGGTGGTGAGCAGGATGAGGACGATGATGGTGATGCCGACGACAACAAAGAGGTTGATGCCCGACAGCTGGAAGGAGAACTTCTCCTTGAAGGTGTCGGTATCCATCACCACGAAGCGGTGTTTCCGCTTGATGACGTCGGCAATGGGTCTGCTCTTCAGTTTAAACCACCAGTCCTTGAGGGCCATATCCTTTTACGATGAATGATGAATGATGAGGACTTTGTTTACTCACTCACCATTCATCATTCAATACAGTTTCCTGTTATCTGCTAGAAGAATTTGTTGCGCTGGTCTTTGATCTTAGCGGCGTCGCGCAGCACCTGGGCGACGCTGCGGCTCTTGTACTGGAATCCCTGTGCAATACGAGCCACCTCATAGCCGGTTGCCTCGTGCGGCACTTTGGCGTCGACCTGAATCACATAGACGCCGTTGGCACCCTTCACGGGTCCCACCACACCACTCTTGGTGACGGCCACGGTGGAGATGACCTTGGGCTCCATACCATACTTCTGCAAGTTGTTGTCGCCGAAGGCAACACTGTCGAGGGTGTCGACCACGGCGTTGAGAGCCACGGCAATCGACTGGATATCCTGACCGCCCTTGACGGCGCCGTTGGCACGCTCCATCAGCACCTGGGCTTTTTTCTCGACGCGCACCTGCTGCTCAATCATCGGACGCACCTGCTCGAGGGTGGCATAACCTTTATTGTAGACATCCTTCAAGGCAGCCACAACGAACATACCGTCGCACTCGTAGACCTGGTCGGCTACGTCGCCCACCTTGGTGTCCTCGTTGTAGGCCCACTGGACGATGCTGCGGGCGTTGGCGATACCTGCCACACGCTCTTCCATCATCGTGACTTGGGCGTTGCGCACCTGCAGGTTCTCCTCGCGAGCGGCAGCGTCAAAGGCCTCCAAGCTGCGGTTCTGACCAGCAAAGCGGTTGGCGTCGTTATAGATGGCACGGTTGGTATTGTTAGAAGCGGCAATCTCGCGGGTAATCAAAGCCACACGGTATTTCTTCTGAGCCGGGGTCTTGTCGGTCACCTTCACGAGGAAGTAACCCACACCCTGCGGATGCTCAAAGAGGAAGCAGGAACCCACGGGGTTGTTGACAATCTGCTCGTTGAGGAAGCCGTAGCCACCGTCAAGCTGCCAGTTCATGTCACCCTTGGTCTCCTCCTTCTGGGGGTCGTCGCTGTACTGGCTGACGGCAGCCTCGAAACTCAGCTTATTGGATTTGATCTGGGCCAGTAGGCTGTCAGCCAGATGCTTGGCTTCGTCGTTGGTGCGGGTGATACCGCCGCCTGCGTTGTTGTTAAGAATATAAACCACGCTGGCACGCAGGCTATCGGGGCGCACGGCGCTGCCCATCACCTTTGCCATCATCCACTCGTTGCCCACACGCACGGGGGCAATCATCTGGCCCGTCGTGGCAGCGGCAATCTGCTCGTCCATAGGAGCGCGGAAGCTGGTGGCGCGGACATAGGAGGAATCGTAGCTGCGATCCGACTCGGCATTCACGAAGAAAGCAATCTCGTCGTCGGCAATCGTCTGGAACTCATTCCACACTTTCTGCACATCCTGCTCTATCTCAGCCAAGTCTTCGGCCGTGGGGTTGACGGGGAAGGTGATGAACTCAATTTCACGCATCTCTTCGCGCACACGGAACTCGGCCTTGTGTTCGTCGTAGTAGGCCTTGTAGTCGTCATCGTTGATGACGGCCTCTTCATCGCTGACGCTCATGAAGGGCAGAGCCACGACGCGGATGTTGGAGGCCTCGCCGGCATACGAGGAGACCTTCTCGACGATGGCCTTCGGCATATAGAAGCCAGCGTTGAGCAGGGTGGAATATTTCTGCTGTTCACGATCGACCTTCACGGCTTTCTCCATCTCCACCCACTGCTGACGACGCATGGTGTCGATGCTGCTGAAGTTCTCAATCCAATAGTTCACCTGCTGGATGTCGAAGACGCCCGTCTTGGGGTCGGTGAACGACTGACGCACATAGGGGTGGATGAACTGGCCGACATACATGTCGTTCAATTCGGCAGGCGACACCGTCAGGCCGAGCTTCTGCATCTGCTCCTCCATCAAGGTCTCGTCGACAAACTTCTGCCACACCTGGTTACGCAGCTGGCTCTCCACCTCGGAGGGTACCTGGGCCGCCTGATACTGTGCCTTGTAATTGTTCTCTGCCTCCGTCACAAGCTCGTTGAACCGCTGCGAGGTCATGGTGTTTCCATTCACCTTGCCCACATCGGGAATACCACTATTGTTCTTGCTCAAGTCTTGAAAGATGAAGGCCAAGATAGCACCGCCCACCAGGACCACCGCTATCCACGAGTGTTTTCTAATACTTCCAATGATTCCCATTTTTGTAGTTTGTTAGTTATTTTTTATGTTTTTATATTCTTTATTTTATGCTTTTTAAAGCGTGCAAAAATACAAAGAAAAAAGCGTGTGGAAAAATTTTTTTTGCCCACACGCCCTTTTACTTCGTTTAAATATCATAGAATCAACTATAAAAGAAAACCGTTTTTGGTGGTCGACATCTGTCGGCACAGCGCTTCGGCACGGCTCCAAAGGTCTTGTTTCCCTAAAATTGGAAGCCGAACGGAAGCAAGTCGGCCACGTTGTCGAACACCCTCACACAATGCTCTCCCACATAGCACACAACCCTCATCGGGTGTCCTTGACGCCCCTCGTACTCGGCCATCACTTGACGGCAGGCTCCGCATGGAGAAGCCTCGCGTCGCATGCCCCGCGCGTCGATGCCCACGATGGCCAGCGCCTCGTAGTCGCGCAACTCGGGCCGCTGGGCCGAAGCGGCGAAGAGGGTTGTCCGTTCGGCACACAGCCCCGATGGGTAGGCGGCATTCTCCTGGTTGCTGCCGCACACCACGCTGCCGTCGGCCAACCGCAGCGCCGCCCCTACATGGAACTGGGAATAGGGCGCATACGCACCTTCGGCCGCACCGATGGCACGCTCAAGCAAATCACGGTCCGCCGGTTGCAGTCCGTCCATGCCGTCATATTCATGGTATTTGATGGTCAGTGTTTTATCCATATTTTCTATTGCTATTTCTTGTTCAAAGCTTCCAAATAACCTTTTGTCTCAGGCCCTAGGTTCATCAGCAGGTCAAGCACACTGAGGTTGGGCGCAAACGGCAAACGGTCTGCAAACACCTGATAGTATGGTGGGAAGGCCAAGTCGTCATAGGGACGCTTGGGTGAGAAGACATCACGGTAGTCGTCGTCCTCGCCACAGGCAGGCAGGTAATCTTTGGTTGGCTCAAGGGTGCAGGTTACTTTCATCCGCTGCAGCAGCCACTCCAAGACAACCCTGTTGAGGTCGACAAGGCAATCATAGCGTGCTGTCAGCAACGCCTCCAGGTCGTCACGATAATAAAGGAAATAGGGAGACGCAGCGTATGCCGCTGTGAGGGTGCGCAGATGGATGACATTCCACGGTGTATGGTAGTCGATACCCACCTCGTCTGTGCGACTGTGGTTCTTGCGCACCACTGGCACCGTCAGCGGACGCAGCCCGCCAGCGGTCATAATCACCATCCGGTTGCGGTAGGTCTGCTTCGGAAACGTCTCCTTATACTCGATGGCCACGCGGCTGTGGCGCAACAGGGCCGCCACATAGGCCACCGGCGGGAAATAGGCCGTGCTGAACAGCGGAACCATCAAGCTCCCAAGATGACAGAGACCAACTCCCCTTCGTCGAAGTAGAAGTCCACATTGCCCTGGGGGAAGCTCACGCGGCGTTCGCCCCAGTCTTCCTCGTCAACATCCTGCTCTACGTAGCCGTTCTCGACCATAAGCTGCACGACAGCGCGCTCGTCGAGGTCGAACACCTCGTGTCCGAACAACGTACACTCCTCGTTGCAAATGTCGATACAGGCCAGTTCGGGGTTTTCGCCCTCGAAGAATAGCGTCATTCCCAGTTCATTGTAGTGTAACACCGTGGTAGGTTCGTCGGCGGCATTCTCAATGTTCTCCACCTCGTCGGCCGTACCCATGGCGGCCACCACATCCTCCACCGGCATCTTGAACCGGATGTCGCCCACACCTTCTTTGATTAGAATATTCATATCCATAATTACAGTCTGTTTGGAGGTGCAAATATACAAATAAAAAACGGAACTGCAGCCCTACACGCCATGTTCTTAACAATCTTTAACGAACCGAAAGCCAAATAACAATGGCGTTTCCTTCTGCATATTACAACAACTATGCACCGGAGTTGACGCATGCGGCGATAGCCACGCCGAGGAGTAAAATGCAGGCCACCACCATCCAACGACGGGGACGCAGTTGCACTTTCTGGCGGCCGAACATCAGGCCCCAATAGCCCAGTAACAGACTGGCGACCAGTAATGGCCATACCAGGAGATGCCCCCTTACGTCCTGCTCGACAAAGCCCACACCGAGACCAATGAGCAGAACGTTGATGCCCGTGGCCACAGCCATAGCCAACACTGCACCGCTCCGATGCAAGTCGAAGCACGGCAGACGCGGCTCTCGCCTCATATAGGGCATAAGCATCTTGATTATCACCACTATTGCCATACCCAGGAAGATATAGGCGTTGACGTCGTCGTACAGATGGGGTTCGTCAGGCGAGTGGAGACTCAACAGACTCCCTGCCAAAATACCTAAAAAATAGAAAGCCACGTGTATGACCGACACCGCCAAAACGATGAGCAGACCCGTTGAAAGGCGCACCGGCGTCACCTCACCGCAGCGACGGAAAAGCAACATATTGGCCAAACCAAGGGCCAGCGCTATGACAATATATGATACTATTGACATGATTCTATAGCGTTTGTGATGTTTACAAAATCTTCGACCGACAGTTGCTCGGCGCGTTTGGCCAACAGTGTGGCATCGATGCCGTCGAGCGGCAGCCCCAACTGTCGCAGAGCGTTGCGCAGCGTCTTGCGCCGCTGGTTGAAGCCTGCCTTAACCACCTGCACGAACAGATGCTCGTCACAGTCGAGCCGCTCCACCCCGTTGCGCGTCAGGCGGATGACGGCCGACTTCACTTTGGGTGGCGGATTGAACACGCTCTCTGGAACGGTAAACAGGTATTCTATATTATAATAGGCCGACAGAAGCACCGACAGGATGCCATAGGTCTTGCTTCCCGGCCCTGCAGCCACCCGTTCGGCCACCTCTTTCTGGAACATGCCTACCACCTCGGTTACCTGCCGGCGGCTGTCGAAAACCTTGAACAATATCTGCGACGATATGTTGTACGGGAAGTTGCCTATAATGGAACAAGTGTCATGGAATAAAGTGCTTATATCCAGTTTCAGGAAGTCGCCCTCGATGATGTTCAGCTGCTGAAAGTGCACTTTCAGCCACTCCACGCTCTCGTGGTCTATCTCCACCACATGGAAGTCGGTGTCGGACCTGTCTATCAAATACTTGGTCAACACTCCCATGCCGGGACCAATCTCCAGCACATGGCGGTTGGCAGCACCGAGGCTGTCCACTATACGCTGCGCGATATGTTCGTCGGTAAGGAAATGCTGCCCCAAAAACTTCTTTGCCTTTACTTCATTCATCTTGACTTCAGTTCGTTATAGCGCTTGCGGGCGCTGTCCACATATAGGCTCGACGGGTAGTCGAGGAGTATTTTCTCGTAGCATTCGCGTGCTTTCTGCAGATTGCCGAGCTTCTCCTCGTTCACCTGGGCCATAAGCATCAGCGCGTCATCGGCCGTCAGATCGTAGGGGTAAAAATCCACCAGCCGCTGCAACAGGCTGTCGGCCTCAGCATAGCGCGCCTGCTTCATCCTTATCTGCGCCTTGCGCATCAACACTTCGTCGAACAAAGAGTGCGAGAGCACTGCATGTTCCACGGCCGAGAAGCCGTCCCATGCCGAGTCGAGCATGCCGCGGTAGAGCAGCAGGTCGGCGTCAGCGAAAAGCTCAAGCATACCGTAGGTGCTGTCGTCCTCCATATTGTCCGATATCAGAAGCGACAGTTCCATGGCGTCGTTGGCTATCAGCTTGCTGGTCGAGGCCCGCAGCACATTGAGTTGCGACTTGGCCCACCCGAAGTCGTGGCTGTAATACGACAGGCGGGCGTTGCGGAATTTGGCTGACGCACCCAGCACGTCTTCTTTGTTGGCCTTCTCCACCTGCATGTAGAGCAGCGAGGCGTCCCAAGTCTGGCCCGCAAACAGCAGCAAGTCGCCCAGCTCGAGTTTCACCTCGTCGCGCACCTTTGGCTTGAGGCGTGGCAGGGCCAGCAGGTCGTCAAGCATGTCAACTGCCGCCTGCGCGTCGCCGCCGTGGTAGGCCATCAACTGTGCGTAGTGACGCATCAGCGGAATGGTGCGTTCGTTCTTGCCCAATTCGTCAAAAGCCGAAAGGTATCGGGCCTTCAAAGCCCCAAAGTGCTTTGGGTCGATGGTGTAATGGTGATTGATGCGGGCGAACTCCACCTCCAATTCACCTACACGGGCGTCGAAGTAATAGTTGCTCTCCTTGCCTTTGCTCTGCAGGTAGCGATAAGCGTCGGCAGCCACGTCGAGGGCGTCGTTGCCTTGCGCTATCGTGGCCACCCTCATCACCTGCTCGGCTCCTACCTCGGGGAAGCGTGCGTCGACCGACTCGGCCTGCTCCAATGCAAAGCGGTAGTCGTCACGCTGCAAGGCGAACCAAATCATCATCTCCAGATAGGTGCGATTGTCGGGATGATCCTGCACTCGCGACACCAGAGCGCGCCGCAATCCGCCGGCCAGACGGTCGTCGGGAGCCTGTGCCAGAGCCTGCTGCATCGACACCTGTATGCTGTGCATCATACCCGGCTGGTGGTCGAGCAGGTCGAAATACTCGCCTGTCATAGCTTCGTAATCTCCCATACGCTGGTACACGCTTACCAACTCACTGAAGTAGAGTGCCGTGTTACGCGTCTTGCCTCGGGCAGTCAGATAGGTGCGAGCCGCATAGTCGGGCCTACCGGCCGCAAGGAACGCCTGGGCCAGGTCGGGCACAGGCTGCAGGTTGGACGTAATCTGTCCCAACGCTTTCTCAAAACACTTCTCCGCTTTCTTCTCCTGACGCTGGCGCAGGTGCACCATGCCCTCATCGACCAAAAGATACAAGTCCTTGGGATTGGCTTTCTGGCGGCGTTCCACCAGGCGCATGGCCTCTTTGTACTGGCCCAACTCCAGATAGGTGGCAAGCAACCGCTGGTAGTGGTACTTGTTCTGGCCCCGCTGATAGAGACCCTCGTAAAGCTGCGCCGCCTGCGCAAACTCGCCATGGTCATAGTAGTAGGCTGCCAGCTGCTCGTCGCTCTGCTGTGCCCACGTCGTCAGCGCGGCCAGACACCACACCGCCAACATTATGACCCTCCTTGTCTTCATACTATAAAAAAAGGTTAGCCGACGCTAACCTTCTCCGGTGACCCAGCTGGGGCTCGAACCCAGGACCCCAACATTAAAAGTGTTGTGCTCTACCTGCTGAGCTACTGAGTCATCTTGCTTTTCACCGCCGTCGCGGCTTCAAAACGAGGTGCAAAAGTACTACTTTTTTTACAACCGACCAAAAAAAATCTGAAAAATGAGTGCGAAGAAAGCATATCTCGCTATTTAACAACGAGATAGAAAATACCTCAAACACCACGTTTCGCTCCTTGAAAAACGTTTCAAAGAGGCTCTGAAACGCCTTTTTCACCTTTTTATGGCACCTCAGGCGGCTCATGCGCAGAGCCTATCGAAGGGGTCGACGGCCTGCCTGCGACCATCGGCATCGCGACATCGCGAGGCTCGGCGGACATATTCTGCGGCTTGGCATTGACCTCATTGGCCATTTCCACAAAGTCTTTCCAATTCTTGTTCAGCGGAATATAGCGTCCTCGCTCCTCGTAGTGGTTCACACGGCCCACCCCTATGTAGGTCGAGTTGGAGGGGCGTCCGTCGCGGTCGACCACAAAACCATAGAGATGCACCTCAGCCCCGGACCAGGTCTCGGGCAACCTCACGCGCACCGACTTGTCGCGGCGCGCCACGGGGGCCGCCAAGTGACCTTGCTCCAGCCCGGGAGCATAGACGTATAGATACACCTTGTCTTCACCCGAGGCGCGGAACGACATAGCATTCTTCTCGAAATCAACCACCACCGTTTCTCCCTCCTCAAAGCGCGGTGCCTTGAACCACACATCGGCCGCAGGCCCCGCAGCCAGCTGCAGACTGCCATAGTCGACCGTGACAGCACTTCCTTCGCGCACAAAATAACGCTTGTTCTTCATCACAAAGTAGTTACCCTCCGTCATCTGAGCCTCGGCGGCCTTTTGCCACAGACCCAGTTTCAGAGCTGATGTAGTCTTTGATGCAAATCGCACCATGCCCACAAACCAGTCGCGTTGCCGCTGCTGATACTCCGTGTTTGGATAGCGCACCATGGGCTGGTAAGCCCTTAAACAAGGCCTACCCTTCCACAAATAACCTACCGCCGGGCCTACCTTGCCCGCGAACGATCCTGCAAATCCTTGATATAAAATCGCCATATCTCCGAGTGTTGGTATAGGGGTAACGGAGACGGCACTTATTTATTGCGTAGCGGTATCGGACCAAAGAAGAAGAACAGTAGTAGTATAGAAGAAGATGATAGGGTGAAAATACGGAGTATTAAGGGA
>JAEEGL011341188.1_pt1 | contig 21630 bp, 17 predicted proteins | sample 9134231 | NCBI WGS metagenome assembly JAEEGL01 (sample SAMN16246548, study PRJNA631951) | gut metagenome | biome: gut microbiome; feature: rumen; material: fiber-attached | host: Bos | place: Iran: Karaj | collected 2018-10
ACTGCTTCTGTTACTTATACCAAAGAACTTGCAGGAAAATCCGGCGGGGATGAAATCACTTACAGGACAACCGGCACAAATGCATCAACCGGTGGATATACTTACGCAAGATTTGAAGGTTATGGAGCTACTTACACATCAAATTCCTTCAAGCTTATTGCATCAGCCAACACAAATGCTGCCGCTAAGGATGCGTGGACAACGTGGGCAGAGACCGTCACAGCAGAGACAAAGCCTGCAATTGAAATTGTTTACAAGGTTGAGAACGTTGATGAAGAGGAAGAAGAGGAAGAAGAGCCTGTTGAACCTACAACTATTACAGCAACTTATGTAAGTGCCGCTACCAGATATGAGCTTGCATTACCTGCAAATGTAGCACTTAGTGCAGATAGTGATGTTACAAATCTTAAGGTTAATGGTGTTGCACTTGGAACATTTGCAACTAATGGTGCCAAGACTGTAATCCGTATCAACAGAAGTGATGTTAAGGCAACATTAGGCACAGACTGGGATACAACATCAACATTTAACTTTACATTTACTGCAGGTGGCGTGAACTATACAGCTACGGTTGGCAAGAATGGTTGAGGATAAGTCATCCGTTTGTAATGCATTTAGCAAAACAATTAAATAGCAGTGAAGTTACCCATGCTTTAATTAGCATGGGTAACTCATTGTTTTTTATTCGAAAAAGTGTTTTCAGGGTAATCGTGAGAGCTTTATGACAACAAATCCTAGTATTCAAAGATTATTGTTTGAACGAAAAGAAGAATGCTGTGGTTGCAAGGCATGTGAACTTGTATGCCCAACAAATAGCATAAACATATGTCTTGATGAGGAAGGTTTTGGGTATCCGGAGATAATAAAGGACAGTTGTATTAATTGCGGGGCATGTAAAAAAGTATGTCACAAAGAAATAGATCATGAATTGAAAGATAAGAACAATGAAATTGTAATATATGGAGCAAAGAATAAGGATGATGCTATTCGCTTTATGAGTTCCGGAGGTGCTGTTTTTCCAGCCCTGGCCAAGGCTGTATTGGAGCAGGGGGGGGTTGTATTTGGAGCAAGCATTGATGATGAAGGCGATATACATCATATAATGATAGATTGTATTGAGAAAATTGATTTGCTGCAAAAGTCCAAATATGTTCAAAGTGATGTTCGCAGAACTTATGAAGAGGCAAGGGATAAGCTTGAAAATGGTTATTGGGTTTTATATTCCGGCACACCATGCCAGGTAAATGCCTTAAAGCGATATCTTGGTAAGGAATATGACAATTTATATCTTGTTGATGTTATTTGTGCAGGAGTTCCTAGTCCAGGGGTATGGAAATCATATATTAGTGAGATAAATGCCAACTACGGAGAAAACGCTAAGCAGTACATATTTCGAGAGAAAGAGTTTGATGACAATGTACTAAAACCTAAGATGAGAAATCTGACTATAAAGATGAAGTTTGAAAGTGGGAAGGTTGTTTATCAGAATTCCGACTCTAATGTTTTCTTTAAAGGATTCTTGGAAAAGTTATTTCTGAGACCTGCATGTCATTCTTGTCAGTATAAAGGCTTTAAATCCGGCAGTGATATCCAATTGGGAGATTTTTGGGAAATTGAGAGAGTGTATCCGGAGGCGATGGATATTACTGATAAACAGGAGAAAATCCCATTTGGAGTTTCCGAGGTTATTGTTGTTTCCGAAAAAGGTGAGAGGCTTTTTGAGAGAGCAAAAGATAGTCTTGAGTGGTTCAAGGCTAATACGCCAGATGTCATATGTGCGCAAAAAGACAGAAACTGGTATTTGGTTGAGAATAGTGCAGTATCTCATTGGAATAGAAAATCTTTCTTCGAGGATTATTATAAGGATCCTTCAAAAACTATTGAAGCTATTAGCAATAACCTCAATATACGCAATGGAGAGAGTTTTAAAGGGAAAAACGTTGGAATGTGGGGAAGTTATAACCTCAGGGCTTCCTTACGTATGTTAGAGACATATCACGGATGTATTTTGAAATTTCAATTTAGAAATTCCACTATTGTCAGTGCTATGTCTGATGAATGGCAGGATGGATTTGACAATATAAAGATGTCAACTAACAGCGTTAGAGCTGATATGCAGCTTAAGGATATGCGTAAAGATTTTATAAAGGGTGCGAGTAGGCTAGCTGAGAATGTTGACATTTTTATATTTGATCTTCTTGAAGAACGATATCGTATAATGCGGCATTCTAATACTTTTGTCACGAAGTCGGAAGGCTATTATGACAGCATAGGTATATCAGGGACTCCATATGAAGAGTCATTTGATGATTGGACACTTGCTATTGAAAGATTCATCTCTGAGCTGGATACACTTATTTCTGAACATCGCGCCATTATGATTGAGAATTATTTATGTGAAAAACATGGAGAAAAACTAGCTTCAGTCAAATATGAATTTTTGAATCATAATCAAATAGATAGTATCAACGACATGCTTGAGCGGAAGTACAGATATATCAAAGAGCATTGGCCCAATCTTATAGTTGTTGAGAAATTACCAGACATTTTCTACTTTACAGACACAAATCATAAGTATGGTTGTGTGCCCGAACATATGAATAATAGCGCTTATAAATACATGGCACAGTTGATATGTACAGCATACAAAACAAGCATCCGATGATACTTTTCAGTTAATCAATGAACGAGAAAGAACTGCGCGAAGAATTAAATAAAAACGTAAGAATCGCCAAACTGTTCCAAGCCTGGATGATTGATATGACAACAGGGATGCATGTTGGTGATTTCCTTATCAGGAATGGCTTTACCCATGTGGCTATTTATGGATATGGACTGTTGGGAAAAGCATTATATAGTGTACTTGTTTCTGAAGGAATAGAAGATTTATATGTGATTGATAGAGATGATCAAAAGTGGGATTGGCATAGTAATGCTATGTTTTACAAACCACAGGATATTGCAAATATGGAGCATGTTGATGCAGTAATAATCACTCCGATTACCTATAGTGACGATATTTATAAAATGTTGGCCTCTTTTTTTACTTGTCCAATTTTCTTACTTGAGGATCTTGTATAAATAAAATGAAAAAAGTTGGTATTCTGACATATCATTCAAGCATTAATAATGGAGCCTTTTTACAAGCATTTTCATTGCAAAGATTTTTACAGGAAAGATATAGCCAAAATGCTGTCGTGGAGATAATCGATTATGAAACTGAAAGCTCAATTGGTTTTTACGATGAGCTTTCAAAGACAGAGCAGGGGAGGAAAAGGAAGGAAAGCTTTTGCAAATGCAGAGAATTGTTGACGCTGTCTGAAAGGCTTGTATCTGATGACCTATCGGCTGTCCAGAAGTTTATTCATGATATGGATTATGATGTGATTATTGTAGGAAGCGATGAGGTATGGAAAACAGATAATTTTAGAGGCTTTCCTAATGCGTATTGGTTGAATTACGACGTGGGCAACGCAAAACGACTTGCGTATGCAGTATCTGGAAGGAATGACTATTCTAAATGTAATGAGTTTGAACTTAGTTATATGAAAGAAGCGATAAGCAAGTTCGAGTACATTGGAACAAGGGATGAAATTACTAAAAAGGAAATAAATAAACTATCGGATGTCGATGTGGACAGAAACTGCGATCCGACTCTTCTCTACTCCGAAAGCTTATCAGAATATAGAAAATTTAGTTCTTTTGAAAGTGAGTTGGTTGCTGAAATAGTAAGTAGTAGGCGAAAGAAGAAAGTGCTTCTTTTCATTAGGAATGCGCCATTGGCTTCATATTTGTATCGCATGTTTAGAAATGAGAATGAGGTATATAATCTATTTTCTTATAAGAATGATAGCGATGTTGATATTTTCGCAATTAACCCATTTGAATGGTCTGAACTGATTGCAAATGCAGATCTTGTAATTACAGATTTATTTCATGGAACAGTTTTTTCTCTCATACATAAAAGGCCATTTATTTCTATAGAAAATGCTGAATTGGGAAGAGGCAAAATAGAAGGAATATTGTCTGAGCACAACCTTGAATATCTATGTTTTCATTTTGATTGTAATAAAGAAATACGATATATCGGCATGGAGATTTACACATTTGGTCACAAAATTCTTAGAGAAGGCATCAGTATCCCTTATGGAGAAATAATCAGCAGCGAGAAAAAAAAATCAAATGGTTTCCTGTCAATAATGGATGAAATAGTGGGAGTTGATAATGAATAAAGGAATAGCATGTTTTCAGGCTGGATGTACAGGAAATGATGGTCAATTCTACTTTTCTTCAAGTTCGTATAATGGATTATTCTGTGTCGATAATTATTTACATGATGCGAAGTTAGTAGGCTTCTTTGAAGGAGAATCTTTGACTAAAAGTGAAATTCATTTTGAAGCACTAAAATTCGGAGGTGAGATTTTTTTCTTTCCGCGTTTTGGACAAGGCGTGAGTGTATTTGATGAATCATCAGGTGGAATCATGTTTTGTGCTATACCTGAAAAGAAAATAGCATTTGTGCAGCTTTTGAGGATGAGGGAAAAAGTATTACTAATTCCATATTCTATTGAATCACCATTTGTACTGTTTAATCTTGAAACCAAAAACTATGAGGCACTTTATGATGTAAATAAAAAAATACGAAGTCATCTTGGAAATAAAGTGTTTTTTCCAAGACATGCAGGAGTAGTGTATAACGACAATATTTATCTTGCTGTCTCTAGAAGTGATTATGTTTTAAAAGTGTCTATGAATTTCGAAAATATTGAGCTACTTCATTTGGATATTAGAGATAAGCTATTAAGCCTAAGCGTTATTGATAATGAAATGCTATGCACTTTTGATAATCCTAATATTGTTGTAAATTTTGATCCCATGACAAATAAAGCGGTGGAGATTCCGGTTATATGTGATGAAGAAAATGATTATCCTTACCAAAGCATTGCTAAATGGGATGATAGATGGGTGCTTATTCCTGTTGCTGCCAGGAACATATACGTTAAATATGGTTTGCATAAGGAGTTTTTGCCTCTAAAATCTGACATGAGTAGGTTTCTGAATGCTGAAGAAAATGGTAATCGTTTGTTGGGAAATTATTGTTTTGACAATGGGAATATAATTTGGTTCCCCAAAGATGGAAATATCATTATCCTTTCGGATAGTGGTGATGTGATAAGTGATCATATTAGTATAGATGAACATCAGCTGAACGCATGCCGTTTGAAATATCTAATTGAAGGTAATGATGGTATTTCACCACTTTATGAAGATGGAAAAAATTGTAAACTGGATACTTTAATTGATTTATTATGTCGCGAATCATAGGTGGAAGGTATGGAAAAAAAGATAGATCGTGCAATCCATGAATGTGAAGATTATGTTCAGAGAACGAATGACAGAATTAATAGAGATTATTTGATATCGGAGTATTTGTTTCGGATTATCAAATACAAAAATATGGGTGGCAGCATTTCTTCTGCTCTTGAAAGTATCGGCATAAAAAGAGTTGCTCTGTATGGAATGGGGAAAATTGGAAAGGTATTATATGACGAATTATCTTCAATGGTTGTTTATACATTGGATAAAAAGGAGATAAAGTATGCTGGTAAACAAACCAGAAAACCTTGTGATGTTACCGATGATGTTGATTTGATAATAATTACAGCTGTGGGAACTGATGATCTTATTAAGGAATACCTGGAGAGTAAAGTAAAAACAAAAGTATGGAAGTTTGACGAGTTTTTTGAAAACATATCAAAACCGCAAATGAGCTTGGCTGGAAATATATATGATAATTATGTTTCTGGAGAGTTACATGGTGCAAAAATCACTTTCCTAGGTGAAGGAAGTAATGTTTATATCGGAAAAGGATGCATAGCAAATGGGCTACATATTGAAATTGGATCAAATGTAAAAATATCTATTGGAGATAATCTTAACGCAGCATGTGGTAAATGGTATTTTAAAGATTCTTCCATATGCAATATAGGAGATGACGTATTTTGGTATAAAGATGGACATGAAATACAGATGAAAAGTGATTCTTTGCTTGAAATTGGATCAAATAGTTCATTTGCAAATGATTTTTTTAAGATATATTCGGGCGACTATATGAGAATAGGCTCAGATTGTCTCTTTTCCAGAAACGTCAATGTGAGGACTAATGATGGACATAAAATAATAGACTTGAAATCCGGATTGCAGACAAATGGGGATAATAGAAAGGTTTCGATTGGCGATCATGTGTGGATTGGAGAAAATGTACTCGTATTATACAATTCGGACATTGGTCGTAATTGTATTATAGGCGCTAGAAGTGTTGTAAAAGGTGTATTTCCAGATAACTGTATGATAGGTGGATATATGGCACGTATTATAAAAGAAAATGTTACATGGGAAAAATAAGAGTATGGAGAAGTTTTTGGTTGTCTATTTGTACTATATGTTTCCTAATTGGAGAATGAACAAATGATGAATATATGCATGACCATTAACTCAAAATATGTGAAGTACACTTATGTCACATTGTTATCATTGTACGAGAATACTGAGAATGGCTCAATTAGACTATTTATCATACATGATGACCTAAATGATGAAGATAAGCGAGTTCTTGCAGATTTATCTTCTGATTATGGTCATTCTGTTAGTTACATAGATTGTGATATGGATTTGTTGAATTCTATGCCTGTATTTAGAGGAGAAAGCAAGGACAGATACCCTATTTCAGTTTTTTCCAGGCTACTCATTCCCAAATATATCCCGCAAGATGTTGATAAGCTGTTGCTTCTTGACTCTGACCTTATCTTTAATCAGCCTATAGATGATTTATATTCTCTTGACATGGGCGAGAAGTATTTTGCTGCAGCAATTAATATGTGTGGCAATGGGATAATTCCCAAGAACCATCGATATTGGTATAAAGAGGGAAGGACTGAATGGATTCATTATAATATTGGAGTCCTTTTATGGAATCTGAAAAAAATAAGGGAAGATCTTCCTGATGATTACCTCTTTAAACTGGCATGGAAGTGGAAAAATGTAGGAGTTGATTCATTTGACGAAGAATTGCTTAACGTAGAATTTGGCGAAGATAGATTTTACCGAATATCAGAGGTTAGATGGAATTACATAGCTCCTTGGGTAATAAGACATAGCAATCATACCTTTTGGAAGTATTCCAATCTGGATGAATTGAAAGAAAAATGCGCCATAGTTCACTATGCGACGTTTGCACCATGGCGAGGTCATTTCCTTGGACAAGCATACGAATTATGGTGGTCTTGGGCCGAAAAGACGCCATATTATAAAACGTTTATAGAGGAAATCCAACCGTTATATAAGCGCAAATTAACAGATATTCAGATGACTACAGACAATATGAATAATCTTTTAAACATCATGCAGTGCATTATCCTATTTGATGGTAAAAAGAGAGTCCTTGATTATCTCTCTAATAAAAATGTCAGAAATCTATACGTATATGGTGCAGGCAGAATAGGAGAATGTATTTCAGAGCTTTTGAAAGATAGCGAAATAGAAATAGTCGCATTTGTTGATGTCAGGAAACAAGGGCTTTTTTGCGGCATTCCAATAATTAAACCAGAAATCTTATTGGGACATAATGAGGATTTTCTTCTTGTATCAAACGGATTCTATGTTCCTGATATTATGGATTATCTTGTAAATACAGGAATGGAATGGGGGAGTATGGACGAGATACTTTTTTAGGAGGATATCGGATTGACAAAAAGTGACAGCCCTACTTTTTCAGTAATAATGCCTTCATATAACAGGGCGTATATTATCGAAAGAGCAATCGATTCAGTTTTGGCGCAGACATTTGCTGACTGGGAATTGATAGTTGTGGATGATGGATCAACTGATAATACAGAGTCTGTTATCGAGGATATAAAGGATGAGCGAATTCATTTTATAAAAAGAAGTAAAAATGGAGGAGCCTGCGCTGCCAGAAATGCTGCGTTAAAAAAATCTAAAGGCAAATACCTTGTTTTTCTTGATTCAGATAACACATGGGATAAAGAGTATTTGCACAAGAGAAAAAATGTTTTTGATAACAGTGCATGTGACATTGTATTTGGATATGCACTTATTAAACATACAGATGGCAAAGAAGTGTTGTGGCCTCCAAAATGGTTTGGTGTGTGTGCTAACAATAGAGATTATTTGGAATCAAAACTATTTATGCTTTGCCCATTAGATTTGAATACGCTCGCGATTAATAGAAGTTGCTATATAAGATGTGGCGGATTTGATGAACAGTTATCCTGTGCGCAGGATTGGGATTTTTTTTCTAAACTCATCATGGAGGGATGTTCGTTTTATTTCGATGAAAGTGTTCTTGTCGAAGGGCGTATACAGAAAAACTCAATCTATAATCTTGCATCGAATATAAGATGGAAAAGTTATGCGAGAATTATTCAAAAAAATTATGATTACCTTATAGAGAAAGGTTTGTTAACTGATGCTGTGGCATCGTTCCTTATGCGTCCGGATGTCAAAGATGCTGACGAAAAGATAATTGAAGAGGATCTAAACTGGATATTTGATGGTAATCACAAAGAAATACTTCAAAAAATAAGAATCGATCTTAAGAAAAACTATCAGTTTTATAACGTTCTTACCAGATGGCTTGCTTTAAAACAAAAGGGAATGTCTTTATCTGATTATTTCAAAAAAATGGATATCAAGGAAATTGCTGTTTATGGAATGAAAGAATTAGGCATACTTCTTTGCGAGGAGTTAAAAGGGAGTGAAACAAAAGTCGCTTATGTAATAGATAAGAACGGTACTATTGATACAGTAAATGGCTACAGACTATATAATCCGAATGAGTTGCTACCTGACGTTGATATGATTGTAGTTACAGCAATTTATTATTTTGAAGAAATAAAAGCGGCTATTTCTTCAAATGTATATGCAAAAATCATTTCACTAACTAGTATCATCGATGAGCTCGAACAAGGTTACCATGTTTAAAGGAAAATACAATGTATGATTTTGTTTTAGTTGGCGCAGGTCTGTTCAATGCAGTAATTGCTCATGAAGCATCAAGACGTGGTAAGAAATGTCTTGTAATAGAAAAAAGACCGCATATTGGTGGGAATTGTTATACAGATTTGATCAAAGACATTGTTGTACATAAATATGGAGCTCATGTTTTCAGGACTTCAGATAAGTTTATTTGGGATTATTTAAGTCAATTTGCAGATTTTAATAGCTTTATAAATTCTCCGATTGCGATATACAAAGACGAGGTATATAACCTGCCGTTTAATATGAATACTTTTTCTAAAATGTGGGGGATTACATCACCTGATGAGGCTAAAGCTATAATACAGAAACAAAGTCAAAAAGCTAAAAATCCAGCCGATAATCTTGAAGATTATGCTATCGGAATGGTTGGGATTGATGTCTATGAAAAGCTTATAAAAGGTTATACCCAAAAGCAGTGGGGGCGTGACTGTCGGAATCTTCCGGCTACAATTATGAAACGAATTCCGATTCGGTATCGATATGACAATAATTATTACAATGAACAATATCAGGGGATTCCGGTTGGCGGATACACTCAGATTATTGAAAAGATGCTTGGTGAATCAGAAATACAATTGGAAACGGATTATTTGGAAATAAGAGATCATATAGATAGGATGGCTGAAACCATTATATATACCGGGGCAATAGATTCTTATTTTAATTATTGTTATGGGGAATTAGGATATAGAAGCCTGAGGTTTGAGACTGAAATAATAGAAACAGATAATTATCAGGGTGTTGCTGTGGTTAACTATACGGATGTTGATGTCCCATATACAAGAATAATCGAACATAAGCATTTTGAATATGGGGATCAGCCTGTAACAGTAATAACAAGAGAATATCCGGAAGAGTGGAATCATAATGCAGATCCATATTATCCAATAAATGATGATAAAAACAATGCACTATACAGGAAATACAGACAACTGGCTGATAAAGAGAAAGGTGTTGTGTTTGGGGGAAGACTTGGCTCATACCAGTATTTTGACATGCAGGATACTGTAAAAGCTGCGTTGAAACTTGCTAAAAGTATTATGTAGGGCATTGAAAGACAGAGCTGTGTTTTTGGAGTGTGCTATGAAAGATATAAAAGTTTCAGTAATAGTACCTGTTTATAATGCCGGAGTGTATTTAAAAGAGTGTTTAGACACCCTTGTTGTTCAAACGCTTCCTGAATGCGAGTTTATTTGTATAAATGACGGATCAACTGATAATAGCCTTTCGATATTAGAACAGTACCAAGTAGACTTTTCAAGGTTCAGAATAATTAATCAAGAGAATAGGGGGTATGGTGCTGCCGTTAATCGTGGGATTAATGAAGCCAGAGGAGAATATATAGGAATAGTTGAACCTGATGATTTTATAGATAAAGAAATGTATGAATATCTGTATAAAGTTGCCTGGGAAGAACGAGCAGACATAGTCGGGAGCGATTGTACATGGTTTTACGATGAAGGCGGCATTCGGCTGTTTGAAAAGCATTCTGTATTTGGAGATAAATCACTATATGGCAGGATATTGAATTCATCGGATGATTTGCAAGCTTCTAAAGCAAATATTATAAATCCTGCCTGTTTGTTTAGGAAAGCTTTTTTGAATAAGGCGGGAATAAGACATAATGAAACACCAGGAGCTGCTTTTCAAGACAGGGGGTTCTGCTTTCTGTCACTTATACAAGCTAAGAGATTTGTAGTCGTTCCTAGATCTTTTTACTACTATAGACATGACAATCCGGAATCGTCTATTGCGGGGAAGAATGATATCAGCAAGGTTATATATGAGTATGGTTTTATACTCAATCAAATTTTATGCATGCCTATTATGTACCGCAAGTTTATTCCAATTCATTTCTTTCGAGAGTATGGCAGTTGTAGATATGCATTATCAAGATGTGGTCAAGAGTATGCGTCTGAAACTATTTACAGTATTTGTAATGAGTTTAGAAAACTTCGTGAAGCGGAGATGCTTGATTTGTCTGAATTTTCTCCTGATATGCAATGCCAATTGACATTCATAATGGATAGCCCTCAGGATGCAATTGCTTCATACTTGGGGATGAAACAGGAATTACAGTCAAAGCTGAGAGATTTTGATGAATTTATTATTTATGGTGCCGGAGTTGTTGGGAAGAGAATACTGGAAGAAGTAAATAATTGTGAATTGCAAAGCAAACTTATTGGCTTTGCTATCACAAATCCGCCTAAGCAGCATAAATATAATGGGGTTGAAATAAAAGAAGTTAAAGAATACATGGATAGAAGAAACACTATTGGGGTTGTTGTTGGAGTAACAAGGGCATATAGGGATGAAATACTTCGGATTATAGATGTATGTGGTTTTAAACACGCTATTTTACTAGACTCTCTGAGAGCTGATATATAGATTGAATTGACAGGTAAGCCATGAATAATGATATTGATATAGTAATTCCATGGGTCGACGACAGTGATCCTAAGTGGAAAGAACAATTGAATAGTGTAATTGCGGAAACAGAGGCTGAATGTGATTCTATATCAAATGTAAGATTTGAGAGTTGGGATAATTTAACGTATTGGTTTCGGGCCATAGAGAACTGTATGCCATGGGTTCGTAAAATTTTCTTTGTCACATGTGGGCAGATACCAGAGTTTATTGACGTTAGCAACCCAAAGTTAGCTATAGTGAATCATACTGACTATATACCTGCAGAGTATTTACCCACTTTCAATTCAAATACTATTGAAATGAATTATCACAGAATTGATGACTTGTCAGAAAATTTCATACTTTTCAATGATGATTTTTTTCCGCTTTGGGAAATAGATGAAGAATACTATTTTAAAGAGAATAAAATTTGCGATGAAGCAGTTGAAAATATTATTACAACTGCAGCGTTTGGCCCGGTGTCTAACATGGCCAGATACACGCAGATCAATAATATGTTTATTATAAACAAACATTTCAAAAAAAGAGAAGTTCAGGCAAAACATCCGGAACAATGGTTTAACGAATGTTATGGGGATAGATTAGAAAGAACCCGGTCGTTAATATTCTGGAATGATTTTCCGGGGTTTTATGATCCGCATCTTCCTAGCGCAATGAAAAAATCCACGTTGAAACGAATATGGGAGATGGAAGAAGAACATCTAGATAAGGCTTCACGTAATAAGCTTCGCGCATATAATGATGTGACTCAATACCTTATAAGATACTGGCAGATATGTGAGGGGGATTTTTGGCCTAGAAAAACATTGGGAAAAGTCTTTTTTGTGGATATAAATAATTACAAAGAAGTTGCAGATGCAATCAGATGTAAAGATTATCAAATGATTAGCATTAATGAATGTGCAACGCCGGATGAGTTTGAAATTATCAAAGCTGAGATCAATTCATCGTTTGAGGAACTGTTTCCCAATAAATCCTCTTTTGAAAAATGAGTGATTGATTAGGCCGTGAATCTCGATAAATACATAATATGTATTTGAAGAATAGTATTTGGAAGATCTTCAGACGAAAGATATGGGGCTGATGATTATCAGGAGCAATACATGGATTTAGCGATCTTCGGAGCTCAGGGCTATGCCCTTGGAGCATATACCGCACTGAAAACTTTATATCCTAAGAGAACTGTGCCATGCTTTCTTGTATCAGCCATGGAGAATAATGCACCTGAACTCGGAGGAATTCCTGTTAGGGAAGTTGTGGATTATTCCGGAAAACTGACTTCGGATGAGAAAAACAATATTGAGATATTGATTGCCACTCCTGATAACGTTCAGCCTGAAATTGAGGAAACTCTCGAAAACCATGGTTTTAAGCATTACAGACGTCTTACCTCTGACAGATGGGACGAGCTTATGAAAATGTTCCATATTAAAATGGGGAGATTTATGCCAATAACTGCGCTACCAGTGGGATATAATTCTCCGTTTGTAAGAATATATATGGCTAAATCTCATGGAGACAGACCTTTGATAGAAGCATCTACGTTGCCGGAATATGTGCAGGCATTACAGGTTGGGACAGCTAATACAACTATGAAATTGGCGACACTCACAGATGACAAAGGCGATAGCATTTCCTATAAAAATGGGAATTACTCAGAACTAACAGGGCTTTACTGGATGTGGAAGAATAAGCTGGCTGTTGATGCACCATCAGATGATGGAAGCCAATACTACGGTCTTGCTCAATACAGGCGACTACTTGAACTTTCGGAAGATGATCTATTAAGGCTTGTTGATAATGATGTTGATGTGATATTGCCATATCCGATGCCTTACGAGCCCAATATCCATGCTCACCATAAACGATACTTAAAAGATGCGGACTGGAAAGCTCTCTTGTCAGCCCTTTCGGAACTACAGCCTGAATATGCTGATGTATTCGAAGATGTTTTGGAACAGCAGTATCTATATAACTTTAACGTGATTCTTGCCCGTAAATCAGTATTGAAAGATTACTGCGAATGGTTATTTCCCATATTGGAAAGGACTGAGGAACTATCCGTTCCCAAAGGATCAGCGCGTTCTGACAGATATATCGGATATATGGCAGAAACACTTGAAACACTGTATTTTATGAAAAATGCCGATAAGCTCAACATAGTGCATACCGGCTGTAGGATGCTTGTTTAGATAAGTATTATTTCGTTTAATATGTTGCACCTTGACAACTTCATACTTTACATTAGGAATAACGAGTGATACACTATGCAGGTGACATTCTTATACGCGTAGAGGTATCAAGGCATCATCGCCAATTTATCCCTATTTGGATTTGAAGATATACAGATGATAGTGTTTTTTAGTTCGACAGTTTTTCTTTTGACTCGGGAATTACTCTTTGATTCTTATATAAACCTCTTGTGTATTTGGTGTTGCAAGTGAAAATACCAAAACATATAATGGAGGTAAGAAATGGAGAAGATTGAAGAAACAGAAATTAGTAGAGAACACAAGGACAGGCTATTTAAGAAAGTTTTTTCAAGAAAGAAGTCGCTTTTAAATCTTTATAATGCGGTAAATGGAACAGCTTATGACAATCCCGACGATATCGAGGTTAATACCATTGAAGATTTTTTGTACCTTTCCATGAAAAATGACGTGTCGTTTCTTTTTACAGATACAATCAATCTTTATGAGCACCAGTCATCTGTAAACCCCAATATGCCATTTAGAGGTTTTATTTATCTGGCTAAACTTTATCAGAAGACTGTTTTTGATAACCACGATTTCTTTAGTAGCAATCTTGTGCAAATACCTACACCACAGTTTGTAGTATTCTATAATGGTAAAAAAGAAGAGCCTGATAGAAAAGAATTACATCTTAGTGATGCTTTTGTTAGCAAAGGGAAATTTGAACCTGCGCTTGAATGCAAAGCTATAGTGCTGAATATCAATTATCAGCATAATAAGGAATTAATGGATAAATGCAAGGAACTCAGAGACTATGCGCTTTTGATTTTCCGGATTCGACAGAATTGTGAATCAGGAATGGCCATAAGTGAGGCTATTGATAAGGCGATAGATGATTGCATTAAAGATGATGTTCTTAAGGATATTCTTGAAAAACATAGGCAGGAGGCAAAATCTATGCTGTTTACAGAATATAATGAAGAAGCTCATATCAATAATGAAAAGAAGATTTCTTATGCGGATGGAATAGATTTAATGAGCGAGCTTTATGTAAAGCTTGAGGACATGAACAGAGTTTCGGATTATTCGAAAGCGGTTCGGGATCCCGATTACAGGAATCAGCTTATAAAAGAGCTCCTTCCTGATAAGGCGCTTGTATAAACAATTATAAAATAAAGAAGAATAACTCCTGATGTAAGGTATGCAGTTGCCTAGCATCAGGAGTTTTTTTGTGGCTTGCAGAAAAATGAATACCGCATAAAGTTATCAAATTTATGAAATGGGGCTTATGGACAAAAACATGACATTTAGACAAATTGGAATTGAATTTCTTAAGGAGCAGGAGCAAAAGCTTGCGATAACTACATACGAAAAGTATTCCTCGATCCTGGAGAAGTACGTTTTTCCCAAAATTGGCAAGGTCTCGATTGAAGATGTGGACAATGAGGCCATCAAAAGCATGATAGTAGCCATATCGGAAGACGAGGCCAATACCGGACGAGAGGGGGCAGGGCTTAAATCAGGAACGTTAAAGCTCATCGATCAGGTTACGAGAATGGTCGTGGATTTTTCCAAAAGAGATGGCGAGGATGACCGCTCTTATATAGAAGGAGGAGATTCCAAGAGCTTTGAGCGGCTTTCACCCCGGGAAATTGAACGAATCTGCAGCTGCGCCTATTACAATCATACGGCTGAGATGCTTGGGGTAATGCTGATGCTGTACACAGGAATCCGCATTGGTGAGATATGTGCCCTTTCCTGCGATGATATCGATACGGAAAAAAGGACTATTTACATACACAGATCTGTTCATCGGGTAAAAAACAAGGATAAAGATGCCCTTGGAAAGACACAAAACGTGATAACACCTATTCCGTCCAAAAAGCAGATTAGAACAGTCCTTTTTCCGGCAGAACTTACAGATTACGTAAAAGAGTTCTATTACCCCGGCTGCAATCTGCTGACAGCAAATGCTATGCCTGCAGAGGCCAAGACTGTGAGAGGGCGTGTTGACAGGATATTTGAGGCTTACAGGATAAATGATATCCCATTTCAAAGGCTTCACAGGACTTACACTGACGGGGCCGCAGATGTGGAAATCCTGCAGAAGGTGTTTGCTCCAAAAGATATTAAAGTTCTTTCCAACCGTCTTAACGACCTGGAATTTGAAAAACCGGCTGAACTTGATAAAGGATGGCTATGCCGCGAGATGGCCAACGACCTTAAGGCACTGCGCCTATTAATTGGTGTCACACCTCTGGAAATGGGCAGTATTCTTGATCTTTCCGAGGAGGATTACCGAAAGATTGAGACCGAAGAGAGCAGCATCAGCTGGAGTAAGTTTTTGACACTTCTGTTTTTCTTTTGCTATAACCCGAAGACCGCCGGTGTTGTGGAGGAGCTTGGACTCTATCCTCAGGCACTGAAAGATCACATGATGATATAAACCGGAATCATATTTTCGCGAACTATGCAGCAAGTGCGCAGTTCTGTCTGAACTGTAATGCAGACCATGCCTGTTTTCGCAACTAGTGAGGAGCTTATATTATGGAAGAAACTGAAATTTTACTGGATAAGATTACACAGATGAGACTTACCGTGGCACTTGCAGAGGTTTTTCCTGAGATAAAAGAAAAACTGTCTATTTCGGATGACACAATATCAGAAATAACAGGTATCGAGCCGGAGAAAATCAGCGGAATATCCTCTCGCAGATACATTCCCTCCTGGCAGGAATACCTGACTCTGGTGTTTCTGTTTATAAGTAATGAAAAGAGCCGTTCTTTCGTGGAAGAAAAAGGTCTTTTCCCAAAGCAACTAAAAGAGGCCATGGCCGTAAACCGCAAAGAACACAGATAACCTGCTAACACACCCGCCTTACTACCGCTTATCCCTATCAATAAATTCCAGCAGAATGACAGCAATCAACACATACACAACAGTCCATAAAACAAGCCATTTCCAGCAGTTGAGGACTATCGAGGAGTCAAAATTATAACTGGGATTCTGATTCTGCTTGGCAGTTTCCATGAGAATCTGCTCCCGCTGATTGTTTTCTTCTATATATTGAAGAACTGTCAGCACCGGCTTCTCGCCTTCAACTTCCACATTCTTCATTTTTACCACATTATTCCAGACAGAGACCATGGGCAGGGAGTTATAGTCACCCTGGGCACAAAGGGACGTAAGTCCCCACTTGGTAGCTGTAAGGTTGGTAAAGGGCGTCGCTTCCTTGGGCAATGTGAAAAAAGATCCCGAAAACAGCAATTCCACAATCAAAAGGAACGGCATTATAGTCATTGCTGTGGTTGTGGTGCGGGAAAGTGCCGAAACCAAAAGAGCCAGCATATCCGCGCAATAAGTAATAAGGAAAAGAGTTATTCCGAAATCCACTATGGCCAGAGGCGTAATAAGCGGCTTGTTGGGAAGTTGTACCTTCATATATATTAGAATCGTAATAGTGATGATCACCTGTAACACACACAGAACTGCCTGATAAATCATGTGCGCAGCTACATACGAGCTGATATGCAGGCCGGATCTGTGCTCTCTTTTCAAAATGGCTCTTTCGCGGCAAATTGCCTGTATGGAGTTAAAAAAGCCATTCCAGACGCAGACACATGAAAGAGCAAAGGCGCCCATGATAGTGCCTTCCATGGTCTTATTGAGATTTCCGCCCACGGCAAAGGCCACAAGACCTGCAATAATAGCCGACATGGGGAGAACTTTCCAGTCGTTCTGGAACAAAAACATTCTGAAAAGCTTTCCGAGATATATAATAGTCTGAGAAAAACGTCCTCTATGCCTTATTTTCTTTGTACTCATAGTCGTTAACCAACCTTTTCCTTCATACGATCCGCATATTTTTCCACAAATGCATCGGCGCGGCCCTCACCGCCTTCTTCCTTCTGATTAACAGATAAAAGAATTTCTTCCATGGAATTTTTGCCAAAAAACTCATAGGCCTCTTTTACCGGACCGTACCAGGCAAGCCTTCCCGTTCTCTTTGCGTCCTTTGCAAGAACAATAACATCATCGAATAAATCTATAACTCTATCGGGGGTGTGAGTGATTACCACAACGATTTTCCCCTGATCCGCTATAGCTCTTAGTTTTTCAAACAATCCACGTGCCACTACGCCGTCCAGGCCTGAATCCGGCTCGTCCAGGATAAAAAGAGTGGGATCCGAAATGAACTCCATGGCAATGGATAGACGTTTGCGCTGGCCTCCGGAAAGCTTCTCCACAAGATTATTTTTTACCGCCGTAAGGCCAAACTGCTCCAAAACCGCATCTATACGCTTAAATCTGTCAAACATATGCACACTGGAAGGAAGCCGCAGACTTGCCGCATCCGACAGGGTAAGGGCTACCGTATCATTTCCCCGCATGAGATCCTGCTGCGGAACAAAGCCAATGTCATACATCATCTTTGAATATTCCTCATAAACATTCCTGCCATCCAAAAGAATCTGAGCATCAGCTTTTTCATAGCCGGTAACGGCATTTACAAAGGTTGTCTTTCCGGCGCCTGATCCGCCCAGCAAAAGCACCATATGCCCCTTGGGAATTGCCATGTGGATATCCTTAAGTAAGACTTTTTTAGTAAAGAAATCTATGGCTGTACGCTGTTTGATATTGATGGTGAGGCCATCGTTTATGGTGTCCACATCGCCGTCAAAAGCTTTGGCGCCCTTTTCATGTTTGTAATTTATGACTTGCCGCGTGGGCTGGAATTTAGGCGAATACCCCCATATAACTATCAGAGCATTATCAGATAGCAAAAGAGGCAGTATCCATTTCCTGGATCTGTTGAATACTTTGGTGAGACCTGACAATATACGGATCATGTACACAGTTATTGTGATTTCTATCGGGACAAATCCTATCAGCATTATCAGATACACCTTTGTTTCCAGCCCCGGAAACCGCATTGCAATAAGCAGAATATCGCCAACAATTGTAGCAATGGTCAGGGCACGACCGTCTTTTTCCTTGTCTGCGCAAAGTGAGAGATGATACTCCCTGGCCAAAGGAATAAGTGACCAAATACCTTTTACACCACATTTAGCAAACAGCCCCCAATATCCCACGGTGGCTATCAGGTATAAAAACGTGCTTGTGAGATCCCATTTTGTTAGCATCATTATTCATCCCTCCGCGATATATCATATATCAAATAAATGTAATATGTATGTTATATATCATTTCGAAGCTTCGATAATCAAACTTCTATAATCAAAAACGCATTTTATCCATAATCCGTAAATTCATGAATGTTACAACCACGAATATATATTAATAGTGTAACATCTAATCCGTCGCAGGCGTCTAAAAAATCTATAAAAATGCAAGCATACTTGAATGAAATGTTACTGTTTATGATCTATGCAGCGAGAACAGTAACGATGAAATTACAGAAATACGCATGGAAATTCCGTCAAAAATCGCTTAAAATTCTATAGAAAGAGTTCTTTAATAGTATATTTCTTTCGGAGGCCAATTATGAATATCAAATTTAACGAAAAAACCGGTCTTTTCAAACTGGATACAGCAAACACCAGTTATGTTCTTGGTATTGTTGATAAAGAGGGCTTTCTTGGTCATGCCTATTATGGCCCCAAAATCGAAGATGACGACGTATCTTATCTTATGAGGATTTATGAGAATCCCAAAGTTCCTTCTGTGAATGACCGCGACAGAAGCTCTTTTCTTGACTCTTTTCCCACAGAAATATCCGGAAACAGTGTGGGCGACTATAGGGAAAGTTCAATCGTATTAACAGACAAAAACGGTCACAGTGGCAATCAGTTCTTATACAAAAACCATAGGATCACCCTCGGAAAACCGGAAATTCCAGGACTACCTGCCACTTTTGCCGGGGATACTAATGCCATGACATTGGAAATTGACGCTGTGGACAGTGTTCTGGGAATTGAAGCCACACTCTTTTACAGCGTGTTTATGGACAGCGACGCCATAACCCGCAGCGTAAGGGTAAAAAACGCCTCCAGTGAAACTGTATATCTTGATAAAATCATGTCCCTGTGCCTTGACATGGACGATGACAACTACAACATGCTGGTGCTCCACGGTTCCTGGGCAAGAGAGCGTCAGATGCAGTATAGGCAGATTGGGTACGGCAAGCAGAGTGTAAGCTCAACAAGGGGCGAATCCTCCCATCAGGAGCACCCTTTCATGGCACTTACAGAGAAAAATGCAACCGAAAACTCCGGAAAAGTCTATGGTTTTAACTTCGTGTACTCCGGAAATTTCCTTGCCCAGGTGGAAAAAAATCAGTTTGACAGCCTTAGAATAGTGATGGGAATTCACCCTGACAATTTCAGATTCAGGCTATCGCCCGGGGAAGAATTCTATGCTCCGGAGGTTGTAATGGTCTTTTCCGATAAAGGACTTGGACAAATGACCAGGTGCTATCACGACCTATACAGAAATCATCTCATAAGAAGCGCCTACCTGAATCGTCCCCGCCCGATTCTTATAAATAACTGGGAAGCCACCTATTTTGATTTTGACAACGAAAAGCTTCTTGATATCGCCAAAGAAGCCAAAAGCTGCGGCATAGAAATGCTTGTCATGGACGATGGCTGGTTCGGCAAAAGAAATAATGACAATTCAAGCCTCGGAGACTGGCAGGTCAATGAAGCTAAACTTAAGGGCGGCCTGAAAAAGCTTGTGGATGAGGTCAATGCCCTTGGGCTTAAATTCGGTATCTGGTTTGAGCCGGAGATGATATCCCCCGATTCGGACTTATACCGTGCTCATCCCGATTGGGCAATAGCAATTCCTCAAAGACAGCCCTGCAGGAGCAGAAATCAGTATGTTCTGGATCTGACACGAAAAGAAGTCAGGGATTATGCCTACAACTGCGTGGCATCCATTTTGCGCTCTGCCAATATTGAATATGTTAAGTGGGACATGAACAGGCAACTTTGCGATTTAGGCAGTACTCAGCTGGAAAAAGACTGTCAGGGTGAACTTATGCACCGATATGTCCTTGCGGTATATGAGATGCAGGGGCGGCTTATTCATGATTTTCCTGACCTCCTTTTGGAAAACTGTTCCGGAGGCGGCGCGAGATTTGATCCCGGAATGCTCTACTACAGCCCTCAGATCTGGTGCTCAGATGATACTGATGCCATAGAAAGGCTGGGAATTCAGGAAGGCACCGCCTTAATCTATCCCTTATCGACCATGGGCGCCCACGTTTCGGTATGTCCTAACCACACCGTAGGCAGGGTTACACCTTTTTCAACAAGAGGAAATGTGGCTCTCGCCGGGACCTTCGGATATGAGCTGGATATTACCAAACTCTCCGATGCAGAAAAAGATGAGGTCAGACTCCAGACTGAGCTTTACCACAAATACAATGAACTGGTAAGATGCGGCGATTATTACCGTCTTGCATCATACCGGGAGAACGGTAATTTTGATAGCTATGCAGTGATAAAAAAGGATAAATCAGAGGCTCTCATAACCTTTGTACAAGTACTGAACAGGCCCAATTGTCATAGTATAAATCTAAAAATTTATGGTCTTGATGAAAAAAAGACTTATAAAGTTGAAAATGATGACAGGACTTACCACGGCTCGACATTAAAGAACGCCGGACTGCTTATTCAGCGGCCATGGGGCGATTTTGACTCTGTCCTGATACATATAAAAGAGGCGTAATTGCGTGGATTATTGGACTTTATAAAGATTTTTCAAAATTTTTTAAAAAAAGTTGTTGACACCCATATGGGGGAGTGATATATTTGTATTCGTTGCTGCTGCGGACAACACAAAACGCCGCAAACGCAGTACTGGAGCGAGTTCTAGGCTCCTGCACCTTGACAAATAAACAGTAATGCAACCCTGAAAATTTCCGAAAAGCATTGAGCAGGGCACAGATGAAAATAGCAGGTCGTGCAAGCTTGCTTGCTAAGAA
>JAEEGL011589719.1_pt1 | contig 21629 bp, 27 predicted proteins | sample 9134231 | NCBI WGS metagenome assembly JAEEGL01 (sample SAMN16246548, study PRJNA631951) | gut metagenome | biome: gut microbiome; feature: rumen; material: fiber-attached | host: Bos | place: Iran: Karaj | collected 2018-10
TTAAAAATCATAGAAAACCTAAATATAGTGCTCGTGAATATACTCGTTGTGAGCGTTGTGGTCGTCCACATGCTGTAATCAGTAAATTCAAGTTATGCCGTATTTGTTTCCGTGAATTAGCATACAAAGGTCAAATTCCAGGCGTTAAAAAGTCTAGCTGGTAATTTAGATTAAGAAGGAGGAAAAGTAATATGACAGATCCAATTGCAGATATGTTAACTCGTATAAGAAATGCAAATCAAATGCGTCGTGAGACTGTAGTAGTTCCTAGTTCTAAAGTTAAGACAGCTATTTTAACTGTTTTAAAGAATGAGGGATACATTGCAAATTTTGAAGTATCAAAAGATCTTAAGAGTGAAACAACTATCACATTAAAATATACTGAGAACAACCAAAGAGTAATCAAGGGTGTAAAGAGAATTTCTAAACCAAGTTTAAAAGTTTATTCAAAAGCTGAGGATTTACCTCAAGTATTAAACGGACTTGGCGTAGCTATAATCTCAACTTCTCAAGGAATTATGTCTGATAAAGAAGCACGTAAGCAAAAAATCGGTGGAGAAGTTTTAGCTTACGTTTGGTAATACTAAAAAAATAATAAAATAGAAAGATAAAAGAGGTGTTTTAGATGTCTCGTATTGGTAATAAGGCAGTTAACATCCCTGCCGGCGTTACAGTAACTAAGAATGATTCAAACTTAGTAACAGTAAAAGGCCCTAAGGGAGAGCTTAGCTTTCAATTCAATAACGAACTAGAAATAAGCGTTAATGCAACAGAGGTTGCAGTTAAACGTCCAAATGATACTAAAGAGATGAAGGCACTTCATGGTACAACTCGTGCTTTATTAAATAATATGGTTAAAGGTGTATCTGAGGGCTTCAAGAAGCAACTAGAAATCAACGGTGTTGGTTATCGTGCTGCTTTACAAGGTAACAAGTTAGTTTTATCTGCTGGTTACTCTCACAATGTTGAGATGGTTATACCTGCAGGTTTAAAGGTAGAATTACCTAAGAATACTAATATTATCATTTCAGGTATTGATAAGCAATTAGTTGGTCAATTTGCGGCAGAGATTCGTGAAGTACGTAAGCCAGAACCATATAAAGGTAAGGGTATTAAGTATGATTACGAAACTATTCGTCGTAAGGAAGGTAAAACTGCTAAGAAGTAGTAGGAAAGGAGTACTAATATGATTAATAAAGTTTCAAAGAATGCAACTCGTCAAAAGAGACATTTACGTATTCGTCAAAGTTTAAATGGAACACCATCTAAACCAAGACTTAACGTTTTCCGTTCAAATAAGCAAATTTATGCTCAAATCATTGATGATACAACTGGTAAGACTTTATGTAGTGCTTCTTCACTAGATAAGGAAATCAAGTTAGATAATGGTTCTAATGTAAATGCAGCAACTGAAGTTGGTACTTTAGTAGCTAAGCGTGCATTAGCATTAAATATCGAAGCTGTAGTCTTTGATCGTGGTGGTTACTTATACCATGGACGTGTTAAGGCTTTAGCAGAAGCAGCAAGAGCTGCTGGATTAAAGTTCTAAGGAGGATATACAGATGGATAAGAATCAACGTAATGAAGTTCAAGAGCCAGAATTCGAAGAGCGTGTAGTTACTATTAATCGTGTAACAAAGGTTGTTAAGGGTGGTAGACGTTTCCGTTTTGCTGCTTTAGTCGTTGTTGGCGATAAGAAGGGTAACGTAGGCTTCGGTACAGGTAAGGCAAACGAAGTACCTGATGCTATCAGAAAGGCTGTTGAATCAGCAAAGAAAAATATAATTACAGTTGCTATCAAAAATACAACTATTCCTCATACAGTAACAGGCGTATACGGTGCTGGTAGAGTATTCTTAGCTCCTGCTGCTCCAGGTACAGGAGTTATCGCTGGTGGTCCAGTTCGTGCTGTTGTTGAATTAGCTGGTATTTCAGATATTTTATCAAAATCATTGGGTTCAGCTACACCTATTAATGTAGTTAGAGCAACAATAGAAGGGTTAAAGCAATTAGAGACTGTTGAACAAGTTGCTGCAAGACGTGGTAAGACAGTTGAAGAGCTTTTAGGATAAGATTATGTATAAGATTACTTTAGTTAAGAGTTTAAGCGGTCGTAAGCCAAATCAAGTTGCTACATGCAAGGCATTAGGTTTAACTAAGATTGGTAAGACTGTTGTTAAAGAGGAAAATGATGCAATAAAAGGTATGATTGTTACTATAGCTCATATGGTAAAGGTTGTACAAGAATAATAAAGGAGGTACCTACGAAATGTTAAATGAATTAAAACCTGTTAGTGGTGCTAGACATTCAAAGAAGCGTCTTGGTCGTGGAATTGGTAGCGGTCAAGGTAAGACAGCTGGTAAGGGTTCTAAAGGTCAAAATGCTCGTTCAGGCGGCGGCGTTCGTCCAGGCTTCGAAGGAGGTCAATTACCTTTATTCCAACGTTTACCAAAGAGAGGCTTCCACAATTTTACAAAGGTTGAATATGCAATCGTTAATGTATCTGAATTAAACAAGTTCAGAGCAGGTTCAACTGTTACAATTGATACACTAATCGAAAATGGATTAGTTAAAGACGTTAAAGACGGTGTTAAGATTTTAGGTAATGGAGAATTAACTAAGAAATTGACTGTAAAGGCAAATAAATTCTCTGAATCTGCTAAGAAGGCTATTGAAGCTCTTGGTGGAAAAGCTGAGGAGATTTAATTTTGTTAAATAAAGTAAAGTTAATCTTTAGCAATCGTGAGATTGTTCTAAAGATATTAATTACTTTTGCTTTACTGTTAGTTTTCAAGGCTGGAACATATATTCCCATTCCGTTAATTGATACAGACAATGTTAGATATGTGGTATCAGGCAATGACTTCCTAACAGTATTAAATGCCTTTTCAGGCGGTGGATTGAGTAACTTCTCAATCCTTGCATTAGGTATTTCGCCATACATCACAGCGTCAATTGTTATACAAATGCTTCAAATGGTAATTCCTAAGTTTAAGGAATGGAGCGAATCTGGTGAAGTAGGTAAGCAAAAGCTTAACCGCTGGACTAGATATACTACAGTAGTAATAGCAATGATACAAGCCTTGTTAATAATATTCAGCTTAGGTTCTAAGCCTGAAAATATTTTACAAGCAACAGTATTAGAGCATAATAATATCTATTGGTTATTCTATATCTACATGGCAATAATTATTACTGCAGGTTCTGCATTTACAATGTGGCTTGCTGATTTAATTACTCGTCATGGTGCAGGTAATGGATCATCAATGATAATTATGGCAGGTATTATTTCTTCAATCCCTTCAATGTTTGCAACACTTGGAAATACATTCCTTGGCGCAAACTTCAGTGGATTAAATCTATTCTTCTTCATATTAATCTGCGTATTATACGTAGCATTAATAGTAGGAGTAGTATTCTTCGAAGGAGCAGTAAGAAAGGTTCCTGTTCAATATGCAAACCGTCAGGCTGGTCAACAAGGATCAGATATTCCTATTAAGTTAAATAGTGCAAATGTTATTCCAGTAATCTTTGCTTCAACTATTTTATCAATACCACTTACTATAATTGGTGTTATGGGATTAACAACTGACACATCAACAGGTGCTTTCTGGGTAAATCAATTTTTCTCAACAAGCCAACCTATTGGTATTGCGTTATACATTATATTAATTGTATTCTTTAGCTTTTTCTATTCATTCATGCAAGTTGACCCAGAGCAAATTGCAGATAACTTAGAAAAGCAAGGTGCATTTATTCCAGGATATCGTCCTGGTGAGGATACAAAGCGTCAATTATCTAAAATGCTATTTAGAATCACTCTAATTGGTTCTGCATATTTAGTAATTCTTGCTATGATCCCAATTATTGTTTCATTATCTTTTGGCTTAGGCTCATCAGTTACTATTGGTGGTACATCAATGATCATCATTGTCGGTGTTGCAATCGAGACTCTACGTCAACTTGAAACACAGGCTGAGACTAAGGATTACCAAGGATTCTTAGGTTAATTAAGGAGGACATCATAATGAAGTTATTAATTATGGGTAGACCTGGCGCAGGTAAGGGTACTCAAGCTGTAAATATTAAGGAATATTATAAAATCCCTCATATTTCAACAGGAGATATGTTCCGCGCTGCTATTAAAAATGAAACAAAGCTTGGTCTTTTAGCTAAGAGCTATATGGACAAAGGCGGACTAGTACCAGATGAAGTAACAATCGGTATAGTAGAAGAAAGATTACTTGAAGATGATTGTAAGAATGGATTCCTACTTGATGGTTTCCCAAGAACAATCAATCAAGCAATCGCATTAGATAGCTTTTTAACTAAAAACGGAGTTAAGCTAGATGCAGTTTTAGATGTAAATGTAAAACCTGAAATTCTAGTTAGACGTATGGTAGGAAGAAGAGTATGTAAGACTTGTGGTGCAACATTCCATGTAGAATTCAATGCACCAAAGGTTGAAGGCATTTGTGATAATTGTGGTTCACAATTAATCCAAAGAGCTGATGATACTGAGGCTACTGCAAAGAATCGTTTAGAAGTATACGATAATAATACAGCTCCACTTTTAGAGTATTATAAGAAGCAAAACATTTTAAAAACTGTTGATGGTGATCAACCATTAGATAAAGTTTTTGATGATATTAAGGCTGTACTTGGTGCTTAACATATGATTGAAATCAAAAGTGAACGAGAAATTGGTTTGCTTAAAGAGGCAAGTCGTATTGTCGCACTATGTTTAGAAACATTAAAAGATCACATAAAGCCAGGTGTATCAACTATGGAATTAAATGATATCTGTGAAAGAATCATTTTAGAAAATGGTTGTGTTCCTTCATGCAAAGGCTATGAAGGATTTCCTGCGACTATATGTGCATCAGTTAACGAAGTTGTTGTTCATGGTATTCCTTCAAAAAAGCAAATACTAAAAAATGGAGATGTCATTTCTGTTGATTTAGTTTGTTCATATAAGGGATATCATGGAGATTCAGCTTACACTTATAAGGTTGGAAATGTATCACCTGATGTAGAAAAGCTTTTAGAAGTTACAGAGGGTGCTCTATATGAAGGAATCAGTAAAATTAAAGATGGAGTTCACCTTGGCGATATAGAAAGTGCAATTGGTGATTTCATTAAACCACATGGTTATGGTATAATAGATTCGTTTACTGGTCATGGCATAGGTAGAGGTATGCACGAAGAACCAAATATTTTCAATTTTGGCACTAAAGGTGAAGGACCAATCCTAAGAGAAGGAATGGTTTTAGCAATAGAGCCTATGGTTGCTTTAGGTACAGGTAAGGTTAGAATTTTAAAGGATGGCTGGAGCGCAGTTACTAAGGATGGTAAAAAAAGTGCTCATTTCGAACACACAGTTGTTGTTAGAAAAGATGGCTATGAAATACTAACTAAGCTTTAATATGATTAGGAGGCTAATTAAATGGCAAAAAAAGACGATGTAATTGAGATGGAAGGTAAAGTTGAAGATGTTTTACCTAACACACAATTTATTGTAACATTAGAAAATGGTCATCAGGTTAAAGCCCACGTTTCTGGTAAAATCCGCATGAATAACATACGCATTTTACCAGGTGATAAGGTAACAATAGAGTTATCAACATATGATTTAACACGTGGAAGAATTACTTATAGACATAAATAATTATTGGAGGGCAAATATAATGAAAGTAAGACCATCAGTAAAACCAATTTGTGATAAATGCAAGGTTATCAAGCGTAAAGGCCGTGTAATGGTAATCTGCGAAAATCCAAAACATAAACAAAGACAAGGATAAAATTAGGAGGTGCGAAAAGGATTATGGCACGTATTGCAGGAGTAGATATTCCAAATGAAAAGAGAGTAGTTATTTCTTTACAATATATCTATGGTATTGGAGAAACAACATCAAAGAAGATTTTAAAAGATGCGGGTGTTTCAGAAGACATTCGTACTAAGGATTTAACTGAAGAACAATTAAGTTCAATTCGTTCTCAAGTTACAAAGTATAAAGTAGAAGGTGATCTTCGTAGAGAAGTTGCCTTAAATATTAAGCGTTTAATGGAAATTGGTTGCTATAGAGGTATGCGTCATCGTAAGGGTTTACCTGTAAGAGGACAAAATACAAGAAACAATGCACGTACTCGTAAGGGTCCAAGACATACTATAGCTAACCACAAGAAGTAATAGGAGGAAAATATGGCACGTAAGGTTACAAAACGTCGTGTGAAGAGAAACGTACCAGCAGGTGTAGCTCATATTCATTCGACTTTCAATAATACAATAGTTACTATCACTGACCCTCAAGGAAATGTAATTTCTTGGAGCAGTGCTGGTGCATTAGGCTTTAAGGGTAGTCGTAAGTCAACTCCTTTTGCCGCTCAAATGGCTGCTGAAGCTGCTGCTAAATCTGCAGTAGATCAAGGTGTTAGCAAGGTTGAAGTATCAGTTAAGGGACCTGGTCAAGGTCGTGAAGCAGCTATTCGTTCATTAGCTGTAGCTGGTCTTGAAATCACAGCTATCACTGATGTAACACCAGTTCCACACAATGGTTGTCGTCCACCAAAGCGTCCTAGAGGATAATATTTGGTTGTACTGGTTAAAACTTAATAATTTTTAACTTATAATAAAAAAACAGGAGGCCCATTAATGAAGGATTTAAAATTTGAAAAACCAAGAACAAGTGTAGAGGAAGTATCAGAAGGCGGAAAGTACGGTAAATTCGTAGTTGCGCCACTAGAAGTAGGATTTGGTATTACATTAGGTAATGCTTTACGTAGAACTTTACTTTCATCTTTACCAGGTGCTGCAATTGCTAACGTTAAGATCGATGGCGCTGAGCATGAATTTCAAAATGTTGACGGCGTTGTTGAAGATGTTATCACAATCATTCTTAACTTAAAGAGAGTAGTAGTATCTGTTGATTCAGATGATCCTAAATTCGAAAAGGTTGTAGAAATCGAGAAGGGTGAAGGCGAAGTAACAGCAGCTGATATTATTCACGATAATGACATCAAAATCATTAATCCTGAGCAACATATCGCAACAGTTGCACAAGGCGGAAACTTACATATGTTCTTAACAATTCGTCGTGGAGTTGGTTTTGTAAGCTCTGTTCAAAATAAAGAATTCACAAGAAGTGTTGGTGTAATTGCAATTGACTCAATTTATACACCAATCGTCAATGTTGCATTCAATTCTGAAAAGATTCGTGTAGACGGTCAAACTTTTGATAAGCTTACTGTTGAAGTTACAACTAATGGCTCAATTACTGCTAAGGAAGCAATCGCATACGCATCTAAGATGATGATTGAGCATTTAAATGTTATTGTTGAATTAAGCGATACTGCATCTGACATTGATTTCATGATTGAAGCTGAAGATGACAGTCAAAATCGTAAGCTTGAAATGTCAATTGAAGAATTAGACTTAACTGTTCGTTCATTCAACTGCTTAAAGAGAGCTAATATCAATACAGTTCAACAATTATCTGAGAAATCTGAGGAAGACATGATCAAGGTTAGAAATCTTGGTAGAAAGTCTTTAAAGGAAATCAAAGAAAAGCTTGAAACTTTAGGTTTAAGTTTCAAGAAAAACTAAAATCTTAAAAGGAGATAATGTATCATGGCATATAGTAGATTACGTCGTAGTTCAGACCAAAGAAAAGCATTACTTCGTGACTTAGTTACAGATTTAATTCTTAATGGTAAGATTGAAACTACAGTTGCTAAGGCAAAGGAATTAAAGCGTCTTGCAGATAAGATGGTAACATTAGGTAAGACAAATACACTTCATTCTCGTCGCCAAGCAGCAGCTTTCATTCGTTTTGAAAAGGATGAAGAAGGAAATTTCGCAGTTCAAAAGCTATTTAATGAAATTGCTCCAAAGTATGCAACACGTAATGGTGGTTATACAAGAGTAATTAAGACTGGTTTCCGTAGAGGAGACGCAGCTCCAATGGCTATTATTGAATTTGTTGAAGCTTAATTTTATAACTAGCAACGATGCACAATTATATTGTGCATCTTTTTTCTTTTTTTAATTAAAATATGTTGAACATTTTATTTTTTTTGTAAACATCTATGATATAATAGTAAAGTAGAAAAATTTTTTAATTATGGAGAAGGAAAAAATGATAAAGAAATTAAAAGAATTTGATCCTGAAATTTTCGGGGCAATCGAAGATGAGTTTACTCGTCAAAGAACTCATATTGAGTTAATAGCATCAGAAAACTTTGTATCTCGTGCAGTACTTGAAGCACAAGGTTCAATCCTAACAAACAAATACGCAGAAGGCTATAGTGGAAAAAGATACTATGGTGGTTGCGAGAATGTTGATGTTATCGAAACATTAGCTATTGAACGTGCATGCAAGCTATTTAATGCTAATTTCGCAAATGTTCAACCACATTCAGGAGCATCAGCTAACCTAGCTGCATATAATGCTATTTTAATGCCAGGTGATAAGATTTTAGGTATGTCACTTGATGCAGGAGGACATTTAACTCATGGTTATTCTGTTAATTTCTCTGGTAAAATGTATAAAGCTGTTAACTACGGATTAAAGCCAAATGGTTATATTGACTACGAAGCAGTAGAAAAAATCGCTTTAGAAGAGCTTCCTAACGTAATAGTTGCAGGAGCATCAGCTTATCCAAGAATCATTGATTTCAAGAAATTTAGAGAAATCGCTGATAAGGTATCAGCTAAGGCTGAGCGTAAGTGCTATTTCATGGTTGATATGGCTCACATTGCAGGATTAGTTGCTGCAGGCTTACATCCAAATCCAATTGAATATGCTGATATCGTTACAACAACTACACACAAGACTTTACGTGGTCCTCGTGGTGGTATGATTTTAACTAACGATGAGGCGCTTGCTAAGAAGATTAACTCAAGTGTATTCCCAGGATGCCAAGGTGGACCTTTAATGCATGTTATTGCTGCCAAGGCAGTTGCATTTAAGGAAGCTTTAGATCCATCTTTTAAGGAATATGCAACACAAATTGTTAAGAACTGTAAGGCACTTGCTGATGAATTAACTAGATTAGGCTATAAGCTAGTTTCTGGTGGAACAGATAACCACCTAATCCTAGTTGATATCTTTGGTAGTGTTGGTATCACAGGTAAGAAAGCTGAAGGTATCCTACATTCAGTTAATATCACAGCTAATAAGAATGCTATTCCAGGAGATACTCAAAAGCCAACTGTAACTTCAGGCTTAAGATTAGGTACAGCTGCAGTTACAAGCCGTGGATTCAAAGAGGAAGACATGGTTAAGGTTGCTAACTGGATTGATAGAGCATTAAAGAACAAGGATTCTGAAGAAGAATTAGCTAAGATTCAAAACGAAGTTTTAAGCTTAATGAAGAATCATCCATATTTAGAAGACTAATTTAATAAATATGACTTGATTCATAATTACACAAAGGGGTGTTATTATGATAAAGATTTTTGTATTATCAAAGGATATATCATTTGTAAGAAGTCTTGATGATTCCTTAGATAGAATAAAATATAATTCAAAAGCGATATTAGATGTAAATCCATATGAGCTTTATAATTATTCTCTATCTAATAAGGCAGACTTTCTAATAATTCATAACAGCTATTTATCAGGCTACTATAAATTATTTGATATTCTACTTACAAATAATAATCTAAAGGTAATATATGTCAGTGACATACTTGATTATGAGCCACTTTATAATGCTGAATCAAATATCAGATTTTATAAGATGAAATCTACAAATATAAATGCTATCAATAATGTCATTGATATTATGAATAAGGATTTTGAAATATATAATTCTATTAATTTAGAATTAATGAAGTATAAAGAAAAGATAGAAGAAGAAAAACTAATCAGAAAAGCAAAATTGTTATTAATGGAAGAAAAATCCATTAACGAGGAAGAAGCCTATAAGTATATTTTAAAGAGATCCATGGACGAAAGGATTTCTAAATCTTTAGTAGCAAAAAACATTTTGCTTAAAGGGGGAAAATAAAGATGATAGCTAAGACTAGGCAGATAGCTAATATTAGACATCTGACTAATAGTTTACCAACTGTAAGATATGTTGATCCTGAATATGTATATATAGCTATTACAAACGCTAGATGTTCTGAAGGTGAATGCTATGTTAAGGTTGGCGATAAAGTAAAGGTTGGTCAAGTTATTGGTTTAAGAAAAGGACCTTTCTTTGAACAACCATTCCACTCAACTGTATCAGGTGAGGTTGTTGGATTCGTTAAGAAGTTCCATAGAAGTGGAAAGCTTACTGAATTCGTTCAAATCAAGAATGATAAAAAAGATACAAACGATGAATCTATTTTTGAAAGATCAGATGAGGAGATTGCTAAATTAACTAGAGAGGACTTCGTAGAAATTACAAAGAAGTGCTCACTTGTAGGTTTAGGTGGTTCTTCATTCCCAACATATATTAAGTTTCAAACAACAGATCCTATTGATACAATCTGTATTAACGGTATCGAATGTGAACCATATCTATCAGCTGACCACAGAATGATTCTTGAGCATCCAAGAAGAATTATTCAAGGTTCTCTATACGCTCTACAAGCATTTAAGGCTAAGAAAGTAGTTATTTGTATTAAGAAGAAGTATCAAGACCTATATGATACTTTAACTGCTGAATTAACAAGATTCCCAGATGATACTCCAGTATTTGTTAAGCGTGTTGGAAATTATTATCCACAAGGCTGGGAAATTGAAATGATTAAGACTGGTCTTGGAATTAAGGTTCCAGCTGGTACTTTACCTGCAAAGCTTGGAGTAATGGTATTCAATGTATCAACTATTGCAGGCTTATGGAGAGCTATTAAGTGGAATCAACCAGTATTAAAGAGAAACTTCACTTTAACTGGTGATGGTATTAAAACTCCAACAAACTTCCGTTTACGTATTGGTACATCACTTCAAGAGATTATTGCTCAATGTGGTGGATATGTAAATGAAGATAAGAATAAGGTATTAATCCTTGGTGGACCAATGATGGGTGCTAACCTAGTTAGAGATGATGCGGTTATCACTAAGACATGTACATCTTGTATTATTCTTGATGAGCGCCCTGAGGTAGAAGAGCCATGTGTTAGATGCTCATCTTGTGTATATTCTTGTCCAGCAGGCTTACAACCAGTTCAAATTATGCAAGCTGTAAAGAATAATGACAAAGAAGCATTAAAGACTAAGCTTAATATTAAATCATGTATTTTATGTGGTATGTGCTCATATACATGTACTTCAAAAATCCATTTAACTGATTATTGTCGTAAGGCAAAGAAAATGGCAATGTAGGGAGGGGTAGAATGAAACTTGTAGCACAATCTTCTCCATACATCCGTAAGAATGTATCAGTTGCTAGAATGATGGCAGATGTAATCATTGCATTACTACCTGTTACAATCTTCGCACTAGTACAAAATGGTTGGAATGGAATTTATGTATTATTAATATCAGTAGTAACAATGTTATTCTTTGAGATTTTATGTCATGGAATAATAAATTGGCCTAAGGGAATGAAATTCAAGGAATTATTCTCTAAGGAAGGATTTAAAAATATAAAGGCTAAATATACAGTAAATAATATTCTAGCTCCACTTATTTCTGCAATTATATTTGCATTAATAATGCCAGCTGGATGTAATTGGTATGTAGTATTTACTGGTGCAATATTTGGTATAGTTATTGGTAAAATGGTATTTGGTGGCTTGGGTAACAATATATTTAACCCAGCTGCAGTCGGAAGAATATTTGCAACTATCTGCTTTGGTAGCCAAATTGGAAGTGCAAATTTAACTTCTGGTGGTGCATTAATCGTATCAGCAGGTGCAACTCCACTTGCCTTAACTAAGGGTTCACTTGGAACTATGCCTTATTCACTTCTTGATTTATTCATTGGTAATGTTCCTGGTGCAATGGGTGAAGTATCAGTATTATTAATTCTAATTGGTGCTTTATATTTATTTATAAGAAGATCTGCAGATATTAGAGCTTTCTTAGGCTTTATAGGTTCATTTGCAATCTATATGCTAATAGCTGCAATTAGTTATTTAAAGATTGATTCAACAGTAAATGTTGCTGAAATTTGGATCTATCAATTAATGAGTGGTGGTGTATTCTTCGGTGCTGTATATATGATTACAGACCCAGTAACATCTCCAACATCTAAATATGGTAGAGTATTACATGGTATAATAGCAGGTTCTATTACAGCATTAATTAGAATTTGTGGTGCATATCCAGAAGGTGTTGCATTCTCAATTCTAATTGCTAACCTAATGGCACCTTGTATTGATTACTTCATGAGAGGTAAGCCAAATACTTATACATGGAAGCAATGCTTATTTACATCTATAGCAGTAATAGTAGTAGCTTGTATTATTTCTGCAACAGTGATGGGAGGTTGGTTCTAATGAAGAATTATTCTAAGATCGCATTAGTATTAGCCTCAATAGCACTTATTTGTGCAGCAATTATCGCATCTATTAATTTACTTACATCAGGTAAAATTAGAGAAAACGAAGCCAATACAAAGGCTTCAACAATTGAAGTAATTTATAGTGACTTTGATAAAGATAAGTCATTTGAGCAATCAAAGGAAGATTTAAAGGCTTTAGGTGTTGAGGCTGATAGCGTTGAATCTGCATTTGTTGCAAAGGATAGCAATGATAATTTAATTGGATATGTATTTACTGTAACTGGTAAAAATGCATATGGTACAATTTCATTAATGGTTGCAGTTGAAGAAAATGTTAATGGTGAATTATTTGTTCATCAAGTTGAATTCTTAACAAATGATCAATCATATTCATCAACAGTAGCTGAGCATGTAAAGAATAGCTATCATACAATTGGTAAGAAAAAAGCAGTATTAAATCCATATTCAAGTGGTGAAGCACAAGTAATTGGTGATTTATCAGAAGCAGATATTAATGATGAAAATACTGTTAATGTTAAATGTGGTGCTACATTCGGTGCTACACTTGTTAGAACTTTAGTTTTAGATGCCCTAAAGGCAGCTGAAAAGGAGGCGATCTAATATGGAAACAACTAATAAAGTATCAGCAAAGAAGGTTTTCCTTCAAGGTCTTATTACTGAAAATCCAATATTTGTATCCCTTCTAGGTATGTGTCCTACACTTGCTACAACTAAATCAGTTGAAGCAGCGCTAGGTATGGGTATGTTAGTATTATTGACACTAATTGGTTCAAATGTATTAATTTCTTTATTAAGAAAGATTATTCCAAGTGAAGTAAAGATTCCTTGCTACATTATAATAATCGCAACATTCGTTACAATTATTAAGATGCTAACACAGGCCTTTATTCCAGCATTATATTCATCACTTGGTGTATTTATATCTCTAATAGTTGTTAACTGTATAATCTTAGGTAGAGCAGAAGCATTCGCTTCTAAAAATGGACCTAAGGCATCATTCTTCGATGCATTAGGAACAGGCTTAGGATTTACTATTGCACTTTGTGTTATCGCATTTATTAGAGAATTTGTAGGAACAGGTGCTTTATCATTTGGTGTATATTTCCCAATTGGTATTGAACTTTCTTGGCAAATCTTCCCTGCTGATTATGCAATTTCAATCTTTGTTCAATCAGCTGGTGGTTTCTTAACATTAGGTATCGTCTTAGCATTCTTAGCTTGGCGTAAGAATAGAAAAGAAGATGCTAAGCTTGCTGCTGAAAAGGCAAGAATAGAAGAATTAAAGGCTAAGAAGGCTGAAGAGCTAAGATTAAAGAAGGAAGCCGAAGAAAAGGCTAAGCTTGAAGCTGAGGCAAAAGCAAATGATGCTAAGCCTGAGGCTGAGGTAGTAGAAAAGCCTCAAGCTGATGATAAAAAGGAGGTAGCATAGTATGGGATATATTATTACTTTCCTTTTAGCAATTGTAAATGCAATGTTAATCAATAACGTTACATTATCAAGATTCTATGGTATTTGTCCATTCTTAGGTGTATCAAAGAAAACATCTAGTGCACTAGGTATGGGTGTTGCCGTAACATTAGTAATTATTTTAGCTGCTGCTATTTGTTGGCCAATTTACCAACTATTAGCTTTAGCTGGAATTACATTTATGGATACAATTACTTATATTTTAGTAATTGCATCACTAGTTCAATTAATTGAAATGATTATAAAGAAGTATTCTCCATCTTTATATAAGTCACTAGGAGTTTATCTTCCATTAATCACAACAAACTGTGCCGTATTAGGTGTTGCACAAGGTAATACAGATCAAGCATTATCATTTGGTCAATCAATGGCTAACGCTATTGGTACTGGTTTAGGATTTGCATTAGTAATATTCATTTTCTCAACTATTAGATACCGTCTTGATGCATCTAATACTCCAAGAGCATTTAAGGGTATTCCTATCGCCTTAATAACTGCCGCTTTAATGGCAATGGCATTCTTAGGATTCTCAGGAATGATTAAATAATGAATGTATATTTAATTATAAGTATTGCTTTAATTTCATTCTTTATAATTGTATTCTTTGTAACATTTATCATTAATAGAAAAACCCCACTTCCAAAAGGCTGTGAGGATATTAAGATATCTGAGGAAAACTGTAGTACTTGTAAGGTTACAGACTGTACTTTAAAGCAAAGATTTAATATAGAAGAAATTAAAGATGAAGTTAAAGAAGAAATAGATAATGAGAAAATGGAGGAAGATGAGTAATTATGCAAATATTATGGGCAGTATTAATTTTAACTATACTTGGTTTATTATTTGGATTTGGTCTTGCAATTGCATCAAAAATATTCCATGTTGATGTTGATACAAGAATAGAAGATATCACTGCAATACTTCCTAATGCTAACTGTGGTGCTTGCGGATTCCCAGGATGTGCTGGCTTCGCAGAGGCAATAGTAGAAGGTAAGGCAGAAAACTTAAGTCAATGTAAGCCTGGTGCTAAATCAGGTAAGCCTGAGGCTATTAGAAAATATTTGGACGAGCATCCAAATCCAGATGGAAGTATAAATCCAATAAAAGTAAAATAATAAAGAAAAAGAATATGGAAAACCCATATTCTTTTTTATCTTATTAAATTATTGGACGCTTAAAATGACCATGAGTTTGATTTTTAGAATCAAACTTTTTTTCTTTTGAGCCATCTAGCTTATCCTTATAATCAGTTATTATTTTTACTGTCTCATCATATGATTCATTAGTAAAATTAAGTCTAATTACATTGACATACTTTTTAATCTTATCTAAATCATCAACAAGATTAAGTGGCTTTGAATTAATGATATGTGTAATACAGCCATCATGATATATTTCAAACTTACCTAAGTCATCCTCTAAATGATATTTATTATCATTACATTTAGAGCATTCGCCATATCTTCTTAGTGGACAATATTTAGTAGTCATCAGATTTTCTTTTCCATAACAAATCATTTCAAGATTTGGATTTACCTTATATTTTTTAACGTATTCGTTATAAATATTAGTAAGTAAATCATAATCAGTCTCAACTGATATTGTTACTCTTTCTACACCGTATTTATGTAGATTATAAATTGATTCAGAATTAATTACATTAAAGCTATAATCAGATATGATTTTCTTATTCTTATAATGATATATTCCATCATAAGATCCAACTAATACATAATCCTCATCAATATCATTATATTTAGAATCAACATACGCTGAATAATTCTTATAATATATTTCAGTTATTCCTAAATCCTTACATGCCTTATATTGATCTTCTCTCACACAGAAGGCTGCAAGCTTTAATTCATTATCATAATCAAAAGAAGTAGAATCTAAAGTTATTTCCTTTAATTCTCTTTTACCTTCTAAATCATCCATAATTTCTGCAATTAGATTTCTTCTTAATTCATTAATAGATGAAATAGTCATAAATGAATTATCCTCTAAATAATCATCTAAATTACTTAAATAGAATGGAGTATCATTTAGCTTAGATAATTGTCTATAAAGTGTATTAAAGTCAATTCCTTGAGTTTTAGCACGCTCAATTTTAAAGCTTCCCTTAATCTCATAATATTTATTATTATATGTTGTTGCTAAAATAGGGTAATCACCAATAGAACCAGATAACATTAAATCAAGAGGTTCCTTTTTACTTGAATCTATTTCAAGTGAAATAGAAGAATCAACCATTTTATAAATAGCATCTCCTACATTTCTCTTATCATAAATATCAAGATAGATATCACCTGAGCCTGTTTGAACTTCCTTTAGATTAGAATTATAGATTTTATCGATTGTGAAATAGTATTCCTTTTCACCTTCAATTCTAATTCTATCCTTTACATTAAGTGCTCTATCTAAATGAATCTTAGTAAGATTATCCTTAAAGCCAATTACCTTACCAATTAGCGCACCTTCATTTGATTTTTTATTAATATCAACTATAGAGCCCTTATCCTCATTAAATAGGAAGCCTTTTGTATAAGCTCTATGAAATACTGTATCAAGTGGATTAGATTTAGTATTTTTCTTATCAATCTTATCTCTAAATGTAGATGTAACAAGCTTTACATATTCAGGAGATTTCATTCGTCCTTCAATCTTTAGTGAATCAACCTTAATATCAATTAATTCATCTAGCTTTGGATAAGTATTTAAATCCTTCATTGAAAGCATAAATCCCTTATCCATTAGTTTATCATTTTTAAAAAGCTTATATTCTCTTCTACAGTTTTGAGCACATCTTCCTCTATTTCCACTTCTAAGTGAAAGAAGTGAAGAGAATAAGCATCCACCAGAATAAGATACACATAAGGCACCATAAGAGAATACCTCAATAGGCATCTTAGATAGCTTTTTAATCTCTCTTATTTTTTCTATAGATGTTTCACGTGCAATAACACATCTATCAACACCTAAGCCCTCAAAGAATCTAATATCATTAATATTTTTAATACCAACCTGTGTTGATATATGGCATTCCATAGGCTTCAGATATGTATTTACATAGTCAATAAGTGCAATGTCCGCAACAATTACGCCATCAACACCCATTTCATATAATTTATTTAAATATAATTTAGCATCCTTAAGCTCATTTTCTTTTATTATAGTATTTACAGTAACATAGATTTTAACATTCTTTGAATGAGCAAATGCTAGTGCACGCTTAAGCTCATCAAGTGTTAAATTCTTTGCGTAAGCTCTCGCTCCATAGTTTTCTGTTGCTAGATATATCGCATCTGCCCCATTATATAGAGCCTCCATAAATGCTTCAAAAGAACCAGCAGGAGATAAAAGTTCTGTCATAATTATCACCACATGAATTATACAACAAATATTTTTAAAATTATAGTTTACAATTGAAAATAGTAGTAACAATATTTTTGAGTTGAAATTGGTATTGTATAAAAAAAGGTGAAGCAATTAATTTTGCTTCACCTTTGCTTTTTGTTTATTACTTTACTTCGTAAGTCCAATCGTAAGTATCTTTTAATTTACCAGATTGAATGCCTGTGATTTCATCATATAGCATTTGTGATACTTCACCAATCTTACCATTGTTAATTACGAACTTTTCACCATTAACTTCAAGTAAGCCAATTGGAGATATAACAGCAGCAGTACCAGTACCCCAAGCTTCCTCAAGGCTTCCAGACTTAATAGCTTCCTCAAGTTCATCTAAAGTGATTCTTTTTTCAACTACAGGAATACCCTTATTCTTTAAGATTTGAATACAAGACTTTCTTGTGATACCAGGAAGAATTGAACCAACTAGTGATGGAGTAACTACTTCGCCATTAATCTTGAACATTACGTTCATAGCTCCAACTTCTTCGATATATTTCTTATATACACAGTCTAGCCATAATACTTGTGAATAACCCTTAGCTTCAGCCTTCTTACCAGCTCTTGTAGAAGCAGCATAGTTACCACCACATTTTGTATAACCAGTACCACCTTTTCCAGCAACACGCTCATCTTCAGTTTCAATCATGATTCCAACTGGATTTAAGCCTTCCTTATAGTATGATCCAACTGGACATAAAATTACCATGAACATTGCATGGTGAACACCATGTACACCTAAAGTGTGGTCATCACCAATCATGAATGGTCTTACATATAAAGAAGTACCAGGTAAAGTTGGAACCCAATCTCTATCAACATTAACTAAAGCACTAACAGCTTCAACAAAATCATCTTCAGGAAGTTGTGGAAGACAAAGTCTTTCTGCAGAAGAATTCATTCTCTTTGCGTTTTCATATGGACGAAATAATTGAATCTTACCACTAGTTGTACGATATGCCTTCATGCCTTCAAATATTTCAGCTCCATAATGTAGGGCAGTAGATGCAGGTGACATCTCAAGTGGTCCATAAGGAACTATTCTTGCATCATGCCATCCTTGTCCCTCATCATAGTCCATAATGAACATATAATCAGTAAAATATTTACCAAAGCCTAGATTATTTTGATCTGGCTTTTCTTTTAAAGTTTCTCTTTTAACAAATTTAATATTTAGCATACTAAAACCTTCTTTTTACCAAATTTCTTTTATTATAACTCTAATCACTATTCTTTAAAAGCAAATTGTAAAAGAAATAATTAAAAATAACATAAAATGTTATATAATATTCATATGAGGTAAAAATTTTATGAATAATATTTTTTATAATAGTGCATGTATTCTAATGGGTACATTACTAATAATTTATCCAGTTTATAGATTAATTAAGCATTTATTCGATAAAAAGGATTTAATAATGCTATTATTTTCAATTCCATATTTATTCTTAGGAATATATGGATTCTTTATTCCAAAGGACTTTGAAATGATAATGATATTTATTATGCTTGGACTTGCTGCTATAAGTATTGCAACACTTATATTTATAGGAAGCCTAGAGAAAAAGAAAAATATGAAGGAAGAATAATAAATATTAATATTTATTAAATAATAGTCTAAATTGCGAAATCATAAAAAAATTGGTATAATTGTACTAATAGAGTACGATTTTGGGGGGTGTAACCTTGGCTAAATATAAAGACGAGTTAGAACCAAAGCTTGCTGCTGTAACAAATCAGCTTTTAGATTTAGGTAAAAGAAATAGATTACTTAATTATAAGGAAACAGGATTAAAGAGCTTAAACCTTATGAATAAGAATATGGACGAAGTTTTTAGAGGTGTAAAAAACTATAGAGACTTAGTCTTTTTAGACGTTGATAAGGCTATTTTAGATTATCATAATAGTCTACCTGATGAGCTAAAGGTTACTGATGATATGATGCAGTATGATAATGATAAGGTCATGGAAGCATCAAAGCCATTAATGCAAGGAAAAGAATTAATCGCATATAAAAAAGGTTATGGTCTACAAAGAGTTTTAAAATCATTAATGAAGGATCATAGAACATCTTTAATTGAAAAAGGTATAAATCCACTTTATATCTCTTTTGGTTTTGTCTACTATACTGAAGAGGAAGTAGAATATAAAGCTCCTTTACTACTTATTCCAATTGAACTTACATTTGAAGAGGGAATATATCAAATTAGAATGTATGAGGATGATATTATCCTTAACCCTACATTAAAATATTATTTATCAGAAGCATATAATATCGAATTAATTGATTATGATGATGAAGCACTTCCTACATATTTAGAAAAATTAGTTCCAACATTCAAGGATACTGTTAGATATGAAGATGGTATTTCACTTGGTATTTATTCATTCTATAAGATGAATATGTATAACGATTTAATTGCAAATAAGGATTTAGTACTTAAAAATAATAACATTAGAGCACTATTAGGTGAGACTGATTCAATTATTCCTCCAACTGAAAACGAGGAAGTATATCCAGTAGTAAACTGTGACTCATCACAGCTAGAGGCAATTAGAGCAGCCGCTAATGGTAAGTCATTTACTCTACAAGGTCCTCCAGGATCAGGTAAATCACAAACTATTACTAATATGATTGCGACACTATTAGGTCACAATAAGAAAATCTTATTCGTATCAGAAAAGATTGCTGCCCTAAATGTCGTATATGAAAACCTAAGAAGAGCAAAGCTATCTGACTTTGCACTAGAATTACACTCTAATAAGGCAAATAAGAAGGAATTCATTGATAGCTTATATAAGGCTGCAACATTGCCTCGCTATGAGCTAAATCTAAAGACTAGATTCCTAGAAAGTAAATATCAAATGCTAAGAAATACCCTAAGTGGTTATGAAGAAGAGCTTCATACAACTATTCCAGGCTTAGATGCAACACTTTTAGATTTATATAATATATATTTATCAATTCAAGTTGAGCCATTTGATATTAAGCTTGATCTAGATAACATCAATATTTATATCGTTGATAGAATCATGATCTCATTTAATGAGTATATTGTTTACTCAGACTCAATTGGCTGTGATTATAGAGATTCAATGCTATATGGATTAAATCTTGAAAATGTTAATAATATGCCAATGCTTGAGCATGACCTAGAAAGATCTGTTCAAACATTAATTAAGCTTGCAGAAGTGAAGAAGGTATTAAATTCTTCATCACTTGGAATTAAATATAGCTCAGTAATGGAGGTATACCAAGGTATATCTTTATCTGAAAAGTTTGCTAAGATTAAGACATTCTCTCCTTTCTACTTTAATAGTCAAACCAGAAAGAGATTAAATGATTCAATTGAAAAATATTTATCTATAGCTAAGGGCTTAGATGCTGAAATATTAAAGATATATAAGAAAGAAGTTATTAAGCTTGATTTAGATCATATCTTTGATACTATCAAAAATGCTAAAGGCTTATTTAAAGGTAAGGAATACAAAGAATCAATTGATAACCTAACTGCATATAGAATTTATAAGGCTAAGCCTGAGGTATTATTAGAAGAAATACCACAGCTTCAAACTTATAAGAGATATTATAAGCAAGCAGCAAGCTATATAGCTGATATTGAGAAGCTAACATTAAAGAAGCTTGAGGATTTAGATTTAAAGCAAATCATTTTAGATTTAAGAGTTCTTGAGGGAACTCCTAACCTAAATCTAGTTCGTGAAACATTTGAAAAGATTAAGGCTGAATTATTATCAATTCCATCATTTACATATTTCAAGGATGATAGTAGTCATTTAGTAAATGTTTCTAAATTATTCTACAAGAAGGATTTAGATGTGCTAGCTGATGATATTGATGAAGTACTTGCAAGAGTAAGTGGTGTTTATAAGGAAAGCGAAAATATCTTTAACTATAACGAATTAACAAGAATTATAGATAGCTTAACTAGAAATAAGGCTATTGAATTCTTAAATGCTTATATTGACTCAGGTCGTGATTTAAAGGACATTGGTCAAGCATACAAGAAGACATTCGTTAAGCAAAAGATTGAAGAAATCCATGCACAAAGTGAAAGATTATCTAAGTTTAGAAGTGATGCCGTTGATGATATCATTCAAGAATTTAGAGATTTAGATGAAAGAATGCTTCATATTAATCGTGATTATATTATTGCGAATAACTCAACTAAGCGTCAGGATTCTCTTGTTGAAGGAAGCCAGTTTAAGATTCTAGATAAGGAATACAATAAGCTAAGACGTCAGCTTCCAATTAGAAGCTTACTTGAA
>JAEEGL017167568.1_pt1 | contig 21629 bp, 21 predicted proteins | sample 9134231 | NCBI WGS metagenome assembly JAEEGL01 (sample SAMN16246548, study PRJNA631951) | gut metagenome | biome: gut microbiome; feature: rumen; material: fiber-attached | host: Bos | place: Iran: Karaj | collected 2018-10
GTAATTAAATATATATTATTATGTGTATTAGTAGCTTTATTTAGAAATAATGGCTACTATATAATATTTATACTTAGTATTATATTATTTATTAATTATAAGAATATGATTAAGGAATTAAAACCATTTTATATAGGTACATCTATTACTTTATTACTATGTATATGTACTTATAATATATTATTTCCTGTACTAGGATATAAAACGCCATATAAAGAAAATATAGGAGTTAATATTCAGCAAATAGCATATGTAATAGTTAATGAAGATAATATTGATGATAATACATTAGATATAATAAATAATATTATTCCTATTGAAGTAATAAAAGATAATTATACACCAATGAATGTGGATAGTTTAAAAACATTATATGCATTTAATGATGATTATTTAAATAAACATAAATTAGAATTTTGGAGTATCTATTTTAAATTAATGTTTAAGTATCCATTAGATTATATGAAAGCATTATTATTTAATAATGTGGGATTCTGGAATTATTATCTAACTAGTTATTATTCGGGAAGTAATTCATTAATAGATTATTATGAAGTAACTGATGCTCCTACACCAGATGAAGGAGATATAAGTAATAATATTGATATATTTAATAACATATTTGGTTTTAGTATAAGAAATAAATTATATGATATAACTAGTTATTTAAATAATTGTGCTATTGGATCTTTAATAGTATTTATAAGTATTTATATATTATTAGTTAGAAGAAAAATGGATAGATTTATATTATATTTACCATCATTATTTATATTCTTTATCTTGTTTATTGAAGCACCTGTTGCTTTCTCTTCTAGATATATAATATATACAATATTCTTTATACCATTAAGTATTATTATTCCTTTTATAGATAATAAAAAGAGACTAAGAAATTAGCCTCTTTTAGTTTGTTGATTAGCTTTAATATAATTTTTACATAAATTAATAGTCCAATCTAATCTATCTAAATATGGAGTATATTCTTCCATATCTCTTATTTCACATAATATATCTACGATACCTGGAGTTTCTCGTAATACTGTAGATATTAATGGGCTATCACCTACTTGAGCAACAAATGAGTGTTCATCAATACCACCTAAACCAACTAGTTTTTGACTTTCAATATATATTTGATTTGCTAATTCGAAATCATTTCTTAATATACTTATATCAATATCATCGGAAGTATTATTCATTATCTTTTCTTTATAATATTTAGTATCATATAAACTATTTAATCCCTTTAATAAACTCCTTAATTCTTTTTTGGCTGGTCTTGAACCTGTTACACGATATCCTTTTTTATTAGAATAGAATTTAAGACATATATCAACAGCGTGTTCAAACTCTTGTATTTCTTCTGGAGATAAGCCTTTATCTTTATAATAATGAAATGTTTTTTCTATTTTTAAACGACTTTTCATTATATCTAGATAGCCATATATTTCTTCAGGTGTTTGTTCAGCAAAATCAATAGCTTCGAAACGGCTAACTACTTCTTGAGCTTGAATAACATCTTCTTTAAATGAGCCCATTTTTTGATAAGCTACTTTTATTTCATCTTTTCTTAATATAGCTTGTTTAGTTACTAAATATATTAGTTTACTTGTACTCTTTTGTTTTTCATCTATTTCTGCTTCATCTAGTTCTCTTGATCTCTTATCTAAGTATAAAATAATACTATCAATATCTACTGTTTCTTGATCTACTATTTCTTTTATTTTAGATAAACCATTATTTAATATTTGTTGTTGTTCATTACGTTTATTAGATGCTAAGTATGTAGTTATCCTTTCATCTTCTATTCTTTGAATAGAAAGAAGCGCATCATCAGCAATAACATCATCATAGAATTCTACTAAATCAGGATTATCAGCTATAGCTTGTTTTATTTCTTGATAAGTTTTTCTAGTACCATTTGGATTATATATATATCTTAATATCGGATAAGAATTTAAATAATCTTTAGGATATAGTGAAATAGATGCATCTACTAATAATTTAATTATTTTTTCTGGATCAGCTGTTAAATCTACTAAATGTTTTTCATCGAAACCAAATAGTGTTGTGAAGAATAACCTTTCATCACGATTAATACTTGTTTGACCTTCTTTGACTCTTCTATTAAATATATCAAACATAAAGTGTTCTTTTTGTGAACCAGGCGCTTCAACTTTTCGAGACATTAAACCTCTAAGCAATAGTTGTTTTCTTAAATATTCTTCGGCATGTTTATTAGCATCCATTTCAATATGAAAACGATTATGACCATTCATATAAAATACTTGCCCATTTTTACTAGGTGTATTTTTCGAAAAATAAATAGCAATGAGGTCTCTTGCTGTTTTGACAGCATCATAAGTTGGTTTTCCCTCTTTTTCAGCTTTCTTTTCTTCTTCAAATTGTTTAATATGTGTTAATTCATGTTCCAATGTAAAAGCAAAATCTATTAAATGGTCAATCTTAGTATATTTACTAATACCTAGTCTGTGATTATTATCTTCAATATCTAAATCAACGTATACTTCTCCATCTTCTGTTGAAAAAGCTCTTACAAGGCCTGGCCAATCTCTATTACATGGCTCCTTAGTTTCAGGATTATATCTAATATAAGAATATACATATCCGTTTGGTTTCTCAATTTTTACACATTGTTTAAAGAAAACATGAATGGGATTAACTTGTCCAAAAATTTCCATAGCACGAGCATTGGCATAATTTTCAAGTATATGAAAGAGCTCAATGGTTGGTTTAACTTCTTCGTCGGTTCTTAGAAGATTAAAGAAATCTGCTAAAGCTTTTTTGATACTGGCTTGGTCCATGTATTATCACATCCTATTATAATTATAACATGTTAAATTATTAATTAACGATAATTACAACCTATTTTACATATAAAAAAGACTAATTAATTAGTCTTTTTATTATTCAGTTGTTGGTTCAGTTGGTATTCCTAAGCCACCTGTTGGGGTTTTAGAAAATAAACCACCTACAGCTACTAAAGCACCTAAGCCAATTAAAACATAAGCTATAATACCATTAGATAAGCTTTCTCCTTTAATATAGAATTCATCTGGTTTTTTAGGATTATACATTACAGTTACTTTGCTACCTTCATTATATTTTTTATATGTTAAACCAGTACCATTTTCTTTATCATATGTTTTTCCATCTACTGTATATTTGATTTTAGCATAATAATAAGTAGATGAAGCTCCATCTGAGTCAGTATCAAATGATTCTCTATAATCATATACTGTAGCTTCTGTTGAGGCAGTACAATTCTTTTCTAAAGTATTACCTCTCACTATTAAAAACACTCCTACTCCAACAAATATTAGACCAACCACTAACCCAATTAATTTTATTTTCATAACGTTTCTCCTTCTACAATAAATATATAATATTTCTTATATATTATCAATATATTACAGGTGTGGATTTAATGAATTGTGATATTTACAAGTTGTGGATTACCACACCTATTAGTATTGATATTCAATATAATATAATTAAATTAGGAAAGGAATTTATATGAAAACGTTTTGGAAAAATTATAAGAGTACCATAATACTTCTTTTAGGTATTATTATTGGTGCTATTGTCGGACTAATTTGGGGTGAAAAAGCCACAGTCTTAAGTCCATTTGGAGATATCTTCATTAATTTAATGTTTGTAGTAATTGTACCATTAATATTTTTAACAATATCTACTGCTATTATAAAGATGAAGAATCCAAAGAGACTGGGTAAAATTATGACACGCATAATAATAGCTTTTGTTATTATGTCAGTTATATCTGCTTTACTTGGACTTGTATCTACTAAAGTTGTTACATTAGTTGATAACAATAATGCTAGTGTTTTAGCTAATCTAGATGAAACAACAGAGTTAGATACTAATTTATCTATATTAGAAAGAACAGCATCTTTATTAACAGTTAATGATTTTACTGGTTTACTAAGTAGAAATAATATTATTGCTTTATTAGTATTCTCTATTATATTTGCTTTAGCAGTTAGAAAATCTAGAGAAAAAGCTGAACCAGTAGTTCACTTATTGGAAGGTTTAAATGATGTCATATTAAATGTTGTTAATATTATTATGTTATATGCACCAATTGGTTTAGGTTGTTATTTTGCAGCTTTAATTGGTACATATGGTAGTAGTATTGCTGTTGGGTTCTTAACAACATTTATTGTTTATACTGTTGTATGTTTATTTATATACTTTATTCTTTATTCAATATATGCCTTAATAGCTGGTGGTAAAGAAGGATTTAAAGCTTATTGGAAAGCTATTATACCTCCAACTGCTACAGCATTAGCTACTTGTTCATCAGCTGCATGTATACCAGTTAATGTTAAAGCAGCCAAATCTATTGGTGTATCAGATGATATAGCTGAAACTACTATTCCTATGGGAACATCATTCCATAAAGATGGATCAGTAGTTGGTTCCGTATTTAAAATAATGTTCTTAGTTTATTTATTAGGATCAGGTGCTTCTATTTGGCAAATAATTGGTGTATCTTTACTTGCTACACTACTTATTACTGCCGTACCTGTTGGTGGTGGAACGATATCAGAAATGTTTATATTAACATTAATGGGATTCCCTGCTGCTGCTTTACCAATACTTACTATTATAGCTACAGTAATTGATGCTCCAGCAACAGTATTAAATGTTGTTGGTGATACAGCATCGTCTATGTTAGTATCGCGTATGGTTGATGGTAAAGATTGGATAAAACCAAAACACGCTAAAATATTTAAAAGAAAAAGATAGATACTAATCTATCTTTTTTTATGCCCAAGGGTTTTCACTTTCTGGTTTTCTTATATCAGTAAGTAATCCCATATAAGAATCACTCCATATATAATAATTACCATCTTTAGCTAATCTAACAGTTATTGGACGATCTAAGTCAGCTCCACCACTCTTAACAAATAATCTCTTATATCCTTCATTTTCATCAGTATATGGATTAGTTTTAACTTCAACTCTTAATGGTAATTCTGGAGTATAATCATTTTCTGGTGTTGCTCCCATAAAATATGATTTACCAATAAATTTATATTTATCATTTTGATTCATTCGATCATTAACTCCTTGTTTAGCTAAATTACTTAAAGGTTGATATTCTCCCATAAGATATTGCATTAATTCAAAGAAATTATCTTGATTATCTTTATTATAACTTACTAATATATTGATATATGCTCCTACTACATTAAAAGGATTAGTTCTATCAATTCTTTCTAATTCTTCTTTCGTTTCTAAATACTTGTCATAATTTACTATCATATTCATCCTCTTTTCTATTTATATAACCATTATATCATATTAGTATGCTATAATATATAATATAGAGGTGGTTGGAAATGAATAAAAATTCTTATCTATTAATAATAGCAGTTATATTAATGATTGTTATGCTATTAAATATATTAACGCCAATAATGGGAAGTGAAATAACATCAATATTAACTTCAATTACTACAATAACAGGTATCTTCTCAGTATTTATTGAAATGAAAAGATCAGCTGATATAGCAGAATGTGAATTTATATATTACTTACAAAAACAATTTGATGATAATCCATCAATTCAAGCATGTTATAAAATAATGGATGATGATTATGCTGATGAAAAAGAACCATCTGATATTAAAAGAAAAGAAATAGTAGCATACTTAACATTCTTTGAAATGACATGTAATTTATTACTAAAGAATGTAATTCAAATAGATGATATTGATGCGTTATTTGGTTATCCATTCTTCTTAGCTATGAATCATAAAACAATTCAAGATAAAGAATTAATTAAGTATAAACAATATTATCAAAATATACATACGGTATATCCTAAATGGTTAAAGTATAGAGAAAATAAAGGATATGAAATTCCAAATAAAGACAATATAATAAAATAAAAACTAGAGTTTCCTCTAGTTTTTTTATATTGTTAAATTATTAAAATCTTTAACACTCTTAGTACTCATATATAAATATAATACTACATCTAATATTATATAAGCTAATGTTGCTACTAATAAGATTATTAATGAACTAACTTTACCTACTACATTAGTAACTATAATAAAAGATATAACTGCAAGTAACATACCTAACATTACTGCTATAAATGAACTTGTACTTTGTTTTACTACATCAGCTGGACTTTCCCAATCTAATTTAGGATATTTTAAATTAATTATAATACCTATAAAATGAGATACTAATGGTATTAATATAGATAATATTAATAATAATAAACATTCTATTATACTTACTTTAAATCTAATAAATAATATGATATCACCAACAAGAATAATAGGAGTTGTTATAGTTAAAGCCGATAATACTTTACCCATTAATATTGTTTTAGTTTTTATTGGTAAAGATTTTAATATACTTATACTTTTACCTTCTAAACTAATTACGGAGTTAGTAATAGAAGTCATATAAGCTGTAATTGATATTACCACAAATATAAATACTGGTATATTATTATTAATTAGTTCTGGAGTTAAACCTAATCCAGCTTCTTCACTTGTTAACATAGGAATAACACTATCAAATTTTATAACTATTCCTATTACAGCAATAATAAATAATACTAAAGCAAATCCGGCATTTATTATAAATACTGGTACTTTAAAGAAAGTAGTCATTTCTTTCTTTATTAAAGCTGTAGTTTGAGAACTTTTCTTTATTACTAAATCATCTACTTTAATCTTTTTATTAGAAGTAGTAACTTTCTTTAATCGTGAATTAATTTTAAAATATACTTTGCTTAATGCAAAAATAGCTACAGTAAATATTACTATATTAACTAATATAAATATTAATAAATCTAATATATTAAACTCAGTAACTAGCTTAGCATATACTCCTGCTGGATAATATATTTTAGTTATTAAATCATTCATACTAGTAGCATGCTCTATAATATAATTCATCATACCATCCATATTCATTGATATGTACATAATACCTACAATAAAAACCATAGATATAATTATAGTAGCAGCATTCTTATATTTAAATCTACTAGATAAACTTGATGTTATAACACCAATAATACAAGATATAACTATTGGTATTATTGGTAAGAAGAATAGCATAATAAAACTTGTTAAAAAGTATGTCCATGTTATATTAGGATCCCATCTAATATATGCAAGCATTATTGGGAATAAGAACATTGAATTAAATAATAATTCAAATACATAAAATTTAAAAACTCTAATAAATAATACTGTTCTTCTTTTAATTGGCAAAGATAATAATAATTGATCATCTTTACAATTAAATATTAATGGACCAGTTTTATATATACCTTCCATAATAGTCATGAAAGATATACCAAATACAAAAAGTGATAATAAGACATATGCTAGATTCATTGGTGCTAATTTTTCAAATAATCCATTGGCTCCTGCCCAAATCATAAACATTAGATAACCACCAATGAATAAAGGTACTAATATAGCTGACTTAGTTCCCTTCTTTGTTTTTATTTTAAACAAAGACATATCACTAGTCATACATGCTCTAATTAGTGAAAATAACTTTTTCATTATTTTTCTTCCTCTAATTCCATAAAGACGTTTTCTAATGACTTATCGCCTTTTATTTCTTTCATACTACCACTTTTAACTAATTTACCTTGTTTTATAATTGCAACTCTAGAACATAACTTTTCTGCTACATCTAGTATATGTGTTGAATAGAATACTATTTTCTTTTCTTTAACCATTTCATTTAATACTTCTTTAATATCAAATACGGCTTTAGGATCTAAACCAACGAATGGTTCATCCATAATTAATATTTTAGGATCATGTGCTAAAGCAGATATTAATACTATTTTTTGTTTCATACCATGAGAATAACTATCAATAGTATCATTTAATTTATCTTCCATTTCAAATAATTTAGCATATTTTTTTATATTCTTAGTTCTTGTTTCAGTATCTACATCATACATATCACATATAAAATTAATATAATCAATAGCTTTCATATGTTCATATGTTTCAGGATTATCTGGAACATATGCCATTAGTTTTTTACATTCAACTGGTTGTTTTTTAATAGACATACCATCTATTAAAATATCTCCTTCATCAAAATCATGAATACCTACCATTGATTTAATTAAAGTTGTTTTACCTGCTCCATTGTGACCAATAAAAGCAAATATATCACCATCATTAACATTGAATGATACATCATCAACAGCTTTCTTTTCACCATATTTTTTAGTTACATTTTTAATCTCTATCATAATAATTATCCTTTCCTACGCTCTTACAATTACTAATGTATAATATGCTACAAACATTAATAAAAATATTATTCCTTCAAATTTTCTTATTTTTCTATCATTAACAGCAAATATAAATAATACTAAAGCTGATAAGAAAAAGAACGCTAAGTCTATATAATTGAATGAACCTATTGTTATACCACCAAATACTGCTATTGGAATACCTAATACTAAACCTATATTAAATATATTACTTCCAACTATATTACCTATAGCTATATCATATTCACCTTTCTTAGTAGCCATTACACTGGTTACTAATTCTGGTAATGATGTACCTAAAGCGATAATAGTTAAACCGATTATTCTTTCACTTACTCCAATAGTTTTGGCTATACCTATAGCGTTATTAACTACTAGTTCTGAACCGATTACTATAGAGGCTATACCTAATACAACAAATAATATTGATTTAGGAATACTATATAGTTTTTCTTCTACCTCTTCTTCGACTACTTTATGTCGAGCCATAGATATTAAATAATAAATAAATACCATAAAGAATAATACTAGTGTTATTCCATCGCCTCGATCTATTAAATTAGTTTGTCCACTTATAAGAGCATCACTCATTAATACGATTAATAATGTTGTTAACATTAACACTATTGGTATTTCCTTTTTTACTGTATTATTTTTAACTGTTAAATCATGTACTAAAGCACTACATCCTAGTATTAATAATATGTTTAATATATTACTACCTATTACGTTACCTAAAACGATTTCTCCACTACCAGATATCATAGATTTAATACTAACTGCAAGTTCTGGTGCACTAGTACCAAATGCTACTATTGTTAAACCTACTAACATTTTAGATACTTTAAAATTTCTAGCTAAATTACTAGCACCATCAACAAATATATCAGCACCTTTAATAAGAACTACAAATCCTACTACTAATATTATTATATTTAATAACATATTGATCACCTGTATTTATTTTAGCACAAAAAAACTAACTATAATAGTTAGTTTATTTAGTATTTCTATGTTTAAATTTAGTATTTATTAAAGTTAAAGCTTTAGCTTGTCCTTCTGCTAATGAAGTTTCAATAAAAGTCTTTCTAATACTATCCATTGAACCTACTAATATAGTATGTTCTTGTTCAAATCTTTCACAGTCTTCTACTTGAATATATATTGGATCTTCTTGTTCAATATCCCAATATTTTCTATATTCAGCAGATGGACTAGAATAATTAGTTCTTCTATAACCATTAGCATCCACTCTATATGTACCGCTATAAACAAATACCCCATTAGTTTCATCATATGGTATTCTACCTACAAATGAATGGAATGCTCTTACTGCTAAACCTTCACGCGAATCAACAGTAATGCTTTCTGATAATGGTCTAGCACCACATACTTTCAAATATAACATAACATTTGGATTTTTTTCTAATTCAATAGCAGCAGCTTGCTTGCCATATTGTTCAGTAATATCCTCATGTCGTTGTTTTAAATAATCTTTAAATTCTTGTAATTTATCATCAGTCATTTATATCACCTAGTTGGTATTATATCAAGTAAAAAAGACTTTTTATAGTCTTTATTTACGCATTAGATATGAAAATATTATTGAACTTAGTTTTAAACTATTATGTTTTAAAGTATTATCTGTATCTACTACTATTAAATCATCAGATATTAATTCAACATCTAATTCTTTTAGTTCTTTTTTATCTATTAGTACTGGATCTTTTTGTTCTTCAGTTTCATATTTTTTAGCCATCTTTTTATTTACTTTGGAACTATTAGCTATTACAACATCTACTTTTCTATTTAATAAATAACTATTAATCATTTTAATATGATCACTTACTTTAAAATTATCTGTTTCACCTGGCTGAGTAAATATATTACATAAATACATTATAGGTGCTTTTGAAGCCTCTAGAGCACTTTTTACTCTTTTACATATAATGTTAGGTAATACACTAGTTAATAGACTCCCCATGCTTAAAATGATTAAATCAGCCTCATTTATAGCATCTATAACTTCATCTATTACTTTAGGTTCTTTTTTATAATATATTTTCTCTATTTTCTTATGAGCTAACGTTATTTGTCTTTGTCCAATAATAACTTCACCATCTGAAGTTTGTCCACATAAAGTCAAATCATTATCTTCAGAGACTGGTAATACTTTATGTCTTACATCTAATAATTTACTTAAATAATATATCGAATCTTTTAAAGAACCAGTTATTTCTAACATAGCAGTAAGTATTAAATTACCTACAGCATGTCCATCTAAATCACTAGATGTTTTAAATCTATATGACATCATATCTTTAATCGGTTTATCTGTTTGAGATAAATTAGTTATAACTTTACGAATATCACCAACAGCAGGTATTTTAAATTCTTTTCTTAATATACCTGTGGATTTACCATTGTCTGCAACCGTTATAACTGCTGTAATATCTACAGGGAAATCCTTTAGTCCTCTTAATAAATAAGAAATACCTGTGCCTCCACCAAAAACTACTACTTTTTTATACATTATATTCCTCCTAAATAGTTAGTTCTATAATATAATTTTATCATTTAAAAAAGATGTGGAAAATCTACTCAAATCCACACCTTTTTAAATATACAACATAAAATCTACTTAACACCCTTAAAATAGAAATATACTCCCATTAATGTAACAAACGTTAATATACTTATAAGAAGAGTTTCTTCAATATAAGGAATCTTATACTTTAATTCAAAGTCATGAGTACCTTCATCCATATCAAATGTTAAGAAGATATTATATAAAGAAGATGTTTTTACTTCTTTACCATCAACATATGCATGCCATCCTTTATCATATGGTATAGATGTAAATACTTGCATATTATTATCTAAAGTAATAGATCCTTTTATGCCTTTAGAATCAATATTATCTATCTTAGCTTGATATTTACTCATATATTCATAGAATTCTTTAAATTTATCTTTATTAGTCTTAAAGAGTACTACTCCATCTTCATCAGCATCTTTAGTAAATACTACCGTAATTTTATTATCATTAGTATGTCTTAAACATATATAAGATGTTGTCTCTTCTAATAAATTATTAATATCTAATAAATCAATTAATTCTTTCTTAATAGATAAATGGGAATACATATATTTACTATCATATATTAAAGCTATATTAGAATTAGTGTAATAAAAGAAAGCATCCCCTTTATATTTATAATCATATACTTTAATATTATCATCTTCATATACTAATTCTTTTTTATACTTAATTGGTTCTAAAACATTTTCAATACCAGAAAAAGACTTAACTAAATCATTTTGATTATTTAAAATATCATTACCTATTTTAAAATCATTTTTATTTATTCCATATATTAATTCAAAAGGATATTTATAAGTACTTACTCTATCTTCTTTATCATAATATGTGTCATCAGTATCATAATCAATTAAATATTTAATACCAAATATCGAATTATATATTGGTGTATTATATAAATAATTAATAATAGTAGTTCCATTTGAATATGCTCCTAATTTAGCAACAAATTCTGATAAGCTACCATACGAAGTTGAACTAAATACTGAAGTTGAATTATAACCATATTTATATGATGGATATGTATGAATACGATAATCATCTTTTTCATTAAATTGAATATTAGTTTCCATACGATATCTATAATCATGATATTTGTCATATAATTCTTTATCTTCAATAGAATATCTTGTATATTTTGAATCAACATAATTTTTATTAATTGATAAATAAAGATATGAAGATAATTCAATACAGCATAATACTATAAATACATATTTAATCTTATCATTCTTAAATAAGTATAATAAAGAATATATACCTATAGCTATCATATTAATAATTATAAATTTATTATCTAAGTAATAATAATTACCTTTAATAAGTAAATATGTTAATAAACCTTCTAAAATAACTGTAGATATAAATATATGATATCTTTTATATGGCATTAATAACATTTTAGAACATATTATAGTTAATAAGAATATATACATAAATGAATATCTATATGGTAAACCATTTGGTGAATGAAAGAAATTAAATATACTATCTAACGCTGGTATTCTAAATACTAAGATAAATATAAATGATAAAGAAATATATAATATTCTGAATCTTTTATTAATTCTTTTATTAAAGATAAATGGTATTAATAAAAGTATAGATAGTATACCACCATATAATACTGGAGGATTACCATAGTAATACATATTAACTTGATAATTAACAAATGGTAAATGACTTATTATCATATCGATAATAGTAAATTCATATTCTCTTATAGATGCTATTCCATCTAATGAACCAAAGGAACTAAAAGAAAACATATTAGGTATTAATATAAAAGAAGATAATAAAATAAATATGGAAGTTGATCCAAGTATAATTAGAAAATCTTTAGATATATTATTTATCTTTTCTTTTATAGTTATTCCTTTAGATTTATAAATACTATAAGCAAAGAAGTATATAGCAGTATATATACATAACATATAACCTATATAATAATTAATAAACATAATTAAAAATAAGATAAATATATATGGATATATTTTATGTTTATCTATTAGTAATTCAATACTATATGTTAATAATGGTAAGAATATTAACATATCTAACCATTGAACTATAAAATACATATTTATAAAATATCCTGAGAAAGTATATAACAATATAGGTATTAATAATATTAAATTATCAGTATTAAATTTCTTTTTTAAATAAAAAGTAATACTTCCACCTATCAATAATAATTTAAAATATAACAAGAAAGTAAAATAATCTACTACATTCTTATTATTAAAGAATAATACAAATATATTAACTGGTGAACTTAAATAATTAAAGAATATACGATAATATGGTATACCAAAACCACCATGCCATGAATATAATAATTCATTATGAAATAAACTATTCTTTAAATCTAAAAAGAAAGGATATATTTGATACATTAAATCTCTTGTTAATAAATTGTCTTTACCAAAAGGTGTTATATGTAAAAGAATAACTGGTATGAAAAATATTAAAGTAATAAGTATGAAAGATATAAAATATATTTTATGTTTTTTAATAAATTTCATTTAAACCACCCATATACATTATATCATAAAAAAAGACTAGAATATCTAGTCTTAATTAGAACCTAATTGTTTATTATTTAGAGTTTCAATATATTCAATTACTTCATCTACACATGAAGCTGGAATACAATAAGTTAATAATTCATATGGGATACCCATTAGATTTTTATTAAAATTACCTAAGAATAGACATACTAAATTAGATGTATCAAATAAATATTCTTCACCTTCATAAGTAATAGGAACCATATGTCCTCTTAATAATAGGCCTAAATTAGCATGAACAAGAGTTTTTACTCCTCTCATTCTATTCTTTTTTAGTTCTTCTGGATCATCTTCTGGTTTAGATAAATCAGGATATTCAGATTCTTTAATAAATGTTTGATCTGTTTCTTCAAAAACGATTGCTCCTTTTTGAGCCTTTTCTAAATCCCCATCTGCTTTTTCTACTAATGATTTTAATACATCAGATATATGAACTCCAATATATCCTTCTGGCATAATAAAATGTGCTGGAACAGAAACAACTGGTACATTTGATCTTTCAAACTCATTAATGAATGGACTTAATTCGATTTCATCAACCATATAATGTCTAACTTCTCTACTCATAAAAATACCTCCCTTTATTTATTTCTTACAAGTGAATAAACTTTTTCAATATGTTCTTTAGTTCTTGATTGGTAATGATTAATAGGTTCTTCTTCAGTCATATAATTAATACCTAATCTATTAAAAGTATCTACATCATAAGTAACTACACCATCATTATTTAGACCAGTTACTTTTTTGATAATACTATATAAATTTCTTACTATAAATCCTTCGTTATCCGGATTTATTGAACTACCAATAACTAATAATTTATTTAAATCAATATCGTGTATATCAAGTCCATAATAATTATCAGTTTGAAAGCCATATGAAGGATCAACCATTAAACACATTATTTTTATTATGGCTTTTTCACTAGGAGTGAATACACCTTTAAGATAATGATTTAATTCTTGAGGATACGCTAATGGTGTTCCAAGTATTGGTGGATGAACTGCATATACTTTATGAATAAGTGGACTCTTACTAGCTAAGGCTCCGATTGTACCACCATAACTTTGAGTTACAATATCTACTTCACCTAATTTAGCCATCTCTAGTGTTTTAAGAAAGTTTCTAGAGAATGCTATACCATTTATAGATTTATTATTCTTAGAGTTTAGTGGATATTCAAAAACCCAACTACCAGTAAATGAATTATGATTTGGATCTGAACATTTACTAGTTATATTTTCTAATCTATGGATACGATGTTCCATTTGACCACCAATATATATAACTGGTCGTTCATTATCTGATAATTTACTTTCATCTAAATATAAACTACCTAAATTATCTGGCGTATATCTAGTTTTACCACTTTTGTAATCAACCATATAAATTCCCCTTCGAATTAGTTTCATATTATATATAAATATCATAAAATAGTCAAATTAAAAGACTAGATTACTCTAGTCATTATTATACTGTTATTTAGGAATATTGGTTTCTTATTTAGTTTAGTAGCTAAGACATTAACTACATTTATTATCTTAGTAGAAAAGTTTTCTTGTAAGAATAGTTCTTCAAAATTATCTAATTTAGGAGTAATTATATTTATTCCAAAATTATCATTATTATATATAAACTCTACTTCAGTAACATCTTCCCAACAATAATATCTAAATTTATCACGATAATTATCTTCTAACCTGTCTTTAGAAAAATCCATCTTGTCACAGAATTGAACTAAGATAGTGAATAACGGATAATCAGTTGTACTATGATAATCATGACATGATATAGCTGATAACATATCTTCATAGTATGTATTGTTTTTTAATTGTTCTTCAAAGTTATCAATTAAGAAATCTGCTGCTTTTTTTCCATGTTCTTCTCTACCATCTACTTGACCAATATCATGAAGCGCTGATGCGATTAACAAAGCTTCTTTTTCTTCACCTACAATATCAAGAGTATTACATAAATTATCCATTATCTTGCATACATTTTTAACATGTCTTAAACCATGATTAAATGGATATGGATTTATTTCATCTATTTTGTTATAGTTTTCAATAACTTTAGGGTTATTCAAAATATCAATATAATTCATATTACTCACCTATTATTTCTTTCTTACAATTATTAATTATTTCTTCGGGATTATTGTCTTTAAAATCTAAGTATTCAGCATATATTAATTCAAAATCTTTTATACCATATAATTCACTAAATAATCTTTTTATATAATCATAACTATAATCTGGTAAATAATAACTACCTGCTGTAGTTACAAAATAAACTTTTTTAGCTTTGCATAAACCAATGGGTTGGCCATCTTCTGTATAATCAAATGCAATGCCATGAACAGATATATTTTCAATATATATTTTTAATAATGCTGGTATTGAATAATCCCAATATGGTGATGATATAACTATAATATCAGCATTAGCAAATTCATGAGAATATTTAAATATATCATCAGATAGATTACCATTATGAACTTTATTTAGTCTATCTATTAGTCTTTCTTTATTTAATGGTTGAAGATTTAATTCTTCTAGTTTTAATTCTTTAATATTACCATCTAGTTTAGATAATAAACATTTAGCTAATTCATCGGTTCTAGAATTATCTCTTACTGTTGCATTTATATATAATATATTATTCATATATATCACCTATTTATATTATAACATAAAAAAACTAGGTATTAACCTAGCATTATGCGATAACTCTTGGTCTAACAGCGTCATCAACTTTATTACCTTGAGCTTCTGGATTAGTTCCTTTTGATCCACCATAGAATTTTTGTTTCATTACACATTCAGCAACTAAATCAAGATATTCACCCATGTTTTCACGGCTTAATATTTCTTTTGCTTGTTCATCAGTATAACCAATAGCTTTTAGGAATGCTTTTCTTCTAGAATCATCTGGATTAACAGTTTTAGAACCTAATTCTAATATATCTTTTGTCATAATAATTTCCCCCTCGATTGCCACATATTGTAGCATATTAAGTATAAATATGCAAATAAAAACTAGATTACTCTAGTCTTTATAATTTTTTATCGAATACACGCATTGTGGTTTCATATCCACATTTATAATTAATATCAGATTGTTCTCTTGAAAAATCTAAGATAGATGGTTTAGTTTCATAATTAATATAAGTTACATCTTCACCACTATTAAATGTTGTTTCGATTTGTTTCATTAATCTTTTAGTATGTTCTAATTCAATATTAACTATTATTACATTATCGCATTTCTTTTGTTTTAACATTTCTAATGGATAACTTCTAAATCTTGATAAATCAATATATGATTTATTATCAATCATTTTTTGTCTTGAGAATATAGGCATATAAATACTTGCTAAAATATACTCTAATGGATTAGTAATCATATCTTCTTTGAATACATCTACTCTTCTAAAACTTGGTAATTCAGAAGTAGTTATACCAAAGTCTATTGGTGAATTCATTATTTTATCACCATCTAATAATTCATATAATTGTTTTCTTATATCTTCAACATCTATCATTAGATGTGGATCTCTTCGAGCACAAGATAAGAAACATTCTTTAATTAACATAAGATTTCTTTTTACACCAGATAGATTAGCTATTTTTCTACTATCAACTTTTAAGACACTTTCAAGTGTTAAATGATTCCAAGCTTCAATCATTTCATCCGGTGTCATATATGTAGCTCCGCCACCTACCATAGTACCTACGGAACCACCTACAACTAAATCATATTTTAATCCGGCTTCCTTCATAGCTTTAAAAAAACCGATATGGAATGCTCCAATTCCTCCACCACCAGATAAAAATATACCTGTTTTACTATTCTTTTCCATAACTAACACAATCTTTCTTAAGTGATGGGTATTATAACATAATTAGCTTATTATGACAAATTAAAGGAACTTATTAACCAATAAGTTCTTTTATTTTTTCTTCCATATCTTCAGGTTTATATGTAGGAGAATATCTACCTACAACATTACCTTCTCTATCACCTAAGAATTTAGTGAAATTCCATTTAATATCATTTTTATTAACACAAGTCTTACTTATTTTTTCAACGGCTTTCATAGCCATTTTATTTTTCATACCTGTAATAATATCATCAGCAATAGCGTTCTTTAATAAAGTATAAACTGGAGATTCATTTTCGCCATTTACATCTATCTTAGAGAATTGATCAAATGTAGTATTATATTTGAAGGCACAGAACTCATGTATTTCATCATCAGTTCCAGGTGCTTGATTACCAAATTGATTACAAGGGAAATCTAGTATCTCTAAACCTTTTTCATGATATTCTTTATATAGTTTTTCTAAACCTTCATATTGTGGAGTAAAACCACATCCAGTAGCAGTATTAACTACTAATAATACTTTACCTTTTAAGTATTCTAAAGATACATCTTCATTATTTCTGTTTTTAACTTTTAAATCATAAATAGACATATGTTCACCATCCTTTATTGAATTATACCACATTATTTTCATTTTTGTTGACTAATTAATCACTAATATCTACATCTAATGTTATATATATTATTCTATCAAAAAACAACAGATTTTAAAATCTGTTATTTATTTTTAATCGTTAAATCTAGATAAATAATCTACATTATAATCTAATATATCTAACATTTCTTTAGCTGTTTGTTTATTATTTACTTTGTAATAATTTAACTTATCTTCTTTATCTTTATAAATAATTAATTCATTACCTTCAGGTATCATGCAGTGATGTACTCCACCTACACCAGATATAATCTCTTGATATGCTCCGATTGAGAATATAGCTATATATAATTCTTCTCCTTCATTAATAATTGGCATAAACATTTTAACATTTTCACTATTTAAGAAATATCTATCATCTGGATCACATGTTTCACCACCAAGAGATACAGGAATACATTTATTATTTAATAAATTTACTGGAAGGATAGTAAAATCTTGAGCTATTCCCCACATATCTGGAGTCATATTCATTAAACTACCATTGATAACATACCAATTCTTTTTAACCATATCTATTTTATATATATAGAAACTATGGTCAGCTACTGTATATCTACCGTGTTCACCAATTAATTGTGGTTCTTTAATACCATTATTATCAGAAATAGATTTAATAGCTTTTATCATACTATCTACTAGATAATCATAATCAAACCTATATGTTAAAGAATACTTGATTGGGAATCCTCCACCAAAATCAAAATATTCAAAAGAATCATATTTCTTTTTTAAATTACAATATAATTCATATATATTAGATAATCCTTTTATATAATTATCTATATTAGTAATAGTACCTCCAAAATGGAAATGGAATACTTTTAAAGTTAGATTTGGAGTCTTAGATATTTCATCAGCAATAGCAAATATTTCTTCTTCATTAAAACCAAAACGATTATCAAATTCATCTCGACTTACAAAATCATTTTTAATTAATCTTGCTTCAAAGTCACTGTTATATCTTAAACCAACATTTATTGAATAATTAGTTAATTCTTTAATTAATTCATATTCTTCATGATTTTCAATAATAGGAATTACATTAATACCTTGATCTAATAAATATTTTATATTATTAACATATTCTTCGTTTTTAAAACCATTGCATATAACAGTAAAACCTTTATTTATATAACCTAGTTTAACTAAATCAATAATAATATTTATATCATAAGCAGATGATGTTTCTAGAAAATCAACATCTTTAAGTGCTGTAGTTACTACTTCACTATAATAATTAGCTTTTGTAGCATATGCATAATTATATTTATTACCGTAATTATATTTACTAATCTTATTAGCAAATAAATTCTTTAGTTTTTGTACTTGTTCAGTAATCATTGGAGTATATGCTATTTCTAATGGTGCTCCATATTTTTTAACTAGTTCATATAAATCAATATCTTTATAAAATAGTTTATTATCTTTAAAACTTAAATATTCATGGCCATCTAAGATTGATTTATCATATGGCTTACATAAGTTATCTTCAGAATATAGTTCATATAATTTATTAACATTGCTACAACTTTCAAACATGTATGGAGTAAATAAACGAGCATATTTAGAATCATCTTTCATTACAAAACATTTTTTTAGTTTTAATGACTCTAAATATTTTTCACCATCATTACTTACTTTTTCAGCAAAAACATAATTAATTGATACACCTTTTCTTTTTATATCACATATCCAATCTACTAAAGCTTCTGTAAGTATTTTAATAGCTGGTTTACCATCAGTTAATGATTTATCACGATAAGATTCCTTAACTACCACACTAAATAAATATATATCACCATCTACACCTTCACCAGATTTAACAAATACATCTTGTTTTAGTGCTTCTTTATAATTTAAATCAGATATTATATAATGATTAGCAAATGAATGATTAACTAAATATGGTGTAATATAACCAATTAGATTATCTTCATCACATAATACAATAGTACTTTTATTACTACGATAAAACCAATCTAAAGCTTCTTCTTTAGTTATTTTATCTTTATCTTCAAATACTTCATTATCTAATTCCCAAGTTTTTAAATATAACTCTTCAGATAAATTATCTCCAGTTAATAGTTTTAACATTTAACCACCTACTATATTCATTATAACATAAAAAAAGACTAGATTATCTAGTCTTTAATAATTACCATTTATTAAGTCTTTTATATCTTCATCAGTAAATTTAGTACCATATCTTTTCCCATCTTTAATATTTAATTTATTATTATAATTTCTTAAATCACTAACACTACCTTTTATACCAGTACTTCCTGATGTACAGAAAGGAATAATAGTTTTATTAGTAAAATCATATTTGTCTAATAAAGTAAGTATTATTTTAGGAATAGTCCCCCACCATATAGGATAACCTAAATAAATAGTATCATATTTAGTAATATCGATATCATTCTTTATTTCTGGTCTTGCTTTAGAATCATTTTGTTCTCTATTAGCGCGACAATCACCATTATAATTTAAATCTTCTTCTTTATATGCTACTTTTGGTATTATTTCAATAATATCACTTTTTGATTCTAATGCTACTTTTTCTGCTACCTTCTTTGTATTACCTGTAGCTGAAAAATATAATACTAATGCTTTACCATTATTTTGTTCTGTTGAATTATTCTTATTTGTTTCTGTACTTTTAGTTCCTTCTGATGGGTTATTCTTTGTTTCTTCTTTCTTATTACATCCTGTAATTGTAAAAACTGTAATTATTGCTATTAAACATATTAATACTTTTTTCATATTATACCCATTCCTCGATTCTATTTTTGGCGTTTTTAGCCTGTGAACCAATAATAGATAATGCATCTTCTTCTAAGACATTGGCTCCAACACATATCCTTTTAACATCATTTACTACATTAGCAAGACCTGATCCTTCATGAGTTGTTACAATACGTATTGTCTTACCAGTAAAATCTAAATCTTTTATGGCTGTTTCAATTTCAGGAGCATATGTTCCCCAATAAATTGGTGTCATAATATAAATTACTTCATAAGCTGAAATATCACCTATATTACTTTTAATTGGAGCATTACCTACTCGTTCTTGGGCTTCTTTTATACAAGTTTGATAATCCTTAGCATAAGGCACTAATGGTTCTACTTTAAACATATCAGCATTAGTTATTTCTTGAACAAATTCAGCTATATATTCAGTATTCCCTTTATCAACATATCCAACAGAATAGTTTTCATCAGCTCTACTAAAATAAATAATTAAACTTTTTTTATCTCTCATAATTACCATCCTTCTTTTTAAATAATATTAAATAATGATTCTCCGTATTTCATATATACTTCTATTACTTTTCTATTTTAACATTTATACTTCCATTACCTAAATTAGGTAAATTATCTATATGACCTATTCTAGTATAACTATATGAAGTATCAAAAGATTTATAAAATATTACTAAACAATTATCACCATATAACATAACATCACCGGCATTTATTCTTTTAGGATTAGATGCATTAGTTGGTAAACTATCTTTCATATAAACATATTTTTCATTACCATTTAATTCTTTCATTTCAAACTCTTTGGGTAATAATTTAACAAA
>JAEEGL010101416.1_pt1 | contig 21628 bp, 20 predicted proteins | sample 9134231 | NCBI WGS metagenome assembly JAEEGL01 (sample SAMN16246548, study PRJNA631951) | gut metagenome | biome: gut microbiome; feature: rumen; material: fiber-attached | host: Bos | place: Iran: Karaj | collected 2018-10
CAATCATGGTATATAATAATATTTCCCCTTTTGCCTTTTCATCGCCTTGCGCTTTGTCAACGCTATGGAATCGTTCCCCGCCTCCTGCATGCTCATGCGCCCCGGCGAAGCCCTATCATCTAAAGCTGTCGTCCCGGAGATTTCCCGTTAACCATATGCCGGCCCAATCTCCGGGGCAAAAAGGAAATACCATGCAGCAGTTTGAGATCATCGACTTCCACACCCACCCGTTCCTCCGCCCGGAAAACAACATCTGCTCCCACGCGGAATACGCCCACATGTCCCCGGAAAACACCTTGGACCTGATGCGCCGCCTGGGGGTGAGCCGCATCTGCGGCTCCGTCATCGCAGGAGTTCGCGGCGAAGACCCCTGGGAGCGCGTCCTGCACAACAACGACCAGGCGCTGAAGCTCAGGGACCTCTACGGCGACTTCTACATCCCCGGCTTCCACGTGAATCCTGACTTTCCGGACGAATCCTGCCGGGAAATTCAGCGGATGGCCCAAGAGGGCCTCATCCTCATCGGCGAAATCGTCCCCTATTACGATCACTGGCAGGCCGCTTACGACAGCCCCAACTTTGACGTCATCCTGGACGCCGCCGAGGAATACGGCATGGTGGTGAGCTTCCATTCCATGAATGAGGACTCCATGGACCGCATGGTGGAGAGACACCCCGGCATCACCTTCGTGGCGGCGCATCCCGGAGAATACAAAGAATTCATGCGCCACATGGAGCGCATGAAGAAGAGCGACCGCTATTACCTGGACCTTTCCGGCTACGGCATCTTCCGCCACGGCATGCTGCGTCATGGCATCGACCTGTTCGGCCCGGAGCGCTTCCTGTACGGCTCCGATTTCCCCACCTGCAATCCCGCCATGTACCTGGGCGGCGTGCTGCTGGACGATCTTATTTCCGACGATGAAAAGCGCATGATCCTCTCTGAAAACGCAAAGAGAATACTCAATATCCGATAAGGAGGTTTTACCATGAAAAAGCTCGTTGCAAGCGAAAAGAGAGCAATCTGTTCCAATCCCGACAGCCTGTTCCGCTACTTCGGCTGGCCCTCCGTGGCTCGCCTGCAGGACGGAACGCTGGCCATGGTGGCCTCAGGCTTCCGCCTGAAGCACATCTGCCCCTTCGGCAAAGGCATCCTCTGCTACAGCCGGGACGAGGGCAACACCTGGACGGCCCCCGCCGTCATCATGGACACGCCCCTGGACGACCGCGACAGCGGCATCGTGCCCTTTGCCGGCGGCAGGCGCGTCATCTTTACATCCTTTAACAACACTGTCGCGGCCCAGCGCAATTGGAGCCAGAATGCGAAGGGCGAACACAAATGGGCCGACCAGGCGCGCAAGGACTTCGCGGAGGCCTATCTGCGCCTGTTGGAGACCACGGACGCCGAGGAGCGCTATCTCGGCTCCACCTACCGCATCAGCGAGGACGGCGGCTACACCTTCGGCCCGGTGAAGCGCGTGCCCGTCACCGCGCCTCATGGTCCCTGCGTGCTGAACGACGGCAGCCTGTTCTACGTCGGCCGCGGCTTCACGGAGGACAACTGCTCCACAATCGAGCGCCGTCCCGACATCCAGTGCTGGCACATGAACGCCCAGGATGAATTCGAGTACGTCTCCTCCATCGAAAACATCAACGACGGTCTCGGCCCCATCCTCAGCTGCGAACCGCACTCCATCCAGCTGCCCAGCGGCAAGATCATCGTGCACATCCGCGTGGAGCGCTACCGCAGTGAGCGCAGGCTCTTCACCGTGTTCCAGAGCGAGTCCATCGACGGCGGCAAGACCTTCTCAAAGCCCCGTCAGATCCTCGGCGACCTCGGCGGCTCTCCGGCGCACCTGCTGCTGCACTCCAGCGGCGTGCTCATCTCCACCTACGGCTACCGCGAAAAGCCCTATGGCGAGCGCGTCATGCTCAGCCGGGACGAGGGCGAGACCTGGGATACGGATTACGTGCTGGACGCGGACGCCAACAGTGGCGATCTGGGCTATCCGGCCACCGTGGAGCTGAACGACGGACGGCTGCTCACCGTGTACTATGAAAACATCGGCGAGCAGAGCGTCATCATGCAGCAGACCTGGTGTCTTCCCGAATAATCAGGCTCTGTCTTTCTTCCAGCCATTTTGGCGCAGAAAACGGTCCGGGATACACACGATCCCGGACCGTTGGTTTATACGCGCTTATCGCCTTACACCGAAAAACTCGTCCAGCATGGGCTGGAGTACCTGCCGCATCAACTCGAAGCCCGCATGGTTGGGATGGCACCCCTCCCGGGTTACGCCATCCTTGACAGTCACGCCGTCCTCCTGCACCATCACGGAGTGATAGTCGATGTACTTGGTATCGAATTCCTCCGCCAGTTTTTTGAGGCGCTTATTGATCCGCGCGATCAGAGGATTCCGCAGGGGATAGTTGGGCATCCTGCCGCCCTGGGGCAACAGCGATCCCAGCCATGTGGGGATCCCGGCCTGCTTCACCCGCTCGAGCATTCCACGGATCAGCCCGTACAGCATGTCCTCGTAGCGCTGCTGCGCCTCCTCGGGATAGTTCCCGGTCTCTGGGTCTATGAATTCGTCGATGGACCACAGGTCGTTGCATCCGATCAGCAATATGCACAGCCTGGGGCGCAGCTGCAGCACGTCCGCCTCGAACCGCGCCGTCAGGCCCTTGGCGGAATCGCCGCCGATCCCCCGGTTCACCACGTAGCCGTACTGATGATAATACTGGTTTTCCTCCATGAAATGCGTGATGGAATCTCCCACGAACAGCAGGTCCACCTGCCGTCCGCCGAACACCACCTGCTCGTTGCGGATGTCGAACTCGCAGCGCCGTCCCGTGCCGACGTACACCCCGTTCTCGTCCAGGGATTCCTCGGGCATGATCAGCTTCTTCTCTTCCATGGTTGCGCCTCCGGCTCATCGTTTTCATTTTTGTACTTTTTACATCTTCTATCCCAAACCGCGGTGGATGGGTCCATCCGCGCGGCTGGTATAATATCCATGCCGTATGATACCAAAATTGACGCGATCCGTCAATTTCCCGATCGCGCCCAAAAAGTCCGTAAAACTGTCATGCCGCCATCATCAGGAGGATGCCCGTGAAGCTCATCGCCCCCGACTACTATGAATCCTTCACCTGCCTGGCCGACCGCTGCCTCCACACCTGCTGCGCCGGCTGGGAGATCGACGTCGACCCCGACGCCCTGGCTGCCTATGACTGTGCGCCTGGGAATTTTGGCCGCCGCCTCGCGGCGAATATCGACCGCATAACCCAGCCTCCGCATTTCATCCTGGCCGAAGACGAGCGCTGCCCCTTCCTCAATCGACACGGCCTGTGCGATATCATCCTGGAACTGGGAAAGGACGCCCTCTGTCAGATCTGCGCCGACCACCCGCGCTTTCGGAACCACTTCGCCGATCACACAGAAATCGGCCTGGGGCTCTGCTGTGAGGCCGCCGCGGACCTCGTCCTCCGGCAGATATCTCCCCTGCGACTCGTCTTGCTTTCTGACGACGGCAAAAGCGTTTCCCCAGACCCTGATGAAAAGGCCCTGCTGGCTCTCCGCGACGAGCTGTTCGCCATCCTCCGGGAACGCAGCCTGTCCATCGCCGCGCGTCTGGACCGCGTCCTGCGGCGCTGCGGCATAGGCGGCAAATCCCGCCCCCTGTCGGAATGGGCGGCTCTGTTTGAGGACCTGGAATGCCTGGACGCCTCCTGGCGGGATCGCCTGCCGCTTCTCCGGCAGCCCGAACCCTCCCTTCCGGACGATCCTTCCCTGCAGCTCCCCCTGGAGCAGCTCTGCGCCTATCTGCTCTACCGCCACCTTCCCGGCGCGTTGGAAGACGGCCGCCTGCAGGAGCGCGCAGCTTTTGCGGTTCTCACTGTCCGCGTGATCTGGACGCTCTGCGCCGCCACGCCCTCACTGGAAGCGCTGGCAGACGCAGCCCGGCAGTATTCTGCCGAAATCGAGTACTCCGACGAAAACCTCGCCCGGCTGCTGGACGCCCTGCGTTCAGGTCTCTGACGCCCGATCCTGCAAAAGCATCGCGCATGCAAAGGGCCGCGAGCAGTTCCATCTGCCCGTGGCCCTCTGCCGTTAAATGCCAAACATGGCCACGATCTGTTCCTTCGGCCGGTAGCCGATCATGGTATTCACGGCCTGTCCGCCCTTGAACAGCATCAGCGTGGGAATGCTGGCGACCTGGAAGCGCATGGCCAGTTCGCCCTCATCGTCCACATTGATCTTGCCCACCTTGATCTTTCCGTCGTATTCCGCGGCGATCTCTGCGACGATGGGCGCCACCATCCTGCAGGGCCCGCACCAGCTCGCCCAAAAATCCACCAGCACGGGAATGTCGGACTGCAGTACTTCGGCCTCGAAATTGTCCTTTGTAATCGTGATTTCCGCCATTCGATATCCGCTCCTTCCTATTTCAGCGATTTGTAATACAGCATGCAATGGCAGTATCCCTCAAATTCCGGGTCCTTGATCTGCTCCCGGAACTCCTTGCACATGCACTTCGTGTCCTCCGTGCGTTCCAGCCTGCAGGGGCAATATCCGCCGGTCCGCTCCAGTCCTTCGCGGACGACTTTCACGACCTCCGCGTCAGGGTTTTCGGTTATCTTCATGAACATGCCTCCATTTCTTTCTCTTCCTTTGCGCCACCATTATACCAGACATTTGAAGGGATGTCCACACGTTTCTGAAATTCGCCCTTCCCCTCGCACGCGTTTTAACTTCCCCGCCATGGAATTTACACGCTTAAAGCCCTGTCGTCTTTTATTCTTTGCAATTTTATGCTATGATATACGGTAAGCGCACAGCCGTGCCCTCCGCCTCCATGGCAAATGGAAATCCTGTGTACGGAAGAAGGAGTTCCCTTGACAGTTGTCCTCAACGAAACCCTGTCCCTGATGCTGTTCGCCTTCGTGGGATACCTCCTCGCCAAGCTGAAATTGGTCAAGTCGGAGCACACCGCCATCCTGTCCGCACTGGAGGTCTACGTATTCTGCCCCTGTCTGGCATTCAACACATTTTCCAAGAACTGCACCCGGCAGACCATCGCGGAAAAGATGCCCTTCATCTTAGCCGCCCTGGCGATCCTCGCGGTAATCATCGCCGTGGCCTATGTCATCACCCGCAGCTGCTGGCGAGACCCATTCCTGCGCAGCATATACCATTATGCCCTTGTGGTGCCCAATTACGGATACATGGGCTATGCCCTGGCGCTGAGCATCTACGGCGAGACGGCGCTGCTCAATGCCATGATCTTCTGCCTGCCCATCAACCTGTATACATATACGGTGGCCTTCCCCCTGATTACCGGTTCCGGCAAGGTCTCCCCCAGGAAGATACTGAACCCCAGCAACGTGGCCATCTGCCTGGGCTGCGTCGTGGGCCTGTGCGCCATTCCCCTGCCCGACATCATCTCCGCCTCCGTCAGCAAAGCGGGCGCCTGCATGTCCCCCGTAAGCATGATCCTGACCGGCATCGTGCTCTCCGAGTTCCCCATCCTGAAGCTCATCCGCAACAAGTCCGCCATCTTCATCTCCGTGCTCAGGCTTATCGTCATCCCGGTGGCGGTCATCCTCATCACAAAGCGGTTCTTTTCTACGGATGTCGCCATCATCGCGGGCCTCATCTGCGCCATGCCCTGCGGGCTGAACACCATCGTGTTCCCCCGCCTGGTAGGCCGCGACTGCGAGCCCGGCGCGTCCATGGCGTTCATATCCAACATCATGGCGCTGGTCACGGTGCCGGCCATCCTGGCGCTGTTCTTCTGACTCCATGACCGATCCGCACATTCAGACAGGACGGCGATGACATGGAAAACAGACGGCAAATCATATACAGCCTGCTTCTGCTCCTTACGGCAATCATCTGGGGCATTGCCTTCGTCACCCAAAGCATGGCGACGGACTCTACCGGCCCCTTTACCTTCAATACCGGCCGCTTTTTCGTGGGCGGAGCGGCGCTGCTGCCTTGCATCCGTCTGATCGACCGCATTCGCGCCCGTCAGGGCGGCGAATCCGTGCCCACGGGCTCGCGGAAAACTCTGCTTATCGGAGGAACGTGCTGTGGCGTATGCCTGTTCATCGCCAGCTCCTTCCAGCAGACCGGCATCGCGTACACCACCGTTGGAAAGGCCGGCTTCATCACAGCCATGTACATCGTGCTCGTGCCGCTGATCGGCCTCTTCACCGGGCGCAGGATCGGCCTCTGGCTGTGGGTCAGCGTGGCCCTGGCTGCGTTTGGAATGTATCTTCTGTGCATCACGGGCGACTTCACCCTGGGCAAGGGCGACGCCCTGTGCATGGCCTGCGCTCTGTTCTTCACCGGACACATCCTGACCATCGATCACTTCTCCCCCATGGTGGACGGCGTGCGCATGTCCTGCATCCAGTTCTTTATCTGCGGGTTTCTGAGCTTCATCGCCATGCTGATCTTTGAAAAGCCCGACCTGTCCGGCATTCTCTCCGCCTGGTTCCCCATCCTGTACGCTGGCGTGTTCTCCAGCGCCGTCGGCTACACGCTTCAGATCGTGGCGCAGAAGAATGTCAGCCCTACCCTCGCCTCGCTGCTCATGAGCCTGGAATCCGTGTTCTCCGCGCTGTTCGGATGGCTTCTCCTCAGCCAGGCACTGAGTGCCCGGGAGCTGGCCGGCTGCGCGCTGATGTTCGCCGCCATCATCCTTTCCCAGGTAGTGGCAAATTCTCCCCGCGCGTCCCGCAAGTGACCTCCGCCTCATTATTCTGGCTGCGCCATGCCGCCAAAATCGCTTTTCCACGTCATCAGTGCTTGCAAAATCTTTGCATTTATGCTAATATGTACTCAGGAAATGCTGTTTCTCTGTCCGTAGCCGCCCGCCGTCCCGACATCCCGATAGGAGATCGCTATGAGAATCCACAAATCCGCGGAAGATTACCTGGAAATGATCCTGATGCTCCGGGAGGAAAAGGGCTACGCCCGCTCCATTGACATCGCCTCCGGCCTGTCCGTCAGCAAGCCTTCGGTGAGCTTTGCCATGAAGCAGCTACGGGAAAACGGCTACATCGAGATGGACAAGGAAAACTTCATCACCCTCACGGACAAGGGCATGCAGATCGCCCGCAACATCTACGATCGCCACAAGGTGCTGACAGACCTTTTCCTGCGCATCGGCGTCAGCCCGGAGACCGCCAAGGACGACGCCTGCAAGATCGAGCACGACCTCTCCCAGGAGACCTATGATGCAATCCTGCGATACATCAAGGGCTGATTTTCCATATTCTTCCTTCCGACCGCGGCAGCGCGGCCGGTTTTCTTTTTCGCATATGCAAAATCCTTCTCCCATCCGCATACTGTTATGCAGCGGATGGCGCACGCATCGTGCGCGCATGCGGAAACGGAGGGATCGCACCATGCCTTGGAACATAGAAAAGCGAAGGATCGAAGCGGAAACGCTGGTCGGCTCCGCCCACGCGCAGGCACTTCTGCGCACGGAGGCGCTGGTCCCCGGCGCGGGCCGAGAACTCATCGAAGCGCTGCTGGCGGACGCCACCCTGAACCTGGGCCCTGCGGACGTGCAGAGCGGCCGCGTCGTTTTGGAAGGCGCCGCCGTCTGTCAGGCCGTATACCGCCAGGGCGACGAGCCCGTGCTGCGCGCGCTGACCGCCCAGGCTGCCCTCAGCCACACGCTGGAAATCGACGGCGCGGAACCCGGCATGACATGCCGCTACCGGGGCCAGGTGGAACACGTCGAGGCCAAATACGACAACGGCCGCATGGTCTTTCTGGTCACCGTCTCCCTAACCGCCCAGGTGATCCGCCTCACCCCCGCCGAGCTCATCACCGGCGTGGAGGATGCTCCCTCATTAGAGACGGAATACACGGAAATCTGTTCCGTGAAGCTGGCGGCGGAAACCTCCGCGGAATCGCTCCTCCGAGAGCAGATCTCCCTGCCCGCGGCGCTGGACGCTCGCACCTCCCTGATGGAATGGGGTACCGTCACCGTAACGGACGTCTCCCCGGACCTGGGCGGCGTGCGGGTCAAGGGCAGCATCAACGCCGAGGCGCTCATCTCCTCCGGCGTACAGGGCCGCCCCGTAGCTCTGCTGAAATATCCCATGCACTTCGATCAGTTGGTAGAGCTCCCGGAATGGCTGTGTGGAGACGCCCGTCCCGAGGTCACCCTGGTCCGGCTTCTCTCTCGGGTTGAACAGGGCGAGGAGGGCCGGGATGGCATCCTGAACCTGGAAGCTGAACTCTCCATCCGCGTGCAGGCATACGTGCGGGACTGCGTCAACGCCCTGACGGACGCCTACTCCTCCGGCCCAGCCTCCGTGGAATTGCAGCGTCAGGAGTTGAACGTCTGCTGGGAAATCCGCCGCAGCCAGTGCGTTGACACAGCCAAGGGCACGGTGCTGCTCAGTGAAAACGCCCCCGGCGTCGGCACGGTGCTGGCGGTGCGCGCGCTGCCAAACGTGGGCAGATGGAACAGCGAGGGCGCCCGCTCCATCATCGACGGCGTCCTGGAACTGACCATCCTGTACATGCCCGCTGGCTCGGATCAGCTCGCGTCGGCCCAGGCGGAGCTGCCCTTCTCCATCTCCTGCTCCGAGGCGCTGCCGGACGACGCATGGGTAAAGGTGGAAGCCGTCTCCGCGGAGGCCACCGCGCTGATGAGCGACCGGCTGGATGTGAAAGTCTCCCTGTCCTCCAGCGCGGAGGCCCGTGTAAATATGACCTTTGAACCCGTCACTGCCGTTGCTGAATCGCAGCCCGTTCTTCGACGTTCTGGCATCGTCATCGTCTGGCCGGAGCCCGGTGACAGCGCCTGGAGCATTGGAAAGCGCTACAGCTTGCCGGTGAATAGCGTCGTCGCCATGAACGACGGCCAGCAGCGCATCGAACCCGGCAAGGCCATCGTGCTGAAGATATGAGTTTACCGCAAGGCGCGCGGGACGCATTCGTCCGTCGCGCTTTGCACAGCGGAAGCGCGGGAAGTCTCCCCCCATTCCCATGACGGGGCCCGCGCGCAGGGTATGCTTGGCGGCTGCCGCGCGTATTGAAGAAAGCAGCTTTCGCCTGCTGAGCAAGCAGCGCTTATCACGAAGCTGCCGAAACAAACGATAGGCGCCGGGCATCTGCCCGGCGCCGCCTCCGTATCCCTGTCAGTATTTCGTTTCGCCGGTATACACCAGCACCGCGTCGCCCGTGAGGGACACCTTTTCGCCGTCGTACACGACGATCAGGTCGCCGCCCCTCACCTTGACGGTCACCGGCTCGCCTTTGGCGCACAGACCGTTCTCCACCGCCGCGACCACCGCAGCGCAGGCGCCTGTGCCGCAGGCGCTGGTCTCGCCGTTGCCGCGCTCGTACACGCGCATCTTGATGGTGTTCCTGTTCACCACCCGGACGAATTCCGTGTTGATCCGCTCCGGGAAGATTTCAGCGTGCTCAAACAGCGGCCCGACGCTCTCTACATCCACATCGTCCACCCGATTGACAAACACCACGCAGTGCGGATTGCCCACGGACAGGCACGTGATGCGATATTCCCCATCCGCAATCTCCACCGGCCGGTCCAGTATCCTGTCCCCGGTCAGCCTCGCCGGAATCCTCTCCGGAGTGAATTCCACGCTGCCCATCTCCGCGGTCACCAGGCTGACCTCGCCGGACGCGGTGTACAGGTGCAGCTTTTTCACGCCGGACACCGTCTCGATGGCCATGTCCGTCTTCCGGACGATTTCGTTGTCGTACAGGTATTTCCCCACGCAGCGGATGGAGTTCCCCGCCATGGCGGCCTGGGAGCCGTCCCGGTTGAACACCCGCATGCGGGCATCTGCGATGTCGCTGTGCTCCATCAGCACGATGCCGTATCCGCCGATCCCCTTGTGCCGATCGCACAGCGTGATGCACAGCGATTCCGGACAGGTAATCGCACCGTCGAAGTTCTCGATGAAAATGTAGTCATCCCCCGTGGCCTGCATCTTTGCGAATTTCAGCGTCTGCCGCTGCGCTCGCAGGGCGTTGATGTCCACCAGCTCGGTGTTCCTCTGGGTATACCGGCTGGCAATGATGTCCGCCAGGGAATTTGCCGTGTCCAGGGACGTAAAGCACGGGATCGACAGCTGCAGCGCCCGCCTGTGCAGCGCGATGTAATCCTCCACGGTGGAGTCCATCAGCGCGCCTGTATAGACGATGTAGTCGATCTCCCCGCTCTCCAGAAGCTCGAAGGCGTGGTCGCTCTCCCGGATGCCCTCCACGGTCACCACGTCGATACCCAGGCGGGAAATCGTCTCCGCCGTCTCCTGTGTGGCATAGATGTTGAATTTCAGGTCGTACAGCTTTTTTGCCAGGCCGACGATTTCCGACTGATCGTGGGTATCCACGCTGATCAGCACGCCGTGACCCCCTTCGCGGTGGGCGTCCACCACCATACCCGCGGAAGTAAGCCCCTTGAACAGCGCCTCCTCGATGGTTTTTCCGATGCCGAGCACCTCTCCGGTGGACTTCATCTCAGGCCCCAGATAGGAATTCACGTCGGTGAGCTTCTCAAAGGAGAACACCGGCACCTTCACCGCGAAATACGGCGGCACGCGGCACAGCCCTGTCCCATAGCCCAGGCTTTTCAGCGGCTCGCCCAGCATTACCCGGGACGCCACGTCCACCATGGGCACGCCCGTCACCTTGCTGATGTACGGCACCGTGCGGGACGCCCTGGGATTCACCTCGATCACGTACAGCTCGTTCTGATAGATCAGATACTGTATGTTCACCAGTCCCCTGGTGTTCAGGGAGAGCGCAAGCTTGCGGGAACAGTCGATGATCTTCTCCGTCATCATGTCGTTGAGGTTGTACGGCGGATACACGGCGATGGAGTCCCCGCTGTGCACGCCGGCGCGCTCGATGTGCTCCATGATGCCGGGGATCAGGATGTCCTTCCCGTCGGAGATCACGTCCACCTCCAGCTCCGGCCCCATCATGTACTTGTCCACCAGCACAGGGTTTTCGATCCCCTGCGCCAGTATGCGTTCCATGTACGTGGTCACTTCCGCCGCGTTGTGAACGATCTTCATGTTCTGTCCGCCGATCACGTAGGAGGGCCGCAGCAGCACGGGATACCCGAGGCTTTCCGCGGCGTCCAGCGCTTCCTGCATGGTATTCACGCCCATGCCCTTGGGCCGGGAGATGTGGAACTGCTCCAGCAGCGCGTCGAAGCGTTTCCTGTCCTCGGCGATGTCGATGCTCTCCGCGGATGTGCCCAAAATCCTGATCCCCTGTCTGTCCAGGAATTGGGTGAGCTTGATCGCCGTCTGGCCGCCAAAGGCCACCACTACGCCCACGGGCTTCTCCACCGCGATGATGCCCATCACGTCCTCCGGCGTCAGCGGCTCGAAGTACAGCCTGTCCGCCGTGTCGTAGTCCGTGGACACCGTCTCCGGGTTGTTGTTGACGATCACCACGTCGTAGCCCATCTTTTTCAGCGTCCACACGCAGTGCACGGAGGAATAGTCGAACTCGATGCCCTGTCCGATACGGATGGGCCCGGAGCCCAGCACCATGATGACCGGCTTGCCGCTTCTGACGAACGCGCGGGATTCGCACACCTCGTCCGCCGAGGAGTAGAAATACGGCGTCTGCGCGTCGAACTCCGCGGCGCAGGTGTCCACCATCTTGTAGGACCAATGGAACTCCGGCACCTCTTTGCAGCCGGAAATGCGCTTCAGCGCCGCGTCGGGGTATCCCAGCCGCTTGCCCTCCCGATACAGCTCCCCCGTGAGCCCCTTGGCAAGCTCCTCCTCAAACCGCACAAGCCCCTCGATCTTCCACAGGAACCACCGGTCGATCTTCGTCACGGCATAGATCTCGTCCACGCTGATCCCCGCCTTGATCGCCTCAAAGACGGTAAACAGCCGCTTGTCGTCGCACTGGGCCAGCCGCTCCATCACAGGCCGGTCGGACATGGGCTTGGCGTTCAGCGTGTCCAGGGAGATTTCCGCGCCCCTCACGGCCTTCATCAACGCCGCCTCAAAGCTTCCGGCGATGGACATCACCTCGCCCGTGGCCTTCATCTGCGTGCCAAGGCGCCGGGATGCCCCTTCGAACTTGTCGAAGGGCCACTTGGGGAACTTCAGCACCACGTAGTCCACCGCGGGCTCGAAACAGGCGCAGGTCTTGCCGGTAATGTCGTTGCGGATCTCGTCCAGCGTATACCCCAGGGCGATCTTCGTGGTGATCTTCGCGATGGGATAGCCCGTGGCCTTGGATGCCAGCGCGGAGGACCGGGACACCCTGGGATTGACCTCGATCACCGCGTACTCGAAGCTGTTCGGATTCAGGGCGAACTGGCAGTTGCAGCCGCCCACGATGTTCAGCGCGGTAATGATGTTCAGCGATGCGCTGCGCAGCATCTGATACTCCTTGTCGGAAAGCGTCAGCGCCGGCGCCACCACGATGCTGTCCCCCGTGTGCACACCTACGGGGTCCACGTTTTCCATGCTGCACACGGCGATGACGTTCCCCGCGCCGTCCCGCATGGTCTCGAACTCAATCTCCTTCCAGCCGTATATGTACTTCTCCACCAAAATCTGCCCGATGGGCGATGCGTCCAGCCCCGTCCGGGCCGCCTGCTCCATCTCCTTCGGGCATGTCGCCACGCCGCCGCCGGCTCCGCCCAGGGTAAACGCCGGGCGGATGATCACCGGATAGCCAACCTTCTCCGCAACCGCCATGGCCGTCTCCAGGTCATTGGCAATGTCGGAGGGAATGGTGGGCTCGCCGATCTGCTGCATAGTCTCCTTGAACAGCTTGCGGTCTTCTGCCTTGTCGATGGCGTCCGAGTTCGTGCCGATCAGCCGCACGCCATGCTTTTGCAGAAAGCCTTCCTTGTTCAGCTGCATGGAGAGCGTGAGCCCTGTCTGTCCGCCCAGTCCGGCCAGCAGGCTGTCGGGCTTTTCCTTTTCGATGATGCGCTTCACCGTCTCCAGCGTCAGCGGCTCGAGGTATATCTCATCCGCCAGCGCCTTGTCCGTCATGATGGTGGCCGGGTTGGAGTGCACCAGCACCACGTTCACGCCGGCGTCCTTCAATACGCGGCACGCCTGCGCGCCCGCGTAGTCGAACTCCGCCGCCTGCCCGATCACGATCGGGCCGGAGCCGATCACCATTACCTTTTTGATGTTCGCGTCAAGTGGCATTCCGTTTCCCTCCCATCATGGCGCAAAACCGGTCGAACAGGAACGCCGTGTCCCTGGGTCCGGCGCACGCCTCCGGATGAAACTGCACCGAAAAGGCGTCCGCGTCGTCGTAATCGATCCCCTCGCAGGTGCCGTCGTTGGCGTTTTCAAAGCTCACCCGGCCGTTTCTGACGCTCTCCGACACCACTGCGTACCCGTGGTTCTGGGATGTGATATACGTCCTGCCGCTTGCGGTGTCCCGGGCGGGCTGGTTCCCGCCGCGGTGGCCGTATTTCAGCTTCACCGTGCTGGCCCCCTGAGACAGCGCCATCAGCTGGTGTCCCAGGCATATGCCGAATATGGGCACCTGGCCGAACATCTTCCCGATCTGCTCGATCTCGAACACGTTCTCCGCGGGGTCGCCCGGGCCGTTGGACAGCATCACGCCGTCATATCCACCGGCCAGGATCTCCTCCGCGGGGGTGGTGCAGGGATACACGGTCACATCGCACCCCCGCTTCATCAGGGAGCGCAGTATATTGGCCTTCGCGCCGTAGTCCACCAGCGCAACCCTGAACCGTCTTTCGCCCTCGGCGGGATGGAACTCCATCTTCTCGTCCGTCACGCAGTCAATGGCGTTTTTGATGCGGTATTCCCGGATCGCGCCAAGCTCCTTTGGCACTTCGTCGCACAGCATGGCGTTCATCACGCCTGCCTCCCGGATGATCCTCGTGATCTCCCGGGTGTCCACGCCGCAAATCCCGGGCACGCCCTCCCGGCGCAGGAACTCATCCACCGTGCCCTTGCTCCGGAAGTTTGACGGCTTCTCGCACCATTCCCGCACCACGTAGCCCTTCACCTGGCAATGGCCCTCATAGTCCTCCGGGATGATGCCGTAATTGCCGATCAACGGAAACGTCTGCAGTACGATCTGCCCGTAATAGCTGGGGTCCGTCAGCGTCTCGATATATCCGCACGTGCCGGTGGTAAACACAAGTTCCCCCACCGTCGACGCCTCCGCGCCGAACGCCTGCCCCTCGAACACCTTGCCGTTTTCCAGCACCAGGTATCTCTTCATAATTCTCACTCCGCCAGCGTCGCGGCCATGACCGCCTTGATGGTGTGCATGCGGTTTTCCGCCTCCTGGAACACCAGGGACTGTCCGCCCTCAAACACCTCGTTGGAAACCTCCATGGAATCCCGGCCGAATCTCTCGCCCATCTCCCTGCCAATCGTCGTCTTCAGGTCGTGATATGACGGCAGACAGTGCATGAATACCGCGCCCGGCCCTGCCTTTTCCATCAGCGCAGCGTTAACCTGATAGGGAGCCAGGTCCGCGATGCGCTCTTCCCACACCTCCACGGGCTCGCCCATGGAAACCCAAATGTCGGTGTAGATCACGTCCGCGCCCCGCACGGCCTCGTCCGGCGATTCGCAGAAGCGGATCGTCGCCCCCGTTTGCGCGGCAATCTCCCGGCACTTTTGGGTGAGTTCGTTTCCGGGGAAGTACTTCGCCGGGGCGCATGCCGTGAAGTTCAGGCCCATTTTCGCGCAGCCGACCATCAGGGAATTTCCCATGTTGTAGCGCGCGTCGCCCATATATACGAAATTGATCCCCTTCAGCCGCCCGAAGTGTTCCCGGATGGTGAGCATGTCGGCCAGTATCTGGGTGGGGTGGAATTCGTTCGTCAATCCGTTCCATACCGGCACGGACGCGTATTCCGCCAGTTCCTCCACGATCGCCTGTCCGAAGCCACGATACTCAATGCCCTCGTACATTCCGGAAAGCACCCGCGCGGTATCCGCGATGCTCTCCTTCCGCCCGATCTGCGAACCGGATGGGTCCAGATATGTGGTACCCATGCCCAGATCCCGCGCCGCCACCTCGAAGCTGCACCGCGTGCGCGTGCTGGTCTTTTCAAAGATCAGCGCCACGTTCTTGCCCTCGCATATCCTGTGCGGCACACCGGCCTTCTTCTTCGCCTTCAGGTCCGCCGCCAGATCCAGCAGCTGTGTGATCTCCTCAGGCTCAAAATCCAGCAGTTTCAAAAAGTCCCTGCCCTTGAGGCTCATATTGCTTCCTCCTCACACGTTCGCGCAGGCTTCCCGGATGACGCCCACGGCCTTCTCCAGCAGCTCCATCGGGATGTTCAGCGCCGGCAGCAGCCGCACCCTGTCCTTGGCCTTGATGGGCAGCACGCCCTTTTCCATGCACTCCGAAATGACGTCCGCCGCGGGCCGCGCCGTCTGGATGCCCAGCATCAGCCCCAGACCGCTCACGCCCAGCACGCCCTTCGCGCCGGTCAGCTCGCCTTTGATGTATTCCGATCTCGCACGCACACCTGCAAGCATGTCGTCGTCCAGGCGGCTCAGGATGCTCAGCGCGCCCGCGCAGCACACAGGGTTGCCGCCGAATGTGGAGCCGTGGCTGCCCGGGGTAAACACGTTCTCCAGCTTTTCTCCAAGCAGCGTCGCCCCCAGGGGCAGGCCGCCCGCCAGTCCCTTGGCGGTGGACACGATGTCCGGCTGCACGCCGTAGTTCATGTATCCATACAGCATGCCGCTCCTGCCGTTGCCCACCTGCACCTCGTCGCAAATCAGCAGCACGTCCTTCTCATGCGCCAGCTTTGCCAGCCCCGCGACATATTCCTTTTCCAGAGGCATGACGCCGCCCTCGCCCTGCACCACCTCGATCATCATGGCGGCACACTTGTTCTCCGCCAGCAGCCGCTCCATGTCCGCAAGATCGTTGGGCTCCGCGTACACGAATCCCTCCGTCAGCGGAGTGAAGTCCTTGTGGAACACGTCCTGCCCGGTCGCCGCCAGTGTCGTGATCGTCCTGCCGTGGAAGCTGTTTTTCAACGTGACGATGGTGCACCACTCCGGCCCCTTCTTCTCCTCGGCGTACTTCCTGGCCGCCTTGATGGCGCACTCGTTGGCCTCCGCGCCGGAATTGGAAAAGAACACCTTCCTCATGCCGGTCCTCTGACACAGCATTTCCGCCAGCGCACCGCAGGGCTCCGTGTAGTACAGGTTGGACATGTGCTGCAGCGCGCCCAGCTGCGCCGTCACCGCCTGGATCCACTGATCGTCCGCGATGCCCAGCGTGTTCACGGCGATGCCCGTGCACAGGTCTATATATTCCTTCCCGTCCTCATCCCACACCAGGGAACCCTTGCCGCGCTTCAGCGTCAGCGGGAACCGGGCGTATGTATTGGCGATATACAGCTTGTCTTTGGCCTGAATATCCATGCTCAAATCCCTCTATTCATCCACAAACATCGTTCCGATGCCTTCGTTGGTCAGCATTTCGATGAGGATCGCGTGGGGCACCCTGCCGTCGATGATGAACACCCTCCGCACGCCCCAGTGAATGGCGTCGATGCAGCACTGTACCTTGGGGATCATGCCTCCGCTGATGATGCCTTCCTCCTCGAGCTTCGGCGCCTCGGATACCTGGATCACGGGGATCAGCGTCTCGGGGTCGTCCTTGCAGCGCAGGATGCCGCTGATGTCCGTCATGGAAATCAGGCTCTCCGCGCCCAGCTCGCCGGCGATCCGCGCGGCGGCGGTATCCGCGTTGATGTTGTAGACATTTCCCTCGCTGTCGCAGCCCACCGTGGAAACCACCGGGATATACCCCTTGTCGATCACGTCCAGCACCGGCTGCACGTTCACCTTGGTGATCTCGCCCACGTATCCCAGCGCCTCGTCCTTCACCTTCGCCTCGATCAGATGTCCATCCATGCCCGAGAGCCCGATGGCCTTGCCGCCCTTGTTCTGGATCAGGTTCACCAGCGTCTTGTTGATCTTGCCGGCCAGCACCATCTGCACGATGTCCACGGTCTCCTTGTCCGTGACGCGCAGACCGCCCACGAACCTGCTCTCCTTGCCGATCTTCGTCAGCATTTCCGTGATCTCCGGCCCGCCGCCGTGCACCAGCACAACCTTGACTCCCACCAGGGACAGCAGCACGATGTCCCGCATGACGGAGTCCTTCAGATCCTCGTTGATCATGGCGTTCCCGCCATACTTCACCACGACCACCTTGCCCGTATATTCCTGGATATAGGGCAGCGCATGCACCAGTATGCTGGCGCGCTCCGCGTTTGTGATGTCCATGTCCTTCCCTCCTCAGGTGCGGTAATCGCCGTTGATCTTTACGTAGTCGTATGTGAGATCGCAGCCCCACGCGGTGGAAGCCGCCTCTCCGCTCTTCAGGTCCACCAGGATCTCGATCTCGCTCTCCAGCAGTATCTTCTTGGCCTGCTCCTCGGAAAACGCCACCCCCGCGCCGTCCACGCACACGGTGATCTCCCCCGCGGCGGACCTGAACCGCACGTCGATTTTGTTCACGTCCACCTTCGCGCCGCTGTATCCGATGGCGCACAGCACCCGACCCCAATTGGCGTCCGCGCCGAACATGGCCGCCTTGGTCAGGGAGGAGCAAATCACGCTCTTTGCCACGATCCGTGCCGTTTCCAGGCTGTCCGCGCCCGTCACCTTACACTCCAGCAGCTTCGTCGCTCCTTCGCCGTCCGCCGCGATCTTCCTGCAGAGGTACACCGTCACGGTGTTCAGCGCCTGCATGAACGTCGAAAACGCTTCGCCCTCGCCGTCAATCACCGCGTTTCCCGCCATGCCGTTGGCCAGCACGGTCACCATGTCGTTTGTGGAGGTATCTCCGTCCACGCTCACCATGTTGAAGGTGGATCTGATGTCCGTGGACAGCGCTTTTTGGAGCATCTCCGGCGCAATGGCACAGTCCGTGGTGATAAACACCAGCATGGTCGCCATGTTGGGATGGATCATCCCGGAGCCCTTGGCGATGCCGCCGATTTTGCACTCCACGCCGCCGATGTCAAAGGACACCGCGATCTCCTTCCGCTTCGTGTCCGTGGTCATGATGCCCTCGGCGGCCTCCGATGAGTTGTCGCCCAGCGCCGCCACCAGCTTGGGGATGCCCTGCCGTATGGGTTCGATATTCAGCCTCTGGCCGATGACCCCCGTGGACGCCACCACGACATCCTGGGCGGAAATGCCCAGCTCCTCCGCCAGCAGGCAGCTCATCTTCTCAGCGATCTCCACACCGTCGGCGTTGCAGGTATTCGCGTTCCCGCTGTTGCAGATGACCGCCTGCGCCTTGCCGTCCGCCAGGTGCTTTTTCGTGACGATCAGCGGCGCGCCCTTGACCAGGTTCGTGGTGTATACCGCCGCCGCGCTGGCGGGTTTCTCGCTGTAGATCAGCGCGATATCGCGCTTCGTCCTGTTTTTCCGGATCCCGCAGTACACGCCGGACGCTTTGAATCCCTTTGCCGCGCAGACGCCTCCCGAAATCTGTTTCATACCGCATACCTCCCGTCAGATGTCCAGGCCGTAGGCCTTGTCCAGCCCCATCGCCATGTTCAGACACTCCAGCGCCGCGCCGGACGCGCCCTTGCCCAGGTTATCGTACACCGCCGTCAGCAGGATCCTCTCTTCATTTCCGTACACGGCGATCCACATTCCGTCCTTGCCGGACATGACCCCCGCGGACAGGAACCCGCCCTTGTCCGTTTCCTCCTTGAATGCCACCACCGGCCCGGCATACTTGCTCCGGTACGCCTCCGCGATGTCCCGCATCCCGTAGCCCTTCGCCAGCTGTCCGGCGAACAGGGGCACAGTCACCTCCATGCCGCTGTAGAAGTCTGCCACGATGGGGCAGAACACCGGCGCGGTCTCCAGCCCGGTAATCGCCTGCATCTCTTTCAGATGCTTGTGCTGCTGTGTGAGCCCGTACTGCCGCGGCGCGTCCAGCAGCGCGTCCCTGTCTTCCGCATCGTATTCGGCGATCATCTTCTTGCCGCCGCCGCTGTATCCGGTCAGGGAGTGGCATGTCACCAGCGCGTCCCTGGGCAGGATCCCGGCCTCGATCAGGGGATACGTCAGCGCGATGAAGCCGCTGGCGTGGCATCCTGGCACGGCGATGCGTTTTGACGCAGCTACGGCCTGCTCCTGCGCGGCCGACAGCTCCGGAAAGCCGTATGCCCAACCCTCCGCCGTCCGGTGCGCGGTAGACGTGTCCAGCACCACGGTGTCCGGATTTTCGATCATGTCCACCGCTTCCACCGCCGCCGCGTCCGGCAGGCACAGGAAGGCAAAGTCCGCCCCGTTCAGCGCTGCCTTCCGGCTCGCTGCGTCCTTGCGCTGCTCTTCGGAGAGCGTAATCAGTTCCACGTCGCCGCGGCTCTGCAGCCGGTCATAGATCCTCAGCCCCGTCGTCCCAGCCTTTCCATCGATAAATATCTTCTTCATCGCGCGCCCCTCGACTTTCTATTTATTCATCAAACTGTGTATTTATACGTTAATTAGCAGTATACCACCATTTCCGTGAATATTCAATACCCATTTCATGCAAACCAATATTTTTACAGTTCTCTTTCCATTTGCGATCAGAAGAATCCTTATTGGCTCATAATCTGAAAGCCCCGCCCCATATCACGAAATACGTCTCAAAACAAACCCAGCCCCGCCTTTATGCGGCAGGGGCTGTTCACCATTTCTTCCATCCTTTTCTATGCCCTCGTGATATGCATCAGCGCGGCGCTTCTCTTCTACGGAAGCGTGATCGTCAGTCACGCGGCGAGCTCCGTCCCGGTCATCGCCGCCTCCCGTTCGGGATGGTCGAAATCGAACACCCTGTACCGCGCCTCCGGGTCCAGTCCCCGCAGCGCCGCGGTATAGCTCTCCGCTTCTCGCTCCCTGCGGCGGAACATCTTCACGGTCCCCTCGCCCTCGTCGAAGCACTCCCGTCCGATCCAGTCCGTCTGGTGATAGCTCCGCTTGGTGAGCGGATAATAGTCATCGCCGAAGCAATGCTTGATCTTCCGCCATGCGTCTATGGTGTCCCGAATCCGCGCGATATTGAGCTCCGGTCGTTCAAATCATACGAAAGCGTCGCCCATCACATATCCTCTGAGCGCCTCTGCCTGCGGCGATTGCCCGACCTCCCGACAACGCCCCGATCAGTTTCTTCGCGCACTCGCTCAATTTGGATTTCGCCGCATGTTCTCCTGCGCGTCCTCCATGTCCTTCATCATGATCGTGGACCGGAAGCCAGGGAATTCTATCGGAAACGAGATATGCGCCGCGCTGATTTCCGCCGGCTGCCTCCCCGTATCCCCTGCGTACTTCTCCACAATCAAGCCCCGCCGCGCGTACCATTCTTTGTTGATGTGGTCCACGATGGCCTGCAGCCTGGCGTTCTGGTTGGCGAAGTGCTTATACGGCGCGGCGCAGGGCACTCCGCAGCGCGCCGCGTGGAGAAGTTCCGGATGCCGTTTTCCCGGGTCTCCCCGATCCCAGCCAGGATCAACCTTTGCCTGACACTGTGGACGTTTTCATCCGCGTTTTTCAGGAAATCCTTTCTCCTACAGCACATACAGCAAGATGCAAAGAAAATGCAGCAGGCTTCCGATCACCACGAATATATGGAACACGGAATGGCTGAACGGCTTCTTCGCCCCGATGATGTACAGCACCGCGCCGATGGTATAGCTGACGCCTCCCGCGATCAGCAGGGCCAATCCGCCCTTCCCCATGGCCCGAGCCAGCTCGTTTGCCGTGAACACGATGCACCAGCCCATGCCCAGGTAGCAAATCATCGAAAACACCCTGAACTTCTTCAGATCGATGGCGTTCAGCACGATCCCCACCGCCGCCGCGCCCCAGATAACCCAGAACACCGTCCAGCCCAGCGCCGGGCATATCTCCCGCAGGGTGCACAGCGCGATGGGCGTATACGTACCGGCGATCAGAAGGAAAATGGTACAGTGGTCGATCACCTGCATCACCTTTTTGGCCGTCAGGTGCGGGTGCAGTCCATGATACACGCTTGAAATGGCATACAGCGCCATCATCATCGCGCCGAACACCGCCCCACCCACCACGGCGTAGGGGTTGCCCTTCCGCGCAGCAGTCACCACGCACAGCACCGTCGCGATCACGCCCAGCGCGCCGCCGACGATGTGCGAAACCATGTTGAAAATTTCCTCGCCCCGACTGTAATTCGGCAAAATGCGATCCCGCAGCTTGATCCGTTTCATTCTCCCCTCCGCGTCTTTATTCCGATTTGTCCGCCCGATTATCCCTGCCGGTACAATAGCACAGCGTGTAGCTGCTGGATAGTTCTCCCGCTTCCAGGTGCAGCGTCATGCGCCCCGCGTCCGCTTCCGGCAGCCGCAGCCTGACCGTGGGCCCGGAGCAGTTTCCTTCCAACGCTTCCGCATCCCATTCCAGCAGATCATACCGCTTTCCACCCAGTTCAATCCACACCTGCACCCTGGCGCGCACGGACTCCGTCCCATCGTTCAGCAGCCAAATCTCCGCATGGAACTCCTCATCCGCCCGCCAGTCGAACTTCGGCACCCGCGCGCTGAACAGAACCGTCCGCAGCGCGGACCGCGCCGCG
>JAEEGL011342696.1_pt1 | contig 21628 bp, 13 predicted proteins | sample 9134231 | NCBI WGS metagenome assembly JAEEGL01 (sample SAMN16246548, study PRJNA631951) | gut metagenome | biome: gut microbiome; feature: rumen; material: fiber-attached | host: Bos | place: Iran: Karaj | collected 2018-10
CACACCCCGCGTGTAAATCAGGAAATCGTTGAACGCGATCGCATCCTCCTCCGCATAATCGACCTTAAACCCCGGCCCAAGCCTTTGATAGTCGCCAATCCCGATGACGACCGCCGCATCCCCCGACGCCCGCTGGCCCGTCCGCAAGGGGTCATCGACCGAAGGCATCGGCGCCGCCTGTGCAAGCGAAAGGAAAAGCGTCGAGGCAAAGAGCGAAGGAAGCAATAAATGGCGCATGTGAGATCTCCGCAAAAGTTTTCCCCACAAGGAACCCCAAAAAACGCGGGGATGATATCTGGTTTTTGATGTCCTTTGAAAGGATGTGAGATCCATTTCCCCGAAAATCGGTGGAAATGATGCCTACGGGGAAGCGGTCTTGGAGGAGCAGGGTGGGCTTTAAACGGAGCTAGAGGCGCTCGGGCGTTTTACCGGGCGCCGGCGTTTTGGAGCAGGGCTTTGATGGAGGGCTTTTGGGCCCGGCTGAGGACGTTGTTGCCGTCGTCATCTTTGGCGTTGACGTCTGCACCGGCGGCGATCAGGGCTTGGGCGATCTCTTCGTGTCCGTTCGCTGCGGCGAGCATGAGGGCGGTGATTCCAGACGGGCCCCTGGCGTTGATGTCGGCTTTGGCGGCAATGAGCGCTTTGACGGCCTCTCTGTTGTCTTTTTGGGCCGCTGTCATGAGCGCGGTCCAGCCGTCCTGATCCCTGGAATTGACGTCGGCGCCTGATGCAAGCAGGAGCTTTAAGGCGGTTCTCTTTCCGCTGTTTGCTGCATGGTTCAGGGCATCGTCGGGGAGCGGAACGCCGGCCGAAAGCAGGACGCGCAGGACTTCCGTATGCCCCCCTAAGGCCGCAAGGGAGAGGGCATTTTTGAGGGTGTCGGGTTTAGGATTCCTTTTGAGAAGCGCCTTTACAAAATCGACATTTCCCTCTGATGCGGCGGTGGGGAGCGCATCGTCTCTGAGATCGGCGCCGGCTGCGAGGAGCATTTTGAAGAGATCGACGTTGCCATTTTCGGCGGCGGCAAAGAGGGCGGATTGGCCATCGTTGTCTTTCTCGTTGATCTTTGCGCCGGCTTTGAGCAGCAGGCTGACCGTTTCGATTTCCCCCTTGCGGGAGGCGATGATGAGAGGGGTAAGACCCTCGCTGTCTTTGATGTTGGGATTTGCGCCGGCTTTGAGCAGCAGTTTCACCATCTGAACGGAATCTGTTGGGGCAGACAATGCCGCGAACAGGGCGGTCAGGCCCTCTTGGTCTTTGGCGTTGATGTCGGCTTTGGCTTTGAGCAGCGCCTCGGCGATCGCCCATTCTCCCTCTCTTGCGGCGTAGATGAGGGCGGTTTTGCCGTCGTTTTCTTTGGCGTTGACGTCGGCTTTGGCGGCGATCAGGTGCTTTACGGCTTCCGTATCTCCCCGCTCGGCGGCGGCGATGAGGGCGGTCCGGCCTGCGTTGTCTTTGGCGTTGGGATTGGCGCCGGCTTTGAGCAGCGTCTGCACCAGTTCGACGGTCCGTTCAGGGGCGATCACCGAATAGCGCGCCGTATCGAAGAGCCGAATCAACGCGGTTTGGCCGTCGCTGTCTTGGGCGTTGACGTCGGCTTTGGCGGCGATCAGCGCCTGGATCACATCCGCATGCTCCGCAAAGGCCGCCCGGAGCAGCGCGCTCTCATCGTCCGTGCTGGCGTTTGGATTTGCGCCGGCTTTGAGCAGCAGATCGACCGCATTCCGATTGCCGCTCGATGCAGCAAAGGGGAGTGCGGCCGGGCTGACGTCGGCACCGGCTTTGAGCAGCGCCTGCAGGATCTCCGCGTTTCCGTTCCCTGCAGCCAAAAGGAGGGCGGTGTCGTCCGTGATGCTTTGGGCGTTGACGTCGCTGCCCGCATCGAGGAGCGCGCGCACGGCTTCGGCGTTTCCTTCTTCGGTGGCCACCATCAGAGCCGTCCATTTTTGGTCATTCGTCGCGTGGACGTTGGCGCCCGCAGCGAGCAGCGCTTTGACGATCTCCGGATTTGAGGCGCCCACAATGAGCGCGGCGTCTTTTTCCTTTGCGCCCGCAGCGAGCAGGATTCTGACCAGTTCGACGTTTTGCTGTTCGGCGGCGTTGTAAAGCGCGGTCTCGCCGTCGGCATTTTTTACGTTGACGTCGGCGCCCGCCTCGATGAGGAGCTTTGCAGCCTCCGGTTCCCCGAGGCTTGAGGCGCTCAGGGTGAGGAGCGGCGTCCATCCGGAGTGGTTTGGGCTGTTGACGTCCTTGAGACCGGCATCGAACAGCGCTTTGACGATCTTCGCTTTTCTGGATCCCAAATGGAGCGCGTTGTCCCCATCTTCATCTTTGGCGTGAATGTCGGCGCCGGCTTTGATGAGCGCTTTGACCGATGCCGTGTTTCTCTCAGTTGCGGCGCGTAAGAGCGCGGTGTAGCCCGTTTTGCTTTTGGCGTTGGGATCGGCGCCCTGCGCGAGCAATGCGCGGACCAGTTTCGCGTTTGAGGCGTAGCAGGCGAGGGGCGTCGAGTCGATGAAGGTTGCGTTGGGATCGGCGCCGGCTTTGAGCAGCGCTTTGATGATTCTGACCTGCTTCTCGTTTTGCCAGCCGTTGCCGCAGTTGAGGAGCAGGGCGGTCTGACCGCTTTCGGTTTTTGCGTTGACGTCTGCGCCGGCGGCGATGAGCGCTTCGACGGCTTCCGGGTTTGCGTAGGCCGCTTCCATCAGGGGCGTGTAGCCCGTTTGGTCTTTTGCGTTGACGTCTGCGCCGGCGGCGATGAGCGCTTTCAGGTTTTCGGCCTGGTTTTCGGAGGCTGCGACGTGCAGTGCGGTCTCGCCGTATTCATTCCGGGCTTCGGGCTTTGCACCGGCGGCGATGAGCGCTTTGACCGTCTCCGCATCCTGACATCCCGCAGCTTTGTGAAGGGCGGCGTTGCCCCGATGATCCGTCGCGTGGATGTCTGCGCCCGCTTGGATGAGCGCTTTGACCGTCTCCAGCATCTTTGCGCCGTCGGATCGCTTCGCGCTGCAGGCGAGGATGAGAGCGGTCTTGCCGTCTTTGTCCCGCGCCTCCAAATCGGCCCCCGCTTCGATCAGGGTTTTGACCCGATCCGCCTGGCCCTTGGCCGATGCGAGCATGAGGGCGGTCCGCTGCTCGCGATCCCTGGCCTCCAAATCGGCGCCCGCTGCGATCAGGGCTTTCGCCCGCTCTTCCGACGTCGCCCACATGAGGGCGGTCTGGTGATCGAGCCGCGCGTTGAGATCGGCGCCCGCCGCAATCTCTGCTTTGATCGCATCCGCGTTTCCAAGGAGCGCCGCCTCGATCAGGGCGAGATCGTGGTCGTCCTCCAGGGATTGGGCCCCCGTCTGAAGCTGCAGCGGATGCCCGGAGGCCGCTGCCTTCATCGCTGCGGTCCAGCCCCGTGAATCCCTGGCGTTCAAATCGGCGCCCGCATCGATGAGCGCCCGCAATGCCTCCTCGTTTCCACTGGAGGCCGCTTCCATCAGCGCGGTGTTTTTCGCTTTGCCCCTCGCGTTGGGATCGGCGCCGGCTTTGAGGAGCGCCCTGACGATCTCCGTATTCGCCTGCGATTTATGCTTTGCGGCGTAGATGAGCGCGGTTTCGCCTTCCCGATCGGTCGTGTTGACGTCCGCCTTGGCCGCGATCAGCGCCTGCGCGATCTCCAGATCCGCCTCGTTCATCTCGCCCAGGACCGCCATCATGAGCGCTGTTTTGGGATTCAGGTCGCAATCGCACTCGCAATGCGGATGGAGCACGTCCCGCTGCTCGACATCGACGCCGGCTTTGAGCAGCGCCTTGACCGCTTCCACATTCTTCCCAAGGACCGCTGCGATCAGATGGGTTTCTTCGAGCTTCTTGAGGTCGACTTCATCATCATCCAGCTCCGGCGCGTCATCATCCGCATCATCCGCATCATCCGCTTCAGCCGGGGGCAGGGGAGCCGCCTGTGGCGCAGTTTGTGGCGCAGTTTGTGGCGCAGGCGCGCTCGGCTCGTCATGGGAACAGCCCTGCAGCAGGGCCAGGGACGCGATCAAAACGGGTAATGTCTTCATTCCAAATCTCCACGGCGCAGCGCGCCAAACGGCGTGAATTTAAAAGAGTGGGGTGCGCTTTAAAAGGCGTTTGCGGAGATTCAGGCGTGGAATGTTTCACGTGAAACATCGTGCGTGAAACGTTTCACGTGAAACGTTTCCTCCAATGGGTACGGCTCGTTTTTGCATGGTTCTGCAAGATCCTCAAATGGGTACGGCTCGTTTTTGCATCGGACGGGTATTTCCCCAAATGGGTACGGCTCGTTTGGGGCGTCGGACGGGTATTTCCCCAAATGGGTACGACTCGTTTGGGGCGTCGGTCGGGCATTCCCCAAAATGGGAACGGCTCGTTTTTTGCATCGGTCGGGCATTCCCCAAAATGGGTACGGCTCGTTTTTTGCGTCGGACGGGCATTCCCCCAAATGGGAACAGCTCGTTTTTTGTGCCGTGCGGGCCTTCCCCTCAAATGGGAGAGGCTTGCGCCGCCGCTTCGAGCAGGGCTTTGATCTTTTCTTCGATGTCCGGCACGCGGTCGATGGGCCTTTCGCCCTTTTGATTTTGGGCGTTTACATCGGCGCCGGCTTTGAGGAGCAGCTGAGCGGCTTTGAAGTTGGCCCCCGCCCGATCCACCGCATAATGGAGCGCGGTGTTGCCGTCCTGATCCTTTGCGTTCACATGGGCACCGGCTTTGATCAGCTTTTGAAGCAGGAGCCGGGCTTCGAGTTCTGAACCAAAGCTTGAGAAACTGGGCAGAGCGCGCATGAGAGGGGTTGTGCCCCGATCGTTGGCCAGATTGACATCGGCCCCCGATAAAATCAGCAGATCGGCCATCCTCCAGTGGTGGGCTGCGATCGCCAGCATGAGCGCCGTATCGCCTGGTTTTTGTAAAGGCTCGGACCTGACCGGCAACTGATCTTTGCCCGCCCGTGCGTTGATCTTCGCGCCTGCCCTGAGGAGAAGCTTCACCATCTGGGGATTGTTATTAAACACCGCAAAGCTGAGCGCATTTTCGCCATGCTGGTTCTGAGCGTTGACGTCGGCGCCGGAATCGAGCAGCAGGCGGACCATTTGGGGGTTGGGCTTCTTTTGACCCACGGCGAGCAGGAGCGGCGTCCAGCCACGGGGTCCGCTTAAGGCGTTGACATCAGCGCCGGCGTCGATCAGCAGCTTCGCGATCCGGATCTCCCCCCGGTTTACGGCAGCCATCAGATGCGTAAATCCGCCATCGGCGTTGTAAGCGGCCTGCTCGTTGACGTTTGCGCCCGCTTTGATCAATGCCCGGACGACTTCCGGAGATTTGTCCGCGAACTGGAGCGGCGTCGCATTGAGAGGGCTCCGCGCGTTGACATTGGCGCCTGCCTTGAGCAGCAGCTTCACGATGGAGGCATTGCCCGAGGAGCTCGCTTCCATCAGCGGCGTTTTGCCCAGGGGACCCGATTTCACTTCCAGATCGGCGCCCGCATCGACGAGCAGCTTTGCAATCTTTGAAGCCCCCATCATGCAGGCGGTCTGAAGAGCGGTATCGTCCTTTTTGTTTTTCGCGTTGACGTCGGCGCCGGCGGCGATCAGATATCGAACGATGGTCGCGTGGTGATCGCTGTGGCTGAGGGCGATGAGCGGCGTATCCTCAAAGATACTGTCCCGGGCGTTGAGGTCAGCGCCCGCATCGATCAGCGCGGCGACCACATCTGCGTGATTTTTACAGGCCGCAAGATAGAGCGGCGTCTGGTTGTCGGCATTCCGCGCATCGACCGGCGCGCCCTTTTCAAGCCAAAAGCGCGTCTTTTCCGCATCGCCTTCGTAAGCGGTCCGAAGCAGGGTCTCGGCCATCGGATCGCGCGACGTCCAAAAGCTTTGGTCGCCAGAACGGTTCGGCTCCTCATCTGAAGGGAGCTCAGCTGCGGCTTTCCAAAGCTTCTCATACGAATTGCCGTGCTCGTCTTCTATTTTGGGATCTGCGCCCGCTTTGAGGAGAAGCCCGCTCAGATCTTCCTCCTCCCAGGCGCAGCGGAGCGCCGTCAAACCCCATCGGTCTTTCAGGTTGACGTCGGCCCCCGCATCGATCAGCAGTCGGGCAATTTTTAAGGTCTCTTCGTCATCGTTGGGACTCGAGCAGCAGGCGCTCAAAAGCGCCGTCTCGCCGCGCTCGTCCTGGATGTCAGGATCCGCCTTTGCATCGATGAGGCGCTTGACGATTTCCACTGCCCCCGCTTTGGCGGCTGCGATCAGTGCGGTCTCTCCATCCTCGCCTTGCTGATTCGGATCGGCTTTGGCCTCGAGGAGCGCTTTGACGATCGCAAGCTCACCCTGCCCTGAGGCGGCAGAGAGCGCGGTCGGGCTGAAACGGTTTTTTGCGTTCGGATTGGCTTTCGCTTTGAGGAGCGCTTTGACGATTGCGAGATCACCCGCCAAAGAGGCCTGCTCGAGCGCCGTCTCGTCGTGATCATTTTGGGCATTGACGTCAGCCTTCGCTTTGATCAGCGCTTTGACGATTTCAAGCTCCCCTTCCCGCGCAGCGATGATGAGCGCCGTATCGCCTTTTTTGTTTTTGGCGTTCGGATCGGCCTTCTTTTTAAGGAGCGCTTTGAGCTCTGCGAGATCGCCCATCGCAGAGGCCTGCATCAGGGGAGTCCATTCCTCGAAAACTTCCTTCAGAGTGGCTGCTCTCTCCTGCGCATCGGCTGGAGAAAACGCAAAGGGAGAACCGAACAAGAGCGCTGTGAGGAGCGCCCGGCAAAGCAATTTCATCGGGATTTCCTTGTGGATTGCGCCGCCTCTTGGAGCAGGTTTTTAGCTTCACCGGCCGGCATGAGCTCGATGGGTTTTTCGCCCTTTTGGTTTTGGGCGTTCACATCGGCGCCGGCTTTGAGGAGCAGCTGAGCGGCTTCGGGATCGGGGTGGGGGAGGCTCGCCATTAGATGGAGCGCGGTGTTGCCGTCTTTATCCTTGGCGTTGACGTCGGCCCCCGCATCGAGCAGTTTTTGGATGATGCGTTCTGAAAGCGGATCGGACAGCGCCAGCATGAGGGCGGTTTTGCCTTCGCGGTTTTGCAGATTCACGTCGGCGCCCCAAAGGAGCAGCAGATTAAACATCCGCTCGCGATGGAATCGGATCGCCACCATGAGCGCCGTATCGCCCTCCAACTGGGACAGGGTAGGGGTGCTGCATCTCCTGATCCTGGTTTCTTCAGAAACGCAGGTATAACCCACATAGGGATCCCGCTGACGGCTGTCCCGGTTCAACTGCGCGTTGATGTTGGTCCCCGATTTGAGGAGCAGCCGGAGCATCCGGGGATTGTTCTGCCGGATGGTGAAGGTGAGCGCGTTGTCGCCCTCGTTGTTTTGTGCGTTGAGATCGGCGCCCGCAGCGATCAGCATCCGAACCAGTTTGAGACTGGGTTCTGAGTGATCGACGGCGAGCAAAAGCGGCGTCATGCCATCGGCGCTCTTCGGAGAGTTGGGATTATCGCCCTTTGCGTTGACGTTTGCGCCCGCCTCGATGAGCAGCTTTGCGACCTCAGGATATGAGCCACTTGCGGCGTCCATCAGTGGCGTAGAATCGTCCGCTGGCGCTACTTGATAGCTGGACCGCGCCCGGGCCTCGATGTCTGCGCCCGCCTCGATGAGCAGCCGGACGGTCTTCGAAAGCCCTTTTTTGACGGCATATTTGAGCGGCGTCCAGTTTAGGTCGCTCCGCTCGTCGATCTTTACGCCCGAATCGAGCAGCAGCCTGATCACCGGGTTCGCTCCAAACTCGCTCGCTGCGGTCAGAGGCGTCTCTCCCAGCTTGTCTCGGATTTTCAAATCGGCCCCCGATTCGATGAGGAGCCGGGCCATCTCTGTGGCGTACTGGCGGCAAGCGCGCAGGAGGGGGGTTGAGCCCATTTCTCTGCTTTTGGCGTTCACATCGGCGCCCGCAGCGATCAGCTGTTTTGCGACCGCGACGTAGCTGTCACTCACGCTGATGTCGAGGAGCGCCGTCGAATCGTCGAAGTTGTCTTTGTTGTTGACGTCGGCCCCCGCTTCGATCAGCGCGGCGACCACATCCGCGTGGTTTTTAGTGGCCGCCAGGTAGAGCGGCGTCTGGTGGTCGCGGTTCTTCGCATTGACCGGCGCGCCTTTTTTCAGCAGGGCGCGCGTCTTTTCCAGATCGCCTTCGAAGGCGGCCTGAAGCAGCGCCTGCGCCTTCGGATTGCGCGAGGCCCAGTAGTGTGATTTCGGGGCATCTGCATGACTCGTCGGAGGCGTTTCCCAGAAGGGGCGACTTGGGGATTGCTGAAGCTTTTCAACCGAATCGCCATTTTCGTCTTCGATTCTGGGATCGGCGCCGGCCGCAAGCAGGAGCTGGATCAGGGATGGGTCACCTCTCTCAAAGGCATAATGGAGCGCCGTTTCGCCCCGCTGGTTTTGCACATTGACGTCGGTTCCCGCCCCGATGAGCAGCCTGGCCGTTTCCTCGGGATCGTAGGCGCCTCCGAGCGCTTCCAGAAGCGCCGTATTGCCAAAGCTGTTTTTTGCGTTGGGCTCGGCCTTCGCCTCGAGGAGCATTTTGACGATCTCTGACTCGCCATGATCGGCCGCGATGATGAGTGCCGTATAGCCCTTGCTGTCTTTTGCGTTGGGCTCGGCCTTCGCATCGAGGAGCCGCCGGACGATCTCGAGCTCGCCCCTTTTCGATGCGACCATGAGCGCCGTATCGCCCGCGTTATTTTTTGCGTTGGGCTCGGCCTTCGCATCGAGGAGCTGACCGACGATCTCGAGCTCGGCCCTTTTTGATGCGACCGTGAGCGCCGTATCGCCCTCGTTGTTTTTTGCGTTGGGCTCGGCCTTCGCATCGAGGAGCAGCCGGACGATCTCGATCTCGCCTTCGTTGGCCGCAAAAATGAGCGCCGTATCACCCTTTTGGTTTTTGGCGTTCACATCGGCGCCGGCTTTGAGGAGGGCCTTGACCTCTGCCAGATCGCTCATCGCTGCAGCGCGCATCAGAGGCGTCCATTCAGAGAGCGCCGCTTGCTTCTCGGCCGGGGACGCCTTTTGGGCCAGTGCATCCGACAACGGAAAAGCACCCAAAAACGCCGCAACCCCTGCAAACCGAAGCCATTTCATCGCCATCTCCTCACTTTTCGTGAAATCCGGCATAAATGAAACGAAGCTGTAATGCAACGTTTTTGAGAATCTCGGTGGTTACAGGAAGGGGAGGGTGACGAGGAGGTTTTTGAGGAGAATCGGATTTTATTGGTATTGGCCTGGGGCTTCCAGGATCGCCTCCACCTCGTCGTTCGAGGCCATGTCGAGCGGCAGCAGTCCGTTATAGGCCTTCGCGTTCCTGTCGACGGTGGCATGTATATCGGCGCCGGCTTTGAGGAGCACCTTGACGATCTCCGGGTTGCCGCGCTGCGCGGCCAGATGCAGCGCCGTCATGCCCAGGATGTTGGGATCTTTGCTCTTGGCGTTGACGTCGGCTTTGGCAGCGAGCAGCGCTTTCACCACGTCCGGCGTGTTCCCTTGCGCGGCGAGCAGCAGAGGCAGGGTGCCGTCTTTGCTGGCCTGATTTGCGTTCGCCTTGGCCAGGAGGAGCATCGCGACCAGCTTGGCGTTTTCCTGGTCGACGGCCACCAAAAGCGGCGTCCAGCCGTTCTCATCGGCGCGGTTCACGTCGGCTTTGGCGTCGATGAGCAGCTTTGCGACTTCCTTCTGGCCTTTGGCGGCGGCCAGCATCAGCGGTGTCGTTCCCCCGCAGGTGATATCGCCCGACTTACCGTCGAAGCAGGGTGCATCCTCTTCATTGCCTCTCCGCTGGGCGGGCTTCATCCCGATGTTCACATCAGCGCCGGCTTTGATCAGCGCCTGAACCTGCTCCGCATGCCCATGCCAGGTGGCGTAATGCAGCGGTGACCAGCCGATGGCGTGATCCTGCGCGTTGACGTCCGCTTTGGCCGCAATGAGCAGATTGAGGATCTTCGAGGCTCTCCCCTCCATGCAGGTCCTCTCGATGGCCGTCGTGCCGTCGGCCATGCGCGCGTTCACATTCGCCCCCGCGTCGATCAGGAGCTTCGCCATGTCCGCGCCCGTATCGAATCTGCTGAGCTCAATGAGCGGCGTGCGCCCCTTGCTGTCGCTGACGTTGACGTCCGCCCCCGCCTTGATGAGTTCCCGGGCCACTTCCAGATTCGCCGGGTTCTTGACGTTGACTGTAACCAGATGGAGCGGCGAATGTTCGTTGGCGAAGTTTTTCACATTGACCGGCGTGCCTTTGGCCAGCGCGGCCTTGAGCGCCTCGAGATCGCCTTCATAAGCCGCCTTCAAAAGCGCTTCCGCCGCCGGATCGTCCGATTCCCAGGCCCTCCTCGAGCGCCTCTGCGGCATTGCTCCGGGGCCCGCCTGGGCCACTCTGATGACCGACTCGCCCCCGCCGTTCTCGTTTGCGGGTCTGGCCTCGGCGCTTCCGACTGCGAGTCCGCCGGCGCAAAGGGTGAGGAGGGCGTTCAGCAAAAATCGGGATTTCTTCGTCTTGTTCATGAAATGTTCTCCTGTGGATCTCCTGTCCCAATCGATGGATTCAGAAGACGCATTTTTGTGCGATATACGTGCGATTGAACCGACTTGCAACTGATTCCGCGCAGTTTTGATGAAATCGTGAAACGTTGTGTTCATCTGGAACCGGCGGCGGTCAGCGCTTTCACCACATCCGCATGCCCGGCTTCTACGGCCACATCCAGCGCCGTCTTCCCATCCTTGTCCTTCGCATTCACGTCGGCTTTGGCCTCGATGAGCGCACGAACCACGTCGGCCATACCGCCGCGGCTGGCCTCCATCAGCGGCGTCAACCCCTTGCTGTCTGCCAGGTTCACATCAGCCCCGGCCTGAATCAGCATCTGAAGCCTCTTGAGTGCCTCGAGTTCCTCCTCCGGCTTCTCGCGTATCATCTCCGGCTTCTCGCGTTTCCTCGCATGATTCTCGACCTCTGACAGAAGCGACGCCTGGACGGCATAAATGACGGCACTCTGCAGCGGCGTACAGCCAGCCGCGTCCTGAGCGTTCACGTCGGCCCCGGCCTGAATCAGCGCCGGAATCGCATCCGACCTGGCCAGCATCAGCGGCGTCATCTTGTTCAGCAGCCGTGAATTCACATCCACCCCCGCCTCAATCAGCGTCGAAACCGCTTTCTGATGGCCGTCCATCGCTTCCGTGCCCAGCACCGCACCGCCGCTCGCTCCCTGAGCGATGAGCGACTTCACCTGAGCGACATCTCCGGCCTTAGCGGCCGCATGCAGCTTTTTTCTCTGAGCCTCCCCGGCATCTTCCGCATTTTGATTCGCATTCACCGCGTTTTGCGCAGATGCCCCGGCCTCTGCCTGAGGCTTCGGCGGTTCCTCCGAGGGCTTGGACCTGCATCCGGCGCTCCCCAGCCCCCCCGCGAGACAGGCGGTCAGTAAGATGTTCGTCGTTTTCATGAGTCAATTTCCTGTGTGAGGCCTTCTTTCAATGGGCGTCGCCTCTACTTTGCCCCCGCCTTCTTCAACAACGCTTTGATTTCATCTGTCGCGGCCACATCCAGCGCCGTCCGGCCACCCTTCTCTTTGGCGTTGACGTCGGCTTTGGCTTCGATGAGCAGGCGAACCGCATCCAGCGAGCCATCCTGGCTGGCCAGCATCAGGGCCGTGACGCCATTTTTCTTGGCCGCGTTGACATGGGCGCCTGCGGCGATCAGCGCCCGCATCACTTCCTGCTTCTTCTCCAAAGTGGCGCCGTTCGCCTCCAGTTCCGGATCCGGCTTACGGACGGCACCCATCAGCACCGTTTCGCCATCGCTGTGCCTCGTCGCGTTCACACGGGCGCCTGCGGCGAGCAACAGGTTCGCCATTTCCGGATTCCCCAGCTCGGCGGCCAGCAGCAGCGTCGTCCCGCCGTCGTCCGCAGCCGCATTGACGTCAGCGCCGGCGGCAATCAAAATCTTCATCATCTCCAGGTGATTCCCGATCGCGGCAGCATCCAGAGCCGTCAGGCCGTTGATGGTCTGGGCCTTTACGTCGGCGCCTGCAGCGATGAGCGCCTTCGATGCCTCGGTATAACCCTTGCGCGCAGTCACCATCAGCGCAGTCTTTCTCGCAGGATCCCTGGCGTTGAGGTCAGCGCCGGCGGCGATCAGCGCCTGAATTATCTCCGTGTTCCCGTTCTGCGCGGCAAAATGCAGCGCCGTCACGCCCCGCAGCGCAGGTGCGATGATTTTGGCGTTGACGTCGGCGCCTGCGGCAATCAGCGTCTTTGCTGCGTTCGTCTGGTTGTCTTCTGCGGCCAGTATGAGCGCCGAAGTGCCATTTTTGCTGGTCGCATTCACGTTGGCTCCCGCCTTCAGGAGCATCGCGGCCATCTCCTGATTCATCCGGGCGGTGGCCACCAGGAGCGGCGTCCAGCCGTTCTCATCGGCGCGGTTGAGGTCGGCTTGGGCGTCGATCAGTTGCTTTGCCACATCCTTCAGGCCTTGGTTGGCGGCCATCAGAAGCGGCGTCGTTCCCCCGCAGATGATCTCGCCCGACGCACCGTCGAAGCAGGGCGCAGCCTCGCCAATGCCATCCCGATGGGCGGGCTTCATCCCGAGATTCACGTCAGCGCCGGCGGCGATCAGCGCCTGAACCTGCTCCGTATGCCCATGCGACACGGCGTGATGGAGCGGCGCCCAGCCGATGGAGCGATCCTGCGCGTTCACATCCGCTTTGGCCTCGATGAGCGCCTTCGCCGCATCGGGATGATCTTTCTGTACCGCCAGCATCAGCGCGGTGTATCCCTCGTCATTTCGGGCATTGACGTCGGCGCCCCTGGCGATGAGCTGCTTTACGGTATCGGTCTGACCGGTCTCTGCGGCAAACATGAGCGCCGTTCCGCCCTGATCGTCTCTCATCTGCGTCAGATCCTGACCTTCGGACTGGGCAAAGGCCTGAGCAATTTTCCCCAGCGTCTCTCCCGTTGTCTTCGTCTCAGCTGTTGGCTGCGTCTCCTGCTGTGCGGGATTTTGGGTTTTCTCCTCCTGCGTGCATCCGGCGCTCCCCAGCACCCCGGAGAGGCAGGCGGTCAGGATGATGTTCGTCGTTTTCATGAGTAAATTTCCTGTGTTGGGCCTTCTTTCAAAGGCCTGTCTGAAAGACATCAACCCCCCCCGGTTGGGGGCGCGGTCAGCGCCGAAGGCGATGGCTGAGAGGGTTTTCCCTTACCTAAAAATCGACAAAATCGACCAGTCCCCGGTTTCCGCCCCCGCCTTCTCCAGCAGATCTTTCACCTTGTCGCTCCGGGGCTTATCCCGCGGCGGCCGGCACATCTTCGTATCATAATCCCAATTGCAATAACCCGGGGACTTATCGCTCCGGGCCACATCCAGCGGCGTCCGCCCTTTTTGATCCTTCGCGTTCACATTGGCCCCTGCATCAATGAGCAGCTTCGCAATGGCCTCATCCCCGGTGTCGGCAGCGATATGCAGCGCTGTGACGCTGTCCGTGCGCTGCGCGTTCACGTTGGCCCCCGCCTTGATTATCTTCTGAACCACCCGATACTGTGCGTCGGCATCATTACCGCCCTTCACAGAGGTGGAAACGGCAACCATCAGCGGGGTGTTGTTGGGTTCGAAGAAACTGGCCCATGTTACAATCGCCCCGGCATCGAGGAGGGCCTCGGCACTCGCCCAGTCATGATTTTCGAGGGCATAGCCAATGGCCGAATGTTCTGGCCTCCGATGCGCCATCGCGTTCACCTCGGCCTTCGCGGCAATCAGAAGCTTTACGTTCTCTGTCTGCCCGGCTTTCACCGCCTCCATCAGCGGGGTCACACCCTGATCGTCCGCTATGTTGGGGTTAGCACCGGCCTTGAGAAGAACAGTCATCAGCTCAGGATTCTTTTGACTGGCCACGAAATAGAGCGCTGTCCGGTTCCATCCCATCCTCGCGTTCACATCGGCCTTCGCGGCAATCAAAAGCTTCACGTTCTCTATCTGCTGCTTCACGTTCTCTCTATGCCCGAATCTGGCCAGTGCAATCAGCGGTGTCATGCCAATCTCGCCGCTGGGTCCGGGATACCTGGCGTTCACATCCGCACCCGCATCGATCTCCTGCGCGAGCTGAACTTCACCATCGTGGGGATGCCTGGCGTTCGCGTTCACATTCGCTCCCGCATCGATCAGCAGCTTCACCACCTCCGGGTGATAGACGCACGCGCCGCCCAAAATGTCCGTGGGCACCTTGGCACCGGCGGCAATCAAAATCTTCAAGGCCTCCAGGTGATTCTCCGTCGCGGCCAGAACCAGCGGCGTAAAGTCTCTCTCAGACTTCACATTCACGGGCGTTCCCTGTTGCAAAGCGGCGCGCAGCTTCTCCAGATCGCCGTCATAAGCCGCCTTGAGCAGCGCTTCCGCCGCCTTGTCTTTTGAGAACCACTCAGGCGGCAGCAGCGCCGGCATCTGCGCCACCTGCGCCGGCTCAGAGTCATCCGCCGCAGCGCTTCCCGTCAGCAAAGTTCCCTGCAAAAGCCCTCCCGCGAGGAGGGAAATCAGAATCGTTTTGTTCATGGGCAAATCTCCTGTGTTGGGCATTCTTTCAAAGGGCGTCGCCTCTACTTTGCTCCCGCCGCCTTCAGCAACGCTTTGATTTCTTCGTTTTGGGTCACTTTCAGCGCCGTCTTTCCTTCGTTGTCTTTCGCGTTGACGTCGGCTTTGGCGGCGATGAGCGCTTTTACAGCATCGGTGCGATCGCTTTCTGCGGCCAGCATGAGCGGCGTCCAGCCATCCTTGTCCTTTGCATTGACGTCGGCGCCGGCGGCGATGAGCTGCTTCACCACCTCCACGCGGCCCCATCCCGACGCCTCCATCAGCGCCGAGGATTTGTCTTTGCTGCGTGCATTGACGTCCGCACCGCCCTTGAGGAGCATCTCCACCAATTCACGGGCGCCCACCCTTGCGGCCACCATCAGAATGGTCGCGCCGTTTTCATCCTGCGCGTTGACGTCGGCGCCTGCATCGATGAGCAGCTTTGCGATTTCCGCATTGCCCCGTTCGGCAGCGATCGTCAGAGCCGTGCCTTTCCGCGACCCCATCTTCACATCCGCGCCGGCGGCCGTCAGCAGTCGAACCGCTTCCAGATTCTCAAAAAAGACCGCAACCATCAGCGCATCGCCGCCCACGGAACCTTTTCCGCTGCTGCTTGTTTTGCTGTTGCTTGGAAGATTCAGGTCGGCGCCCGCAGCGAGGAGCTGCTTCAGGATCTCCGTATCCATCGTGAGCAGCGCCGTGTTTCCGTAATGGTCCTGCGCGTTGACGTCGGCCCCTGCGGCGATGAGCTCGCGCACCACGTCGGCATAGTTTTTCGCGGCGGCAAACAGAAGGGCCGCTCTTCCGTCCTTGTCCCGTGCATTCACATCGGCCCCGGCGGCGATGAGCTCGCGCAGCCTGTCGATGTTTCCGTCTTCAGCCGCCTGCATCAGCGGCGTGACGTTTTCGTCCTGGGCGTTCATGTCGCCTTCGTCCCTTGCGGTCTTCGCGGCGGCCTCGCTGGCAGGCTGATCTTCGCTCTGGCTGTGGGTGCAGCCGGCGATTTCGAGGACCAGCCCGGTGAGACAGGCGGCCAGGAGGGGGTTCAGCAAAAAGCGGGATTTCTGCTTGTCTTTCGTTGCGTTCATTGCGCTTCTGTGAATTTCAAAATTGTAGTTGTCTTTTCTGTACTTAGAAGATGCATCCCTGTGCGATGAGTGATTGAGCCGACAAGAGATTCAGCGCAGCTTTGACGAAATCGTGAAGCTTCACGTTCACCTGGCACCAGCCGCGATCAGAGCTTTCACCACTTCCTCATGGCCGGCTGCTGTAGCGAGCATCAAAGCGGTTTGGCCATCCTTGTCTTTTGCGTTGACGTCGGCTTGGGCCGCGAGCAGCGCTTTCACGATTTCCTGATGCCCTGAAAATGAGGCGAGCATCAGCGCCGTTTTTCCCTTGTCGTCCTTTGCGTTTGGGTCGGCTTTGGCCGCGATCAGGAGCTTCGCCAGGTCCACGTGACCTCGATCTGCAGCCGCCATCAAAGCGGTTTTGTCATCTTCGTTTTTTGCGTTTGGGTCAGCACCGGAGGCAAGCAAAAGCTTCACCACATCCGCATGCCCATTGACCACTGCCGGTCTCAAAGCGGTACTGTCATAATTGTTCCTTGCGTTGACGTCGGCTTTTGCGTCGAGGAGCGCTTTCACCACATCCGCATGCCCTGTTACGGCAGCGAAGTACAAAGCGGTGTTGTTTCTGTTGTCTTTTGCGTTGACATCGGCTTTTGCGTCGAGGAGCGCTTTCACCACATCCGCATGCCCTTTAATGGCAGCGAATTTCAAAGCGGTGGAGCCATCGTTGTCTTTTGCGTTGACGTCAGCTTTCGCAGCGATCAGCGCTTTCACCACATCAGCGTTCGCTGCCGCCATCAAAGCGGTCTTGCTCTTTTTGCCTTTTGCGTTTGGGTCAGCACCGGCGGCAAGCAAAAGCTTCACCAGATCCGCATGACCTCCCTCTGCGGCCGCCATCAAAGCGGTTTTTTCATTGCCGTCTTTTGCTTTGACATCGGCTTTTGCTTCGAGGAGCGCTTTCACTACATCCGCATGGCCATTGCTCGCAGCCGCCATCAAAGCGGTATGGCCATCCTTGTTCTTTGCGTTGGGATTGGCGCCGGCCTGGAGCAGCGCTTTTACCTTGTCCGTATGTCCTTTAACGGCAGCGAGAATCAAAGCGGTGAAGCCAGGTTGATTTTGGGCATTGACGTCGGCACCGGCGGCGAGGAGCGCTTTCACCATGTCCGCATTTCCATTGCTCGCAGCGGCCATCAAAGCGGTGAAGTGGCCAAGGTCGCTTTTTGCGTTGACGTCGGCTTTTGCAGCGAGCAGCGTTTTCACCGCGTCCGCATTCCCTGCAACAGCAGCCCAGATCAAAGCGGTGAACCCAATTTGGTCTTTTGCGTTTGGGTCGGCACCGGCGGCAAGCAAAAGCTTCACCACATCCGCATTCCCTGCAGCAGCAGCCTTCTTCGCGTTTTTTTCCTGATCGTCTTTTGTGATGATGTCGGCATTTGCGGCGAACAGCGCTTTCTCCAGATCCGCATTTCCATTGCTCGCAGCGGCCATCAAAGCGGTGATGCCAAAGTTGTTTTTGGCGTTGACGTCAGCTTTTGCGTCGAGCAGCGCCCTGACGGCCTTCAAATCTCCATCGAGCGCTGCCTGGAACAAGGGCGCATTCATTTCCGCAGATTTTGAAGAGACTTCGGTCTGAGGTGCAGAGAGCACCAGGCTCGGGTTCAACGCGAGCGCGGCCAGCAAGAGCATTTTTGAAGGTTTCATTTGGCACCGGCGGCGGTCAGAGCTTTCACGATTTCCTCATGCCCGCCCGCTGTCGCGAGCATCAAAGCGGTCCGGCCTGCGTTGTCCTTCGCATTGACGTCGGCTTGAGCGGCGATCAGCTCGCGCACCACGTCGGCATGGTTTGTCACGGTGGCAATCAGAATGGCCGTGTAGCCGCCCATGTCCCGTGCATTCACGTCCGCCCCGGCGGCGATGAGTTGGCGCACCATGTCGAGGTTTCCGTGCCCTGCCGCTGTCATCAGCGCCGTGTACCCGGACTTGGTCTGCGCGTTGAGGTCGGCTTGGGCGGCAATGAGCTCGCGCACCACGTCTGGATGGTTGTACGCGACGGCAGACATAATGGCCGCTTTTCCGTCCTTCTCCCGTGCATTCACATCGGCCCCTGCGGCGATGAGCTGGCGCACGATGTAGAGTTTTCCGGCCCTTGCCGCCACCACCAGCGCCGTTTCCCCGAGGTTGTCCTGCTCGTTGAGGTCGACTTTGGCGGCGATGAGCTGGCTCAACGCGTAGAGGTCTCCGAACCTTACCGCCTCCAACAGCGGCGTCGTGCCATTCTCGTCTTCGCCGTTCATGTCGTCTCCGTCCTTTCCCTTTGCCTCATCAGCGCCATTGGCCGCCGTTCCGCCTGCTGCGGTCTTCGCGGCGGCCTTGCTGTCGTTGGCAGGCTGCACAGCGCCGCTCTGACTGTGGGTGCAGCCGGCGATTTCGAGGGCCAGCCCGGCGAGACAGGCGGTCAGGAGGGTTTTCAGCAAAAAGCGGGATTTCTTCTTGTTCGCCATCTGTGGCTCCTATGGGTCATTTCAGGATTCGAAAGATGCTTTTTTGCGTATACGGGGGCTTTGGCCGATAAACAACAGGGAATGCCTGCCAGACGCTGAGATGCGGTCTCTGAACTGTTTCACGTGAAACATCGCGCTCACCGGGCGCCGGCGGCGATCAGGGCCTGCACGATCTCTTCATATTGCTGGATGGCGGATTGGGTGGCCGATCTTGCGTTGTCGTCCCCGGCGACAAGGAGGCCTAAACGGTGCTTTTGGGTATTCAACCTTACGGTTGCGGTTGAAAGCGGCGTGTCGTCCGGGCCCGTTGCGGCGTTGACGTCGGCTCCGGCGGCGATGAGCGCCTTCACCGTCTCCACATGCCGCTTGTCTGCGGCGTAATAGAGCGCCGTCCCTTCGTCGGGCGCGATCGCGTTCAGATCCGCCCTGGCCTCTAAAAGCACCTTCACGAATGAGAGCGCTCCGGCCTTTGAAGCGTAGATGAGCGCGGTTTTGCCCTGTGGGTCCCTGGCGTTGACATCGATGCCGGCAGCAACCAATGCCTGCGCGATTTCGGCCATATCGGGGAAATCGATCTCCGTGGAAGCGGAACAGGATGCGGCGATGAGCGCGGTTTGGCCCTCATCGTTCCTGGCATGGACGTCGGCTCCTGCGGCGATGAGCGCTTTGACTTCCCGCAGATCGCCCAAATGGGCGTTCCGAATCAGATCTTTCCCCAACTGCCCGGGCGTGCGCGGCGTGGGGTGGGCGATTTCCTGGACGAGCTCCTGGGTCAGATCGAGGGTGAGATCGGCCGCTTTACCCGCGGCTGCTACGCCTCCGGCCACACCGAGGGCTGCGACGGTGCCTGCAGCCCGGGCGACATCGGTGACGCTCGTCTTTTTTGCTGCCTGCGCGTCGTTTGCGCCGGCATCGCTCGCAGCGGCATCAGGGAGCGCGGCGTCTTGTTCCGAAGTCCAGGGCAGGTAGTTGCATCCACAGAGGCTGCAGGCGAGCGCCAGGCGGGAGAAGGGCAGTAAGCGGGTCATCGGGTTCACATTCAATGGGAGAAAAGGTGCGGGAGACGAGCGAGCGGAGAGGATATTCACAAAAAAGCAAAGCCAAAGGGCGGCGATGTTTCACGTGAAACATCGGGCGGGATTCAGCGGGAATTCGCCGCCGCCTCGAGCGCCGCGCGCGTTTTTTGGCCTTGGGCGACATCGAGGGGCGTTCGGCCCTGAAAATCCTTGGCGTTCACATCGGCGCCGGCTTTGAGGAGCAGTTTCACGATTTCCGTATGGCCCACAATCGCGGCGTAATGGAGGGCGGAGGCGCCGTTTCGCTTGTCTTGCGGCTTCACGTCGGCGCCCGCATCGAGGAGCGTTTGAAACATCTGAACGGGCGCTTTCGGATCCGATCCGCCGTCGATGAAGCTGGGGAGCGCGAACATGAGCAGCGTAAACCCGTTGTCGCTTTGGGCTCTGGCATCGGCGCCGGATTTCAGGAGAAGCTTTGCGATGTCCCATTTTTGCTCTTCGAGGGCATGCATGATCGGCGTCTTGCCCTGCCAGCGCGCGTTGGGATCTGCACCGGCCTTCAAAAGCGCGCGCACGATCTCGCCAAGCACCGGATCGGCAGCCAGAGAGAGCGCCGTGCAGCCCTCCTGATCCTTCGCCTTCACATCGGCGCCGGCTTTGAGCAGCGTTTGCACCATCGGGAGATCCCTCACCCTGACGGCTTCCATCAGCGGCGTCGAACCGCGCATGCCCCTCGCGTTGACGTCGGCGCCCGCCTTCAAAAGCGCCTGGGCGGCTTTCTGCTGCTTTTGACTCACGGCCAGATGGAGGGCGGTCTGGCCTTTGGCATTCCTGACATCGACCGGCGTCTCTTTCAGCGCGGTGCGCAACGCCTTGATCTGACCTTCATACGCAGCCCTGAGCAGCGCTTCCGCCGTCGAATTCTCTGCGGTCCAGGCCGGAGTTTCCGGCTCGTGCGGGATAACCTCGTCCTCGTCGTTGTCCGCTTCTTCCGACTCCCTGGCCGCGATGTTCTTCCAAGCCCTTTCCGCCGATTCGCCCCGGCGGTTGGCGAGCTGAGGGTTGGCTCCGGCTTTGAGGAGAAGCTGTTCCAGAGGCTTGTCCTCCATCATGGCCGCAATGAGGAGCGGCGAATCGCCATTGAGCTCCTGATGGTTGACGTCGGCGCCGGCATCGATGAGCAGCCGGGCAATCTTTAAAAGCTGCCCGTTGTCGCGCGCTTCCTCGTTGAAACCTCGATGAGCGCCGTTTGACCCTCACGGTTTTGCGCGTTCGGATCGGCGCCGGCCTGGAGGAGCAGCCTGACGATTTCCGTATGACCCTCGCAGGCGGCTTCCATGAGCGCCGTTTGACCCTCACGATTTTGGGCGTTGATGTCCTGGGTTTTGAGGAGCGCTTTGACTTTCCCCATATCCCCTGCTTCTGCAGCCGCGATGAGCGGCATTTGCGCCCTCTCCGCTTCGGGCTTCGCTTCGGCGGCGGGTAGAACAGCGAGAGCAAGGGATGTGATCAAAAGAGCAGAGGCGAGTTTCATCGAAAAATCCTTTCGTCTGTCGGCGTTGGGCCCGCTTTCAGGAGAGCGGCATCGCGGTGGGCTGATATCGCAATATCCTCACATGGAGGCGCAAGAAAGCCGACATAAATGAAATGAAGGAGCAGTGCAAGGGTTTTCTGAGTTTTTTTACTCCAAAGCGCTCTTCGCAGCGCACCCAAAGCGGTTGATGGCGGGATCAAGCGACGCTTGAAGCGAACTCAAAGCGGTTCATGGCGAGATCAAACGATGCTTGATGAGAACTTTGGGACTTTATTTCGGGATCAATCGATGCTTGAAGCGAACTCAAAGCGGTTTATGGAAAGATCAATCGTCGCTTGAAGCGAACTCAAAGCGGTTTATGGCGGGATCAAGCGATGCTTGAAGCGAACTCAAAGCGGTTTATGGCGGGATCAAGCGTCCCGAATGGGCCCCCTTACCGGGGCGCTTTCTTGCGGGCTTTTTGGGCGGCTTTGAAGAGCTTCTTGATCTCTACGTAGTTTTCGCGATGCGTAAAGAAATCGCCTCGCTCGGTATTGTAGTCGTAGGCCTTCTTGCCTTTCTTGTCTTTCCGATCGAGATCGGCGCCCGCTTCGATGAGCGCTTGAACAGCATTCAAATCATGTCGATGGGCTGCGAGCATGAGCGCCGTCTGGCCTTGTCGGTTTTGGAGGTTGAGATCGGCACCTGCGGCGATCAGAGCCTTGAGTTGGCGGATATCCGCGGCGTTGGCAGCGATATGTAACGCGGTGTCTCCGTAGGCGTTTTGGGCATTCACATCCGCCCCTGCGGCGATCAGCGGCTGAATCAGCTCAGCATCGCGAACCATCATCAACAGGGTTGAATCGGCCCCATCCCCCGGCGTGGGATAGCAGTACGAGCCAGGGCAACGAGTCTCGCCCCGAAC
>JAEEGL012185465.1_pt1 | contig 21627 bp, 17 predicted proteins | sample 9134231 | NCBI WGS metagenome assembly JAEEGL01 (sample SAMN16246548, study PRJNA631951) | gut metagenome | biome: gut microbiome; feature: rumen; material: fiber-attached | host: Bos | place: Iran: Karaj | collected 2018-10
AATTCCTACATATGCAGTCACAACTCTGCCTGTTTCATCTATGTCGTATAATGTGCTGTTCAGAGATTTGTCTGTAACGCATTTTCTTTGATAAATAACGGTAATATCCGCATTTACAGACTCATGATATTTGATTATTTTGCTGTAATCCATATTGCATACAGTATCACAGTCTGCGAGAACGACATATTCTTCGTTGATTTTTTCTAATGTAGACACAATACTTTTTAACGCGTCAAGACGACCTGCATATAGGCCTGAACCGTTTGAAAAACTGTATGGCGGAAATACGGCGAGTCCGCCGAACTTTCTGGATAGATCCCATTCCTTGCCTGATCCGAGGTGACTGAGTAAAGACTGATAATTGTTCCTTGCAATCACTCCTACGGATGTTATACCGGAGTTGACCATGTTTGAAAGTACAAAATCAATTAATCTGTAACGTCCGCCGAAAGGGACTGAGCCAAGTGTTCTCTTTTTGGTCATTTCCGGAAGATTATGATCGTGTATTCCTGAAAAAATAATACCTACAGCTGACATTTTTTTAGATCCTTTCTTATATTATCGGCTCATCTGAGCGGTCTATCATTTCACCCGGAGCAATTATTTCATTATCTTCAATAACTGCACCGCTGCCAATTACCGATATCTTGCGTCCTTCAGCATCTTCTTCGCCACCGATAACAGCATTCTCGCCTATAACCGTATGGTCTCCAACAATTGCATTAATGATCCTTGCACCTTTTTTAATTACCGCGTCCTGCATTATTATAGAATCTTTTATATATACATCTTTGTCTACAAAAACCTTGTAAAAAATAACAGAGTGATCGATCGTTCCGTATATTTCGCTGCCTTCGGAAACGATCGTATCTTTAATTGTTGCGCCGTCACCTATATACTGTGGCGGACATACAGGGTTTCTGGCGTAGATTCTCCAATCCGGATTATTGATTATATCGCTCGTCTCATCGTTTAAAAGATCCATGTTTGCTTCCCAGAGGCTGTCGATTGTTCCGACATCTTTCCAGTACCCGTCGAATGGGTAGGCAAACATATTTTCACCGCTGTTGAGCATCTGAGGAATAATATTTTTTCCGAAATCGTTTGAAGACTCCTTGTCAGCGTCATCTTCGATCAGGTATTTTTTAAGCTTATTCCATGAAAAAACGTATATACCCATTGAAGCTTCATTGTTTTTTGGAACCTTCGGTTTTTCTTCGAAACTTACTATCCTTCCGTCCGGAGCTGTGTTCATTATTCCGAATCGTGATGCTTCAGAAATAGGAACCTTTATAACTGCAATCGTAGCGTCAGCGCCTTTTTCTTCATGATACTCTATCATTTTCGAATAATCCATAGAGTATATATGATCTCCGGAAAGAATTAGAACATAATCCGGTGAATACTGTTCTATAAACCTTATATTCTGGAATATGGCGTTTGCTGTTCCTTTATACCACGCAGTTCCGCTGTTTTGCTGATAAGGCGGCAGTATATATACTCCTCCGTAAAGCCTGTCAAGATCCCACGGAAGACCGTTTCTGATATAACGGTTGAGCACAAGAGGCTGATACTGTGTAAGCACACCTACAACGTCAATTCCGGAATTAATACAGTTAGACAGAGTAAAATCTATAATTCTGTATTTTGCTCCGAAAGGTACTGCAGGCTTTGCAATGTTTTTTGTCAGCACATGAAGGCGGCTGCCCTGCCCACCGGCAAGAAGCATTGCGATACACCTGTTTTTCTTAATCATAAAAGGTTCCTCCTTTATTTATTGATACTTTATTTTATTTTTTTGATTTCAGACAGATCATTGATAACGGCGGAACGGTCAGTGAAATCTGTTGGGGAAATCCATGCTGATAAAACGGATAAACATCAAGCATTCCGTTTTGAATACCGCTGCCGCCGTATTGAATTTCGTCAGATGAAAATATTTCCGTATATAAACAGTTTTCCGGAACTCCTATGCGATAATCATATCGGGTAACGGGAGCAAAATTGAAAACGAAAATAAGATTTTCGGTTTTGCAAATTCGCATAAAAATTATGATATTCTGATTCACATCGTTGTTTGATATCCATCTGAAACTCTTGTTCGTATCGTCATCTTGCCACAGAGAGGGATGTTCCAGATAAAAATAATTCAGTTTTCGGATATAATATAGCAATTTTGAATGATCTTTATTATCGATTAAACTCCAGTCAAGGGCAGATTCAGGGTTCCATTCGCTCCTTTGTCCGAATTCGTTTCCCATAAAAGAAAGTTTTTTTCCGGGATGCGCGATCATGTAACCGAAAAACAGTCTTGAGCCGGCAAATTTATCTTTTTCACTGCCGAACATCTTTTCAAACAAGCTCATTTTGCCGTTTACGACATCATCATGAGAAAACGGGAGTATATATTTCTCTGAAAAAGAATACGACTCAGGAAAAACAATATTTTGATGCTTATTTTTTCTGAAAAAAGGATCTGTTCTTGCATATTCGATCGTATCGTGAGTCCATCCCATATTCCATTTGAAAGTAAAGCCGAGTCCTCCTGCATCTGTAGGCGAAGTTACCATTTGCAAACCGTTGCTTTCTTCTGCAACGGTGAAAACATCAGGATAGTTGTCAGAAATGATCTTGTTCAATTTTTTCAGAAAATTCAATGCTTCAAGATTTTCTCGCCCGCCAAACTCATTTTCCGACCAATCTCCGGGATTACGCTCAAAATCAAGATATATCATTGATGCCACACTGTCAACACGTATACCGTCGATATGAAATTTATCGATCCAGTATACCGCATTTGAAATTAAAAATTTTTGAACCTCAGGCTTGCCAAAATCAAATGTGCATGTCTTCCACAACGGTTGCTCGCGTTTTGATTCGTCTTCATATTCGTAGCACCAGTTGCCGTTGAATTTGTATAATCCGTGACTGTCTTTAGGAAAGTGTGCGGGTTGCCAGTCAAATATTACTCCTATGCCGTGTGTGTGACAATAGTTAACAAGATACTTTAATCCGTCAGGAGAACCGTAGCGTGATGTTGGAGCATAATAGTTTGTTATTTCATATCCCCATGAACCGTAAAACGGATGCTCCATAATGGGTAGCAACTCTATATGTGTATATCCGTTTTCTTTAACATATTTAGTGAGCTCTTCAGCTATTTGCATATAACTCATAAATGATCCGTCTGAGTTTCTTTTCCACGATCCAAGGTGACATTCGTAAATATTTAATGGCGATTTTCTGATATTTCTTTTTTTTCTTGACTGAATCCATGCATCGTCAGACCATTTAAAAGTATTATGATCATATATCTTTGAAGAAAAATTATTATCAACGCTTATATAAAATGAATATGGGTCTGTTTTGTCAAATGAGCCGAATTCTGAAACCAGATTATATCTATAAGAAGTAAAAAAACCGATACCTTTTTTCCGTAATTCAAATTCACCCGAAACACCATTTGGTTGCATTAAAAAATCGGGGTCATTTTTTACCCAGTTGTTGAACTCACCGTACACATATACCTTTAAAGCATCGGGAGCCCAAATGCGGAAAATACATTCCTCGTCAAGAATATGTGCGCCGTAATACTCATATGATTTGCAATCAGGATTTCCTGCATCTGGGATGATACTCATTTTTGCTCCTTATGAATCATGTATACTTTTCTTTATTTATTTTACCATAGTTTATATATTTTTTCAATGATAATAAGTGAAAAATTTCTAAAAAAATAAAAATAATTATAAAAGTGTTGAAATCTAAAATAAAATATGGTAGAATATATACAGCATTATTCATGAAAGGGGAATATAGAGTGGAATTTATATTTTTATTGTTATTAATGGTCGCATTTATTGTTTTTCTGCTTATTACGGGTGAAAGAATACTTGTTTCATCAATTATACGACCGAAAAAAATCACAACCGATACAATAGATTCAGAGATAAAATTTCAAAATGAGAACAGATTTACTGTTAACACCTCTTCAGAGATTCCTCTATCATTTTTATATATCCCGGCAAAAGCCGACGAAAGAATACCGGATAAAATAGCTTTTCTTTTTCATGGCTACAACAGAACGGGAGAGTCTGTAAAAAAATATGCTCCGCTTTTCCTCGAAGAAGGCTTTTCTGTGATAATTCCGGACAATCGTTTCTGCGGATACAGCGGCGGAGACTACCTCGGGCTTGCTGCACTTGACGCAGTGGATTCTCTCGCCATCTTCAAGTGGATCAAAGACTGCTTTCCCGGAGATATACCGATCGGTCTTTTCGGCGAATCGTTTGGTGCAGCACAGGCGATCTTACTTGCTTCTTCGAATAACGTACAAAATATTTCATTTGTTATTTCAGACAGTTCTTTTTCCAATCTATATACACTGCTGAAAGAGCGTGTAAGAGCGGATTACAGGATCAAGGCATTTCCGTTGCTCACAGTCGCAGCATTTTCAATTAAGAAAAAATACGGTATAGACATTAAAAATGTCAGTCCATTAAAGGCGCTGGAAAAATGCGCAGATATTCCTGTCTTTTTTATCCATGGTGAAAATGATACATTTATTTTGCCGCAAATGTCTATAGATTTATACAATGCTAAAAATTGCGGATATAAGAAATTTTATCTTGCCGAAGGAGCTTCTCATTGCTCTGCATATGATATTGATCCCGAGGGATATAAAAAGAAGATACAAGAATTTCTTGACAAAATTAATGCTTAACAGAGGAAATTATGATATTTGATCTCATAGCTACTACGGCATTCGGAATCGAGTCTGTTACTGCGAGAGAACTAGAGGAGCTCGGTTTTTCCGAAATGAAAGTTGAGAACGGACGGATCACTTTTAAAGGATCTGAACGTGACATAGCGCGCTGCAATATATATCTGAGGACTGCAGACCGTATACTTATCAAAGCCGCCGAATTTAAAGCCACAACATTTGAAGAACTTTTTCAGGGTGTGAAAGCAATTCCATGGGGGGATTTTCTTCCCGAAGATGCGGAAATGCATGTGATAGGAAGATCAGTTCGCTCAGGTCTTTACAGCGTCCCTGATTGCCAGTCGATAACAAAAAAGGCGATCGTCGAAAAGATGAAAGAAAAGTATCATCGCTCATTTTTTGAAGAAAATGGGCCGAAATATAAGGTTGAAGTTGCGATTTTGAAGGATGTCGTTTCCATAACAGTCGATACAACAGGACCTGGACTTAATAAACGCGGATACAGAAAAATCGTCGGCGAAGCTCCTTTGAAAGAAACAATGGCATGTGCTCTAATCCTTCTGTCTTATTGGAAAAGCGGCAGGATCCTTGTCGATCCACTTTGCGGTTCGGGAACAATCCCGATCGAAGCTGCGATGATTTCAAAAAAAATTGCTCCGGGTGTCAACAGGCACTTCGTAAGTGAAACATGGAGAGATTTTGATAAGAATATCTGGAAAGATGTAAGAAGTGAGGCAAAGGCAGCGGAAATTGAAAACTCTCCCCAAACCATTTTCGGCAGTGATCTTAACCCCAAAGCAATAGAGCTCGCACTTCATCATGCAAAAGAAGCAGGGGTGGCTGATGTTGCTTCTTTTAAGCAAATGAATGTTTTAGACTTTTATTCTAAAGAGAAATACGGATTTATCATCACAAATCCTCCTTATGGAGAGAGAATCGGAGAGATACACGCTGTTGAATCTTTATATCGTGATCTTGGCAAAGTTTACAAACGACTTGACTCATGGTCTTTCTATATAATAACTTCAAATCCATCGTTTGAAAAACTGTTCGGGAAAACTGCGGATAAGCGCAGAAAACTTTATAATGGTCAGCTCCTTTGTCAGTATTATCAATTCTATGGTCCTAAGCCACCGAAAACCACTTTTTACACCATGCAGGAATGAAATCCGGATCTGTATTTTTGTCAATTCTCGCTCTTATTTATAACATTTTACAAAAGCGCTTGCATTTTTCATATAAAAATGATATAATATAATAAATATTTTGAGAAATTATTTAAATAATGAAAAATTTCAATTATTTACAAGTATAAATTTCGAATGAATACACTTACAACTGACTGCGTTATTGTCGGCGGCGGTGCATCCGGAATGATGGCTGCAGGTTTTGTCGCCGGTTTTTCAGATAAAATCAATGTGTTGCTTTTAGAGAAAAATAACAGTTTGGGAAAAAAACTTCTGATTACCGGAAAAGGTAGGTGCAATGTCACGAACAACTGTGACATTGATACTTTTATGAATAATGTGGTCAGAAACAGCAGATTTTTATATTCTGCAATATCCTCATTTTCTCCTGCTGATACAATGCATTTTTTTGAGTCGCTCGGCATCCATCTTAAAACAGAAAGAGGTAATCGCGTTTTTCCGGTGTCAGATCATTCATCAGATATCCTTAATGCGCTGAAAAAACATTGTAATAAAACAAATATTTCTTATTTACGCGGTTCATTAAAAAAAATAGTAGCACAGAATGGTCACGTGGCAGGATGCCTTCTTGAGGATGGTACATCCATAGAATGTAAATCCGTTATCCTTTCAACCGGCGGAAAATCGTATCCTCAAACTGGATCGACCGGAGATGGGTATCGTATCGCATCCGACTTCGGACATACAATAGTGGATCCAACACCGTCCCTTGTTCCTATCGACGTTGATCAATCAAAAATATGTGCTCAACTTGAGGGACTTTCACTTAAAAACATATCAATTGCTCTCTTTCGTAACGGAAAGAAAATGTTTAGTGATTTTGGAGAAATGGTTTTTACATCTTCTGGATTATCAGGACCAATCGTTCTTTCCGCAAGTTCACATGCGAAAAAAGGCGATGACATCTTTCTTGATCTTAAACCTGCGCTAGATGACAAGAAGCTTGACATTCGAATTATTTCAGATTTTGCTAAATATTCAAACAGAAACTTCGCCAACTCGCTTGATGATCTTCTGCCCCAAAAGATGATACCGGTGATAATCTCACTTTCCGGAATAGATCCTCAAAAAAAGGTTAATTTGATAACTAAATCTGAAAGAGCTGCCTTGTTGAAGTGTCTTAAACATTTATCGTTCACAGTGAAAGCCTTGCGACCGATTGAAGAGGCAGTTATAACATCCGGAGGCATTTGCGTTAAAGAAATCGATCCTAAAACAATGCAGTCAAAATTAATTGAAGGATTGTATTTTGCAGGCGAAATAATCGATTGTGATGCATATACCGGAGGCTTTAACCTACAGATTGCGTTTTCAACAGGTCGTCTGGCAGGGATTTCGGCAGCAAAGAAAATCGGGGGATTATAATACTGATGCAGGAAAAAGGTAGTAGGGACGTTGCCCAGGCAGCCGTAAGAATGGCTGCTACCTCAACCAGAGAAGAAGAAATGTTGCTAAAATCTTCAATGAGCTTACTTGATATCAATATCGGAGCAGTTGATTTCGGTGGGGATTTTATTTCATCAATCAATAAAATTATAGACCGGGCAGTTTTTCTGGCAAAACGCGAAAGCATTATAGGAGATTCTCATGATGAGGAAGGTGCCGTAGCCGGCGCTACGCATGAAGCTTTGATGCAGATAATGCAAAAAGCGACTGGAATGAATATCGGCGGTAAAATCGCTGTTGCGAGAAGCGGAGAACATGTAGCTGTTGCTGTATTTTTCGGAATCGGTATGCTTCATCTCAATGAAGTAGCTGTAGGGCTTGGTCACAGAGCAATCAAAACATAACTTATATACGGGTATTATGAAAACTGTCAATATTGCAATAGATGGTCCCGCGGGAGCGGGTAAAAGCAGCCTTGCGAAAGCTGTTGCATCAAAACTCGGCTATACTTATATCGATACCGGTGCATTGTATAGAGCAATAGCGTTTAAAACGCTTCAGCTTGATATAGCTATATCCGACATTGTTTCTATTAAGCAAATGCTTTTACGCACAACGATTTCATTTCGCCACATTAACGGCACCCAACGTGTTTATGTTGATGGGGAAGATGTTACCGGTAAAATCAGAACGAACGAAATATCTTCGGCTGCATCAGCAGTATCTGCCATACCGGATGTTCGCACATTCCTCCTCGGGCTACAGAGAGACATAGCTTCAAAAGAAAATGTTGTTATGGACGGAAGAGATATCGGAACTGTTGTGTTGCCAAATGCCGATATAAAAATATTTCTGACAGCTTCTGTTGAAGAAAGAGCAAAAAGAAGATATGAAGAGCAAAAAAACGCTGTCGGATCTGTTACTTACGAAGAAATCGTTTCCACGATGATCACACGGGACAAAAACGACTCTGAGCGAACTGTTGCACCTCTGAAACCGGCGATAGATGCCATAATACTCGACAATAGCGGCTTTGAACCGCATCAAACACTGGAATCAGCACTGACTATAATAGAGAATAAATTAAAAAATGCTTTATAAATTTGCACGAGTTTTATTTACGGTTTATTGCTATGTTTTCAATCGCATCCGAATTTACGGGCGTGAAAACGAACCGACAGACGGACCTGTTATTTTGTTTTGCAATCATCAATCTGCGTTTGATATTCTCCCTCTGAATATTGCAATAAAAAGACAGATTAATTTCATGGGAAAAGCATCTCTGTTTAAAAATCCTTTAATAGGGTATATTGTAAAAAAATACGGAGCCTTTTCCGTTGACCGTGAACATGTTGATATCTCTGCGATAAAGAATTCTTTAAAGACGCTCAAAAGCGATAAAATTTTAGGAATTTTTCCTGAAGGTACAAGGGTTAAAAACGGTCTTACAAAAGAAGGTATTCCTCCGGAGATAAAACCGGGATTTGTAATGATTGCCATGAAGTCTAAGGCAACAATGCTTCCTGTACGAATTGAATATAAAAGACAGTTTTTCATCTTTAACTCTATAAAAGTATTCATCGGAAAGTCATTCAAGGTTGAAGAAAAATTTCAAAACAGCTTAAAATCTGAGGAATTGTCCTTGGTAGGCAAAAAACTTATGGACGACCTTTATATGCTTAACTCGGATAATATATGAAAATATTTAAAACAAAAACAAACGGATTTTGCTTTGGCGTAAAAAGAGCTGTCGAAAAAACCTTCGATCTTCTGAAAAACAGTGAGACTCCTGTTTATCTTATCGGTGAGCTTATTCATAATGAAGATATTACTGCTCAGTTTTTGTCACTCGGTGCGATTATTACAGAAAATATATCAGATATTCCGGATGGTTCGGTTTGTGTAATTAGGGCGCACGGAGTTCCACGCTTCGTTGAAGATGAACTTTGTCGTCGTAATATTGTTTCTTATGATCTTACATGCCCTAAAGTAAAAAAAATACATGAAATCGCATCACGGTCTGAGAACCTTATTATCATTGGAAATTCTCAGCACCCCGAAGTTATAGGTATAGCCGGACATGCAAAAGGATCGTACTATATTGCAAACAATCTTCTCAGCCTTAAGCAGATTATCGAAGAATTCGGATTAAAGAACAAAAATACAGACCTTGTATTTCAAACTACATTTATAGTTGACGAATACGTTTTAATAAAAGAATTTGTTTCTTCTTTTTCTACTATAAATGTTCACAATACAATCTGCAATTCTACGGAAATTCGACAAAAGGAAGTTGAAGAACTCTCAAGAAATGTTGATCTTTTTGTAATAATAGGCTCACCGAAAAGCTCTAATACCAGAAAATTATTTGAAATAGCATCGCAGAATTGCAAAGCAGTATTTTATGAAAATCTTAATTCGTTACCAAATGGCATCCATATATATGAAAAAATAGGACTGTCTTCCGGTGCGTCTTGCCCTGAAAGTACAGTCGAGGAGGTTTTTAACAACATGAACAACGAAAACGACAACAAGAATCCGATGGTTGAAGAGGATGTTAATTTTCTTGAAGCCGTCGAAGCATCGATTAGAACAATCCGTAATGGACAGCGCGTTAAAGGTATTGTAACCGCTATCAATGGCACGGAAGTTCAGGTCGATCTCGGTCTTAAATATGCCGGCTTTATTCCTGCCGCAGAGTTCGAGAACGATGAAACACCGCTTAAAATCGGTGATGAAATCGAAGCTTTTGTTGTCAAGGTCAACGATGCAGAAGGAACAGCTCTTCTGTCTAAGCGTACCCTTGATATAGCGCAGGGAATGGATAAAATTGTCAAGGCAAACGAAGAGGGTGCCGTAGTTAAAGGCAGAGTTGTTGAAGCTGTCAAAGGCGGCGTAGTGGTTATTGTAAACAAAATCAGAGTTTTTGTCCCGGCTTCCCAGGCTTCGCTTAAACGTGAAGATAACTTTGATGCTCTTGTCGGAACAGATGTTAACCTTAGGATTATTGAGGTTGACAACGATAAAACGGGAAGACGCAAAAGAATTATCGGATCAATCAAAAGTGTTCTCAAAGAAGAGAAACAGAAAGCAAATGAAGCACTTTGGCAGTCTCTTGAAGTTGGTAACGAATATGATGGAATCGTTAAATCCGTAACAGATTTCGGCATATTTGTTGATATCGGCGGCGCTGACGGACTTGTGCATGTTACAGATATGTCTTGGGACAGAGTTTCAAAGCCATCTGACCTTGTTAAAATAGGTGATACCGTAAAAGTAAAAGTCAAGAGTTTGAATCCCGAGACCAAAAAAATCTCTCTTACCATGAAAGATGAGAATGATAATCCTTGGAAGATTCTTACGGAAACATATAAAGTCGGTGACGTAATAGATGTTACTGTCCTTAAAATCATGCCTTACGGTGCATTTGTTTCTGTTATAAAGAATATTGATGGCCTTGTTCATATTTCGCAGATAGCTCCCCGTAGAATCGCAAAAGTTTCAGATGTTCTTGAAGTCGGTCAACAGGTTAAAGCTAAGATAACAGAGATTAACGTTGAGGCTAAAAGAGTAAGCCTTTCTATTCGAGCAGTTGAAGAAGCCGATTCAGAGACTTCCGCAGCTGATGAAATCGTATCTGACGAGGTCAGCGTCGTTGCTGATGAAGCTGTTTCCGATAAACCTGAGGACGCAGAATAATTCTAATTTGATTTAATATGAGTCAGATGGTCTTTTCGGACCGTCTGACTCTTTGCGAAAATCTATATATTATTATGATGTTCGGAGTATCAGTATCGTGAATCAAAAATACAGAGTAGCTCTTTCTGAAATAATGAAAGATACTTTTTCATCCGCTGTTTTTCTTCCCGATGGAGAAAAGAGCGATACATCAAAAATATTCATTACCACGCCGCTTGTCAATCGTCCCGGGCTTCAACTTGCAGGGTTTTACGAATATTTTGACGATAAAAGAATTCAGATAATGGGTCGAGAAGAAATCTCTTATCTGAAATTGTTCTCTTCAGATGAAAGACGCGAAAAGCTTGAAAAACTGTTTTCAACAGGTATACCTGTCGTTATTGTTTCTCATAATCATGAAGTTTTGCCTGAGTTGCTTGAAATGGCAAAAAAATACAGTATTCCTGTTTTGAAATGTGAAGATTCGTCATCAAACCTCCTTCATAATCTAATAAGTTCTCTCAATGTTTATCTTGCACCGAGAATAACGACCCACGGTGTTCTCGTTGAGGTCTACGGTGAGGGAATTCTGATGATAGGAGACAGTGGCGTAGGTAAAAGCGAAACTGCTATGGAACTGCTGAAAAGAGGGCATCGACTTGTTGCCGATGATGCAGTTGAAATAAAGCGTGTTTCAAACAGAACGCTTGTCGGTACTGCGCCTGAAATGATACGTCATCTTATAGAACTTCGTGGTATCGGAATTGTGGATGTACGCCATATTTTCGGAATGGGTGCAGTAAAAGAATCTGAAAAAATAGATCTTGTTATTCAGTTGGAACCATGGAATCCTGAAAAACAGTATGAAAGACTCGGACTTGATGAAAATTTTTACGAAATTCTCGGTCTGCAATGTCCCACAGTCACTATACCGATCAAACCCGGAAGAAATCTGGCCATCATTATTGAAGTTGCCGCAATGAACAACCGCCAGAGAAGACTTGGCTATAATGCCGCCGCAGAACTAAACAAACGTATAATGGACAGCATGAATAATGCATCTGAACATGAATAAAAAGGTAAAGATAATGACTGACACAGAAATGTTTTGCGATAAGAATTCAATTCCGTATCAGAAAAATCTTAGTACAAAATCAATATCCACATTTAAAATCGGTGGCGTGATTCCATTAGCGGTATTTCCTTTAAATGCAGATCATGCTGCGCTGCTTATAAGATTCTTCAAAACCAATAATATAAAATATAAAACTGCAGGCAACTGTTCAAATATCTTGTTTTCCGATGAAAAGAAAGACTATGTTCTTATTAAGACCGACAATATGAATTCATTGGTAGTCGATAAGGATCGAATAATAACCGGAGCCGGAAACTTGCTGTCAAAAATATCATCAACAGCGTTAAAATCTCATTTATCCGGCATGGAAAATCTTTACGGTATTCCAGGATCGGTAGGCGGTGCGGTAATAATGAATGCGGGTGCATACGGATCTGAAATGTCTCAAATTGTTGAAGAAACAGAGTATGTAGATAATAAAGGTGATATTCGTATCGTCAGCGGAGAAGCACATTGCTTCGGTTACAGATATTCATGTTTTTCCGACAGAGAAATTGTTACGAAAACAATTATTAAACTTAATTCCGGAAACTATCAGGATATTCGGGAAAAAATGACTCTTGTAATAGCAAAACGAAAAGCATCTCAACCGTTGGAAATGCCAAGCGCAGGAAGTGTTTTTATGCGTCCTGAAGGCTATTTCGCAGGAAAACTGATCGAAGACTGCGGACTGAAAGGTTTTTCTGTGGGCGATGCGATGGTGAGCACAAAACATGCTGGCTTTATTGTTAATAAAGGTAAAGCAACATCAAATGATGTAAAACACCTTATTAATATCATTCAATCGCAAGTGTATGATAAATTCGGTGTCAAACTTGAAACGGAGATTAGAATTTTCTAATGTCATATACGATTAGTGTTAAAGAATCTTTATGTAAAAAAAATTCAAACCTTTGCTGTAAGAAAGCTGAATTATACGGTTTTTTATTGTTTTCAGGAGTTTTTAATCGTAATATCATTTCATTCAAGTCTGAAAATGAATTTATAATTAAACGATATGAGGATATTTTTCGCCACCTGCATTTTACAGAATTTAAGAAAACAGAAAGAAGAACAAAAAAAGTAAGTTATATCATTCAAATAGATCCTGAATTCACTTCTTCACTTATTTCTAAAATAGGAGATGTAAATGTAGGTCCTCCTTTGCGAATTGATTATTCTGCATTTGAAGATGATTGTTGCTCTCAGGCATTTTTACGCGGCGTTTTTTTAGGCGGTGGATTTATTTGTTCTCCCGAAAAATCCTACCATCTTGAAATTCGTACCGGACACCAGATGCTTGCCGATGATCTTATAAGATTCGGAGAAGAATATGATATTCATTTTAAAAGCGTAATGCGCAAAGGAATTCGTGTACTTTATCTAAAAAGCTCTGACAGCATACGCGATTTTCTCGCTTATATAGGAGCATCATCATCTGTTTTTGACTTCATAAATGCCGAATTCGAAAAAAATCTTAAAAACAATGTCAACAGAGCTGTTAACTGTGAAAATGCAAATATCGAAAAAAGTATTGCAGCTGCACAGAAACAAATTAAGACGATAAAAAAACTGAAAAAAATAAATTATGTGAATGTTCCGCCTGAGCTGATAACTTTGGCCGAAATAAGGCTTGCAAATCCTGATGCGAATCTAGAAGAACTTGGCAAAAAACTGACGCCGCCTCTTTCAAAATCCGGGGTTGCACACCGTATGAAAAAACTTACAGAACTTATACGAAAAAGGTAATTAAAATGGGATTTGTTCACTTACACGTACATACAGAATACAGCCTTCTTGATGGCGCATGCAAAGTCAAGAAAATGCCCGGATTAATAAAAGAAATGGGGCAGACTGCCGTTGCAATGACAGATCATGGCAATATGTACGGAACAATTTATTTCTATAAATATGCAAAGGCAGCCGGAATTAAACCGATCATAGGATGTGAGGTTTATACCGCTGCGCGTACCCGTTTTGATAAAACAAAGGAATTTGACAGCAATAACGGTCACTTGATTCTTCTTTGCAAGAATAATGTCGGGTATAAAAATCTTATTGAAATGGTCTCAGTTGCCAATCTTGAGGGTTTTTATTATAAACCTAGAGTTGATATGGAGCTGCTTGAGAAATATCATGAAGGACTTATATGCCTTTCTGCCTGTCTTGCGGGAGATATTCCTCAGCTTCTTCTTGCAGACAGATATGATGATGCTAAATCTCTTGCACTCAAATATCTTTCTGTGTTCGGCGAGGGCAATTATTATCTTGAACTTCAGGATCATGGAATTGAAGAACAGAAAAAAGTAATGGACGGTCTTCTTCGGATATCTCGCGAGACAGGTATTCCTCTAGTTGCAACAAACGATGCTCATTACCTTCAGAAAAAGGATGCGCATGCACAAAAAGTATTGATTTATGTTCAGATACAGAAAACCATTGATGAAGAAAGCGGAATGGGCTTTTCAACGGATGAGTTTTACCTGAAATCCGAGCAGGAAATGCGTTCTCTTTTTGAGTTTGTTCCCGAAGCTATCGAAAATACAGTGAAAATCGCTGATCAGTGCAATGTCGTTTTCCCGGAAATTGACGATCCGAAAAACCGTGTTTATTATTTACCTGTTTTTAAATGGACTGAGGGACTGACTCACTATGAATATCTTCGTAAACTTACATTCGAAGGCTTTGAACAACGTTATAAACCCGAACAAAGAACAAAAGAACTCGTAGAAAGAGTCGAATATGAACTTGATATAATAAACAGAATGGGATTTGTAGACTATTTTCTCATTGTTTGGGATTTTATAAACTATGCTAAATCTCACGGAATACCGATTGGTCCCGGAAGGGGTTCCGGAGCCGGAAGTATTGTTGCTTATTGCACAAGAATTACAAATATTGAGCCGATTCGTTACAATCTTATTTTTGAGCGTTTTTTAAATCCCGAACGTATTTCCATGCCGGACTTTGATGTGGATATGTGCCCTGTAAGGCGCAACGAAGTTTTTGAATATGTTCAGCGAAAATACGGTGAAAAAAATGTAGCAAATATAGTTACGTTTATAACGCTGAAAGCTAAAGCAGCCATAAAAGATGTAGCGCGAGTACTTGGTTTCTCTGTGGGTGAGGCCAATCGTCTGACTAAGATGATACCGGATAAAATGACAATTCGAGAAGCAATAACAAAGGTTCCGGAATTAAAAAATCTATATGATTCCGACGACAGAATACGCGATCTTCTCGATACTTCAGAAACAATTGAAAACTCACCAAGAAATCCGTCTGTACATGCATGCGGAATAGTAATAGCAGAAAATCCGATATACACGTATGTCCCGGTTGCGGTAAATGATGGCGTTACGGTTTCTCAGTTTGATATGAAAATCGTTGAAGAAGTCGGACTTGTAAAGATGGACTTTCTCGGATTGAGAAATTTGACCGTTATAGAAGATGCTTGTAAGCTCGTTCGAAAAAAAGTTCGTGATTTTGATATTGAAAAAGTTGATATTGATGATCCAGAAGTATACGAACTTTTATCAAGAGGTGAAACTGACGGCATTTTCCAACTTGAATCAGGCGGAATGAAACAAACGCTTGTTTCCTTAAAGCCAAAAAGCATTGAAGATATCACTGCTATTATTTCACTGTACCGTCCGGGTCCTATGGATAATATTCCGACATATATCAACAATAAATCGCATCCTGAAAATATCAAATACAAACATCCTATGCTTGAAAACAGCCTGAAAGTAACATATGGTGTTATGGTTTACCAGGAGCAAGTTATGCAGATTGTTCGTGAACTTGCGGGCTATTCATATGGACGTGCCGATATCGTGCGCAAAGCGATGGGTAAAAAACAAATGGATGTTATGACACGCGAACGCGAATATTTTATTAACGGAAAAAAACGGGATGACGGTACTGTTGAGATTCCCGGTTGTGTCGCAAACGGAATCCCTGCTGAAATAGCAAATGAAATATTCGATGATATGGTAAAATTCGCAGAGTATGCATTCAATAAATCACATGCAGCCGCATATGCATATGTTACGTATTACACAGCTTTTTTAAAAACACATTATAAACGCGAATACATGGCAGCTCTTCTTACCAGTGTTTTAGGAAAAACAGATAAAATGGTCGGTTATATCAATGAGTGCACAAAACAGTCCATAGATGTTATGCCTCCAGATATAAATGAGTCTGAAGATATTTTTACCGTATCGCAGGATAAAATTCGATTTGGATTATCCGGAGTTAAGAATGTCGGACAAGGTGCTATTTCAGATATAATTGAGGAACGCGGAAAAAACGGTCCTTTCAAAAGTTTTTATGATTTTTGCAGCCGTATGTTTGATGGTTATTCCGTAGATTCAAAAACAGTTGAAAGCCTTATTCGTTGCGGAGCGTTCGATTGCTTCAATCAGCCGCGGCAACAGCTTGAAGTAAGTTTTCCCGAAATCCGTAAATTGGTAGCACAGGATATAAAAGAGCGTGAAGAGGGACAGATGAATCTTTTCGGAAATCTTGAAGATGAAGAAAGACAACCATATGTTTATCCCGATGTTCCTGAATATTCCAAGCGTGAAAAACTCAAGCTTGAAAAAGAAGTAATGGGCATTTATCTCACTGATCATCCTATGAAGGAATATGCCAATGATTTTATTTCTTCTGGAGCAGTTGAAATATCAAGCATTTATTCTGATTCCGTTCCGTATCAGAACAATGACAGAATAAGGGTTTTCGGTATTCTTACAAAAGTTACCAAGAAGATGACAAAGAACGACAAACAAATGATGATTTGCGTTCTTCAGGATCTTTCGGGTTCAATTGAAATACTTGTTTTCGGTAAAGCATATGATGCCTTTTCATCAAAGCTTGTTGAGGATAAAGTTGTGATAATCGACGGCAGATTGAGCATTAAAGAAGATATGTCTCGTTCTTCCGATGACGACGAAGACAGCTCAGCACAGCTTTCTGCATCAATAGTCCTTAATGATTTAACAGAGGTTGAAGGTCATAATGATTCCTCAACTCCGGAGATTTACATACCCAGAGATGAATACGAGGGAAAATCATTGATCATCAATTTCCGTGAAGAAGACGGCGCTAATTTCAACAGATGCGTAGATACACTCGTTTCGAGCAGGGGAAACTCACCCGTATTTTTCAGATTTATCGACAAGCGTAAACAAGGCAGATTTTCAAAATGTGATGTCAGAATAACTGCCCCGCTTATTTCCGAACTGAGGGATATTCTTGGCAATGATGGCGTTGAAATACGCTAAAGTATCGTACGGAGAATAGAATAATATGATAACAATATTGAATGAAAAAAAAGGAACAAACGAATTATTTGTTTTGTCTGATGGAACAGAGAAGCTCGCTGATTGCGAATACTCCATGCATGATGCAGAAATAATATCTGCAAATGTTTATTCTGTCAATGATGACAGTAATTTACTTTATGACAGTGTCGTTCGCGCAGTATTAAGTCGTCTCGATTTTGCCGGTCAAACAAAAGTTATTTCTAAAAATCCCGATCTGTGTGATATTCTCACTAAGATCGGGTTCAGGTCGGGAAATGACTGTTTAGAAATAGATACAACCGAGTTCTTCAAAAGCACAAATTGCAATAAATCAAATTTGTCCTGATATTTTAAGAATCAGAAACAGAATTGAAATCACAATAGGTTGATGTATTAAATATATAATCAAAGAATGTTTTCCGATGAATGAAACAGGATTATTCCCTATTGAAAAAGGAAAAATGCTTTTCTTTTTTGCATATACGATCTTTCCGATGATTATGCCTATAAAAACGACTGCTAAATACGGAATAAGCGGATAATAGTCGCTTGAATAAAAAGAATGATCATGGATTCCGAATGCAAAAAAAATATTCCCGGTATTCCTTATATTCTTAAAAACAAAAGACAGAGCAAATATAGCGACTGATATAATTGCAATAACAGCATTCGGCAACTTTTTTATAAAAAATGCCAGCATCATAGCTATTCCGAGCATATGGAGAATCCCGAATACGATTATAAGCTTTGTATTAAACAATAAATCAACTGTAAATGTGACCGCGCTTAGAAGCAATGCTGCGCCAAAAACAATCGCCCCTCGCTTGAGAGAGTTTTTCGATAATGTAGTTGATACCCCGCAAAGCAGCATGAATAAAATTGCTGAAAAATCTCCAATAAAATCGAGCTGAGGTGTTTTTATGTCGAAAATATAATTAAGATCGTAAACTACATGGTCATAAACCATACAAATAAATGCGACACCACGTAGAAAATCTATTTCCCAAATCCTTGTTTGTGTCTTCATAGTTAACTCCGTTTTTTTTGTTATTTTAACATATTTTTTCACAATTATCAATAATATAGGAGCAAATGATGAATAAAATATTTTCAAAAATAGAAAAAACAGGCATAATCCCCGTAATAAAATTAGATGTTCCCGATGATATTCTTCCATTAGCGGAAGCACTGCTTGAAGGCGGCATTAATGTTGCCGAGATCACATTCAGAACAATGGCAGCAGCAGAAGCGATAAAATTACTCAAACATTCAAATTACGATATGCTGATAGGCGCGGGAACAGTGTTGACTACAGATAATGTCGATAAAGCGGTCAATGCTGGTGCAGAGTTCATTGTTACTCCCGGATTTAATCCAAGAATTGTAGATTATTGTATTGATAATGGAATTCTGATTGCTCCGGGCACGTCAATACCTTCAGAAATAGAGATGTCGCTTGAAAGGGGATTGGATGTCGTAAAATTTTTTCCGGCAGAGCAAAGTGGCGGTCTTCCGAAGATCAAAGCTATGGGCGCAGCTTATGGGGATATAAAATTTATCCCGACAGGAGGGATTTCTTTAGATAATCTTTCGTCCTACGCTTCATGTGAAAAGGTCCTAGCATGCGGAGGCACATTTATGGTAAAAGATTCATTAATAAAAGAAAAGAAATGGACGACTATTACAGATTTGTCTCGTGAAGCGACAGAAATAATAAATAAGTCTCGTTGATCGTTTAAAGAACGTTAAAATGTTTATTAGCTATTTGTTATAATTATTTCATTGACAATTATTCAAAATAGGTTTATAATTATTAAAACAATAATGATGGGAGTATTAAAATGAAGAAAATTTTAATTGAAATGTCTGCAAGACACATTCATGTAAATGCTGAACAACTAGAAATCCTTTACGGCAAAGGTCATGAACTTACACCGAAAAAAATGCTTTCTCAGCCGGGTCAGTTCCTTTCTGAAGAAAAAGTTACTGTTTGCGGACCCAAAGGTGAATTAAAGGTTTCCATCCTTGGTCCCTGCAGAAAAGAAACTCAGCTCGAGCTTTCATTTTCTGATGCAAGAGCACTCGGACTTACAGTCCCTGTTCGTGAATCAGGCGATATCAAGGGAAGCGCTCCTGTAACAGTAAAAGGTCCCGCTGGTGAATATACCGTTGATGAGGGAGCAATTGCTGCAATGCGCCATGTTCATCTTGATCCTGCAACAGCCGAAGAGTTTGGTTTAAAAGATAAACAGATTGTTAGTGTGAAATATGAGGGCGGTAACAGGAAACTTACATTTGGTGATGTTGTTGTTCGAGTAAGTCCCAATTATGCACCTGCAATGCACATAGATACCGACGAAGCTAATGCTGCAGGTATCGCAGGAACAGCAGAAGGCGAAATAATCGACTGATTTGCGCATTATTTTTATATGAAAAGATATCCACCTGTTTTCAGGTGGATATTATTTTTATGCGGTTTCTATTTTGCTGTCTGCATGAAGCCCGAGTTTTTCAACGGCATTTTCTCTCATTTTGTATTTTAGTATTTTCCCTGCCGCATTCATCGGAAATTCGCTGATAAAATCAATATATTTCGGACATTTATGTTTTGCAATATGAGTAATGATATATTCGTGAAGTTCCTCTTCTGTCAGACTTTCATCCGCTTTTATAACGCATGCCATTATTTCTTCTCCATATTGTTTGTCAGGAACGCCTATTACCTGAACATCCTTTACTTTTGGATGCGTATATATAAAATCTTCTATCTCTTTGGGATAAATGTTTTCACCTCCACGGATGATCATATCCTTAATTCTTCCAGTAATTTTGTAATATCCATTAGGAAGTCTTCTCGCAAGATCTCCGGTGTGGAGCCATCCCTTATCATCTATTGCCGCAGCAGTTGACTCAGGCATCTTATAATAACCTTTCATTATATTATAACCTCTGGCAACGAATTCACCGTCAACATTGTCAGGCAGATCTTCACCTGTTTCCGGATCAACGATTTTGCATTCAACTCCAAACATTGCAGCGCCAACGGTATTTACTCTGAGATCAATAGAGTCTGTTGTTTTTGACATTGTGCATCCCGGAGATGCCTCAGTTTGCCCATACGTTATGCAAATGTCTTTCATATTCATTTTTGCAATAACTTCTTCCATGACCTTAATAGGGCAGGGGCTTCCTGCCATTATCCCGGTTCTCATATATGAAAAGTCTGTTTTTGAAAAATTTTCGTTGTTCAACATCGCTATAAACATTGTAGGAACACCATGAAAAGCGGTAATTTTTTCTTTATTTATGCATTCAAGTCCTTTTTTAGGAGAGAATGCGGTTATAGGACTCATGGTCGTCCCGTGTGTTACCGATGCAGTCATTGCAAGCACCATTCCAAAGCAATGGAACATAGGTACCTGGATCATCATCCTGTCTGCAGTGGAAAGATCCATACAGTCTCCGATTGCTTTTCCGTTATTGACTACATTATAGTGAGTCAGCATAACGCCTTTTGGAAAACCAGTTGTTCCGGATGTGTATTGCATATTACATACATCGTCTTTATTAATGCTGGCAGCTCTTCTATATACAGCTGAAAGAGGAGTTTTTGAAGATAATGCCACAGCCTCTTTCCATGTATAGCATCCTTTAAGTTCACTTTGAACAGTTATAATGTTTTTAAGCATGGGAAGCCTGTCGCTTAAAAGATGACCGGGTTCACATGTTTCCAGTTCGGGACATAATTCTTTGATAATCTCAAGGTAGTTCGAATCTTTATAACCATCGATCATTACAAGCGTATGTGTGTCCGACTGACGCAGAAGGTATTCTGCTTCATGAATTTTATATGCCGTGTTAACTGTTACAAGCACTGCACCGATTTTTGTGGTCGCCCAAAACGTAATATACCATTGCGGAACATTTGTTGCCCAAATCGCAACATGGTCCCCACTCCTTACACCCATAGTGATCAGAGCTCTTGCGAATTCATCTACATCGTCTCTGAACTGACTGTATGTCCTGGTATAGTCAAGCTCAGTATATCTGAATGCATATTGGTCTGGGAAATTTTCACAAATCTTATCAAGCACCTGAGGAAAAGTATAATCAATAAGATGTTCTTTGGGCCAGATATAGTTACCGGTATGAGCAATGTTGAATTGAAGTTGTTCTCTTTTATGCAAATATTTTTGCATAAAA
>JAEEGL016304179.1_pt1 | contig 21627 bp, 17 predicted proteins | sample 9134231 | NCBI WGS metagenome assembly JAEEGL01 (sample SAMN16246548, study PRJNA631951) | gut metagenome | biome: gut microbiome; feature: rumen; material: fiber-attached | host: Bos | place: Iran: Karaj | collected 2018-10
AGAGCTCACCGGCGATGTGGAGACATATCGGCCTTGTAAACCCCACCCGGAGCAACGTCGTGGAAGGGCATAACCGTGGTCCGCGGGCCCTGAGGAGACGGCTCGAACCGATCGGAAACGGTCGGTCTAGATAGATGATCGTTTAATACAGAACCCGGCTTACCGGCCGACTCGGTTAACATTAATACAAGACGGAGGTCAGTTACATGTCAGCAGAATCTTATTTGAGCAGAGGCGTATCCCCGACAAAGGATGAGGTCAAGGCAGCTGTCAAGAATCAGGATAAGGGCGTTTTCCCAGGAGCATTTGCCAAGTTGATCCCGGACATCGCAGGTGACCCCGAGTATTGCACTGCGATCCATGCTGACGGGGCAGGTACAAAGTCATCCGTCGCTTATCTCATGTACAAGGAGACCGGGAACTACGACTGGTTTAAGGGACTTGCCCAGGATTCTCTGGTCATGAACACGGACGACCTTGCCTGTGTCGGTGCATATAAGAATATGTCCCTGTCCAACACTATCGGACGTAATGCTCATCGTGTCGACGGTAAAGCCATCGCCAAGATCATCGAAGGATATGATGAGATGGTGAATAAGCTCGCAGACCTCGGCATCAATATAACGATGTGCGGCGGTGAGACTGCTGATGTCGGCGATCTCGTAAGGACCCTGATCGTCGACTCTACGATAGTAGCCAGATCCAAGAGAGAAGACATCATCAACGCAGCCGACATCAAAGGCGGAGATATAATCGTAGGTCTTGCTTCGTTCGGCCGGGCTACATATGAAGATTCATACAACTCCGGAATGTCCAGTAACGGACTTACGGCAGCAAGACATCTGCTCCTTTCCAAGTATTACTATGAGAACTATAAGGAGTCTTATTCTGAGACCATTCCCGAAGATAAGGCATATTGCGGTAAGTATCGCCTCACGGATAACCTTCCCGGCACCGATATTACTGTCGGCGAAGCCATCTTAGCTCCCACAAGGACATTCCTGCCTGTTATCAAGGATGTGCTCGATAACTATAGAGCTAATGTCGACGGTATCATCCACTGCACCGGCGGCGGACAGGGCAAGTGCCGTGACTTCGGTAAGGACCTGAGATACATCAAGGATAATCTCTTTGAATTCCCGCCGCTGTTCAAGGCGATCTATGAGTCCGGCGATATCCCCATGAAGGAGATGTTCCAGGTATTCAACTGCGGTCACAGGATCGAATTCTACTGTGACAGTCAGGAGGCAGCTGACGGCATCATCGCCATCGCCGGCAAATACAACATCGATGCACGTATTGTCGGTCATGTCGAGTCTCGTCCCGAGGGATCCGGTAACGAAGTTGTAATCAGATATCAAGGAGAAGAATACATTTATTCATAAGGAATCGAATATAATCCAAATATAGTCTGTTCGGATTATAACTATAAAGGAGGGATTTCTTATGGAGTCAATCAAGAAGTATATCGCAGAAGCGATCGGTACTTTTGTTCTTGTACTGTTCGGCTGCGGTACGGCATGTGCTGTCGGATGTGATTCACAGTTCGGTGCAGGTTACCTGACAACGGCACTTGCCTTCGGCCTTGTTATCGTTGCTATGGCTTATTCTATCGGTAACATTTCCGGATGTCATATCAATCCTGCTGTTTCCATAGCAATGTGGGTAAGCAAGAAGCTGACACTTCAGGATTTCTGCGGATATGTTATCTCGCAGATCATCGGTGGTATCGCAGGCGCAGCTGTTATCGGTGTTCTTTTCGATACTGATTGCGGTTACGGCGCTAATATGGTAGTTTCCACATCTGACGGCGGCATAATCAAGTCGCTTGCCATCGAGGTCATCCTCACATTTGTTTTTGTTCTTACAATTCTCGGTGTTACATCCAAAAAGGAATTCGCTAATGTAGCCGGCCTTGTTATCGGTCTTACATTGACACTTGTTCACATCCTTGGTATCTACTTCACCGGTACATCTGTTAACCCTGCCAGATCGATCGCTTCCGCCATCATGGCTCATGGCGATCCGCTCAAGTATCTGTGGGTATTCGTCCTTGCACCTCTCGTAGGCGGTGTCATTGCCGCATACGTATGGCAGATCCTCAATATGGACGATTCAGTTGAAAAGAAGTAATCGATAAGATCTGTTGTTTGGGGAATGCCCCGGCTGCATGTTGCGGCCGGGGCATTTTCCGTTTGATGTTTTGGCGACTGTTGTCAGCCATAGTTCGCACAGGTCAGTTCTTATCAGCGAGCTTCAGGAGAACGGACTTTTCTTTGTTATTGAGGTAGCGGTATTCGCCGGGTTTCAGGTCACCGAGCTCGATATTCATGAATCTGACACGTGTCAATTTGACGACACGGTAACCGAGGTGATCGCACATCCTTCGTATCTGACGGTTGAGTCCCTGGTGAAGGATAATGGTAAAGCTTCGAGCCCCGGTCACGGTCACTTCGCAGGGGAGAGTGATCTGTCCGAGGATCGGAAGCCCGCCTTCCATCTTTGACTTGAAGTCGTCGGCTATGGGACGATCTACCTTGACGCGATATTCTTTCTCGTGGCCGTTCTCTGCTCTGAGCAGCTTGTTGACTATGTCTCCGTCGTTAGTGAGCAGGATCAGGCCTGATGAATTCTTATCCAGCCTGCCTATAGTAAAGACGCGGTCGGGAAGACCCAGATAATCGATAATGTTATCTTCATCGGTCGGATCTGATGTGCATGTTATTCCGAGCGGTTTGTTGAGTGCGATGTAGATCTTATTATCTTCAGGGACTATTATGTTGCCGTCGACCCTGACTTCATCATTATCTGTCACTCTCATGCCGTTATCTGCAGTAATGCCGTTGATCGTGACCCTGCGTTCTTCGATGAGCCTGTCCGCTTCACGGCGGGAGCACAGACCTGAAGACGCTACATATCTGTTGATCCGCATTCCTTCAGACGGGTTATCAGTACCAGGCATTCTTTGCCTCCGCCTTCTTCAATGTGAAGGTGAAAGTGGTACCCTTACCGTATTCGCTCTCGACGGTAATATCCTCGCCCATGTATGTGAGGAGTTCTTTTGCAATAGCCAGACCCAGGCCGGTACCCTTTTTGCCGCGTGCGCGATCGGCCTTGAAGAATCTGTCGAAAATATGGTTGATATCGTACTCGTGTATTCCTTGACCGGTATCGATTACGGAGATATATACCTTGTTGATCATCTCATTATACTCTGTCGATATCGTGATAGATCCGCCGGAAGGGGTGTATTTCTTGGCGTTATCGAGCAGGATGACCAGGATCTGCTCGACGCGGTCCGGATTACCCATTACCGTCGGGAGCTTACCTGTATTAAACATGACCCTGAATGATATGCCGGCATCTTTCATGATGGGCATCATCTTTGTCTCAAGTTCTGACAGAAGCTGGTTCATATCGATAGGGAAGGTCTTAAATGCCATCGTTCTCGACTGCAGTTTTGACAGCTCAAGCATGTCATCGATCAGTCTTGACAGTCTCATTGTCTCATTAAGGATAATGCTGTAGTACCTCTGACGATCCTCTTCCTTCTTGACAAGTCCGTCGGAGAGCGGCTCTATCAGACCGCGCAACGTCTGAAGAGGGGTGCGGAGCTCGTGCGAAATGTTGGCAACATAGTCTCGTCTTGTCCTCTCGAGCTTGAGTTCTTCGGAGATGTCTCGGAAGAATCCTGTTGCACCGATGCACTTGTCAGGATGATTGACGTCAAACTTGGGGATGATATTGATCTGATAAGCGTAATCAGGACCTTCGAGCGTTCTTTCCTTCTTAACGCCGCTGCTCAGACACTCATCCAGATCATCCCAGACTTCGCTGAAAGGGATCAGCTGGAGTCTCTCGGTAAAGACATTTCTGTTGGGGACTCGAACGAAGATATGCTGCATGGTCTTGTTTACTGCAGTCGGCGCACCGTTCTCGTTAAAGACGACAATGCCTTCGGCGATAACATTAAAGATATCTTCAAGCCTGTTACGCTCATTAGTCAGATCGTTGATGGATTTGGACAGCTTATCAGACAGTTTGTTGATGGTAGCCGCAAGCTCTCCGACTTCGCCCGGATACTTCTCTTTGGCCTTAACGCTATAGTTTCCTTTGCTGTATTCCTTGGCTATGTCAGTAACGATCTGGATAGGCTCAAGTATGTGCTTAACCATGAACGTTACAGGTAACATCATGAAAAGTGCAGCCGCCAGAGTTGACAGGAGAAGGACATTAACATACTTTGTGATAGCTTCATCGGTAGCGTTGGCGTTGGATATCGATATCAGATAAAGGTCGTCATCATTGATGAGGACCCGCTGCTTAACGACAAGCGTTGTCTCGAAGATGGTGTCGGCAACGAGCTTGTAGATGGCATTCTGATTCGGTTGAAGCGGAGTCTCGGCTGCATAAAGAAGTGCATCGGCCTCGATACCGTTAAGATCTTCGTTAGTTGAAGGGTAGATGATGTAGCCTTTCTCATCCATTATGAAGAGACGGCGACCGTTGTAGCCGTCAGGAGAGAAGAGGTATTGCTCGGAGTTCTGAAGTATACCCGGATTGTAGCTGATCATATATGCCAGGCTCTCGGCGTTGCTGAGAGCCTCATCGACCTCGGTCTCGGATGCCGTAAGTCTTCCGGCCATAACGAAAGCCAGGGTAGCAAAAAGCGTGGACGCACACAGTGCGCTGACAACGAGCACCAGGATTCGGCGCATCAGCGATGTGTTGCGGAAAAACATGGTCAGCTGACCTCGAACTTATACCCGACGCTGTATACTGTCTGAATGCTCCAGGGGGCACCGTCGAGATAGACTTTCTGTCTGATTCTCTTAATGTGCGTGTCTACTGTACGTGGATCTCCCTGATAATCATAACCCCAGACGAGCTGGAGGATCTGATCTCTTCCCATAACCTGACCGGCATGAGAAGCGAGGAGATGGAGTATCTCAACTTCCTTAGGTGTGCAGGGGATGTTCTCGCCCTTGACCTTAACGGAATAATTATCAAGATTGATCTCAAGGTCTTCGAATCTGAGGATCGATGAAGGTTCACCGGCTTCGGCAGTCCTTCGCAGAACGGCCTTGATCCTGGCAATAACTTCTCTGGAGGAGAAAGGCTTAACTATGTAGTCATCGGCACCGAGTTCGAGACCTAATACTCTGTCGATCTCCTCACCCTTGGCTGTAAGGATGATTATAGGTGTCGTTATGGTCTTGCGAAGTTCTCTGCATACATCGAGGCCTGACATCTCAGGCATCATAACATCAAGAAGAATGAGGTCGGGCTTAAGCTCGGCAGCCATATTAAGAGCTTCACGTCCGTCATAGGCGTCTGAATGCGTGAAGTGTTCACTGTCCATGTAAAGTGCAAGTGATTCGTGCACTATAGGATCGTCGTCACAAATAAGAATATGCGGTGAAGTTGACATCCTGATTCATCTCCTGTCAGTATTCTCAGCCATAAAGCCAATCAGGATTATTATATAATTTAAAGCGTGATATTTACAATCGAAAAATTAATTGACAATTAGAAAGCTAATTTGCTAATTTCCGACTTTGGTAGTATAGTCAAACATAATGAACCATCATGCATAATGATGATAAGGAGGATATTTTATGAAGAAGTCATCAAAGAAGGTTGTGGCTCTCGTTACAGCGTCTGCAATGATTCTTTCGGTTGCCGGCTGTAGCAAGAAGTCGAACAAGACTGAGAAAGCCGTTGTCAGTGCTGCAGAAGAGTTCTCAGAGGCGCTGATCTATAACGACCCGGACGAGATCATTGATCTTTGTTCCGCGGACTATGATGATATGCGTGACACGTATAAGACCACTCTCGATTTCTCTAATTACGGAGACGATCAGGGCAAGGCTTATGACGCTATCCTTGAGACTATCGAATACGAAGTAGACGACGGATCCGTAGAGGTTGAGGACGATGAAGCTTCCGTAAGCGTTATTTTCACAATGGTCGACTACGAAGCAGTCGCCGAAGATGACGATAATATGGAAGATATCAATGCATTCCTTGATGCTATTGATGAGTGTGAAGATACGATCGAAGTAGAGACAACATTCGAATTCGAGAAGGATGAAGAAGATTTTTGGTTGATCACAAATCTTGATGACGTCCTTACTGATGTTTATTGCTTCGTTGGTGACGAAGCAATCTCGTTCGGTTCGCTCGCTGATTATGTAGATCACACATACTTCTGGTTCGCATCCGACGGAGTTTCCACATACAATAACGTAAACTCCATCAATTGCCAGCTCTATCTCACCGAAGAGGCTTATGAGCTTTCCAATGAAGAGAGACAGGTCTACTATATCGTTCTTCTTGACGGTACTCAGGTTTACAAGAGTGAGCTGTCACCCAGCAACACAGATGCATACTGGACAACAGATCTGATGTCACAGAGCGGTCTTACTGCACCTGATAACAACAAGCTTCCCGAAGGTCAGTATACTTTCCAGTTCTACGATGCCGGAGATAATCTCCTTGCAGAAGATACATGTACGGTAACTCAGACTTCCGCTGATCAGACATCATTCAGTACTTACTGGTGGTTCACATCCGGTGATCATACCTATAATGATACACAGGAGATCGATTGCGATCTGAGCTTCGATGACGGCGGCAACTATCCCGTTTATTACACGGTTCAGTACAACGGTTCTGTTGTATACACAAGCCCTGTAGATTCATATTCCAGATACGGTTACTATGGTCCGGAACAGAATGCAACTCTTGATGCTTCCGGTTTCCTTCCTACCGGTACATATACGATCACATTCTACAGCGATAATGATACAGTACTGACATCTGACTCCGTTCAGGTTACTTCTTCCGGCGGAACAAATCCTAACCCTAATCCTAACCCCGGTTCCGGTACTATCGATACGACCGAGCTCGGATACGAGTTCGTCAGCGACGACTTCAGAGCTCTCATCAGTGATATTTCTTCCGGCGGAACGACAACCGGATACGGTTGGTGGGACTATAACCTGGGAACGATCAGCGACGGTCTCTATACAACATCTGATATAGTTGCATTCTCACTGTTGCTCAAGGATGAGAACTATTCTCAGTCGATCTACTATGCATACTACTTCTCTGAGGATGTAAGAGTGTTCGATGATGATTCGTTCCTCGGTTCAATGGCTCCTATCTACGATGCTACGATCAGCCCGAGTGTTTATAGTGACGGCGCATACTATGATATCGACCTTAACGTAAACAGCCTCCAGCCCGGTTATTACTTCCTGCTCGTTGCAGATAATTCAAACCTTGACAATTATCTCCTCGTAGCGTGGGCAGGCGTTCAATAATGATCGACATCTGATCTTTGATCGTTAACTTCAGTTCTCCGGATCCTCTGGGTCCGGAGAACTTTTTTGTGAAAGATCATGATAAGGCTTTAACTTGCTATAAAAAGGATTATCATTTACTATGTAACAGATAAGGATAAAAGGAGGATCATATGAAACGTTCCGCTTCTTTTTGTAAAGGGGTTACCGTATTGCTGGCGATGACTCTTGTTATGGCAGGCCTCTCCGGTTGCTTCAAGAAAGAGGATCCTCAGAAGGAGCTTACCGAGTATTCAGAAGAAGTTACGGAGAACTTTTTCGATAAGCTTAAGGCTTCTATCAAGTACAATTCCTCACGTGATGTCGAGTTTCCCGAGTTGACGGAAGAACAGATCGAACTGATGGAATATGCCTTTTCAGGGACTGATGTGAAGCTCGGAGACGTTGAGATCGATGATGATGACGATGAGAAGGGAACTGTGGAATTTGTCTTCTCGGGATATAAGTCATATTCCGATGATCTCGCGAAGATCGCTACGATGGATGAGTATAAAGCGATAGTAGATGATATCAAGAGTGAGAAGGTAACAGTCAGGCTCAAGGCGATCAAGGAGAACGATGAATGGATCTTCAAGGATATGAGTGAGATAGAGGAGATGTTCTTTGAACCTTATGAAGAACTCTGTTTCCTTGACGAGAACGGCAATCCTATCAACATTACGGATGCCTACTCAGAGTATATTGCCGGAATGTACGGTGATATCTACATCTCATCCTACTGGTACGATCCGATCTTGGGTAACCCTCTCATGGGATCGAGTATCAGTTCTCCCGTATCTCTTCAGAATGTGTTCTACTTTACCGAGCCGGTAAGCGGAGAGTTTACGGCACAGCTCGAGAGTAACGGCAATGTCGTCGCGACGATCGATATCTCGATAGATAATGAAGTAACGATAATGTGTGATTTCCCGGCTCCTTCCGGAGGCTATACGGCAGGGGGTTATATGGTTACATTAATGATCGGAAGTGTTCCGCTGGCAGCATCTCAGACGATCACGGTGAACTGACAGGCAGAGTATGTTTAGAGCTGACAGTTGGACTGATTATGAAGTCATGTATGCCGGAGACGGCGAGAAATATGAGCGTTGGGGAGACGTAATACTCAGACGTCCCGACCCGCAGGCGATCTGGCCTGCTATCGCCGGCCGGATTGACGGGAAAGATATCCGAAGTCTTGATGATCTTCCTTCGCCTCATGCCATATATAACCGCAGCAACACCGGAGGCGGATCCTGGTCGAGACTTAAGCCTATGCCCGATAAGTGGAAGATCGGATACGACTCTATTGGTAAAAAACTTACTTTTATCATTGAACCGACAGCGTTTAAGCATACGGGGCTGTTCCCTGAACAGGCAGCGAACTGGGACTTCTGCGGCAAGATACTTGAAGATGCAAAGGCCGGAGGACGTAAGGATATCAAGGTATTGAACCTTTTCGCTTATACGGGCGCTGCTACTTGTGCTCTTGCGGCGCACGGTGCGGATGAGGTTGTTCACGTGGATGCATCAAAGGGTATGATCGCCAGAGCAAAAGAGAATATCAATGCTTCCGGACTGTCCGACCGCTATGTAAGGTTCATTGCCGAGGATTGCCGTCGCTTTGTTGAGCGCGAGATACGCCGCGGACGTAAATATGACGGCATCATAATGGATCCGCCCAAGTACGGAAGGGGACCGACGGGAGAACTCTGGGAGATAGACAAGTCTCTATATGAGTTTGTATCGCGTTGTGCGCTCCTTATGTCTGATGATCCGCTCTTTTTCCTGCTCAGTTCCTATGCTACGGAATTGTCACCCTCTTCTGCGGGAAACACCATCGAGATGGCATTATCTCCGACTCACGGCGGCAAGGTCGTATCAGAAGAATTGGGACTGCCCGTCAGTAAGATGGGCATAATGCTCCCTTGCGGAGCAACCTCGAGGTGGACACCTTGATCCGTCCCGAGATCCTTTATGAGGACAATCATATAATCGTTGCCATAAAGCCGGCGGGAGTGTTGTCGCAGTCTGACGGGTCAGACGCTCCCGATATGCTGACTGCTCTGAAGGAATATATCAAGGTCACATACGGCAAGCCGGGTAATGTCTTTCTGGGTCTTGTTCACAGACTTGACCGGCCGGTATCCGGTGTGATGATCTTCGCCAAGACTTCAAAGGCGGCATCAAGGATCAGTGAACAGATACGTAAGAGAGAGGTTACGAAGCTTTACCGTGCTGTAACGGAGGGGGTTCCCGAGCCTCGAACAGGACGGTATGAGAACTGGTGTACCAAAGATCAGGGGGCGAACACTACAACGGTAAGCGACAAGCCGATAAACAAGGATTCGAAGATCTCTTCGCTCAGTTACGAAGTATCCGGCACAGGCAGTTTTGGCGGAAAGACCGTGAGTCTGGTCAATGTCAGACTTGAGACGGGAAGATCTCATCAGATACGTTCACAGATGGCTTATAACGGGCATCCGCTGTTGGGCGACGCGAGATACGGCACGGGCTCATATAAGGGAGATATCTGTCTTCAGTCGTGTTATCTGGCGTTCAGGCACCCGACCAAGGGGGAAGAGATGGCTTTTACCATGCCGATACCGGACGATGGACCTTGGGCGCTATTTGCTTGACTTTGTTCTTTATAAATTTATATAATTAAAAGTCGGTATACCCGTACCGCATCTTTGTGTGCGGTAAATCTGTGACCAAGGTGGGAACTATGTACAAGAAAGTATCAAAAGACATGAAGTTCATTGACAGAGAGCAGGAGGTCCTGGCTTTCTGGAAGGAAAATGACATATACAAGAAGTCGCTGAAGCCCTCTAAGGACGGTGCTCCGACTTTTACATTATACGACGGTCCGCCGACGGCTAACGGTAAGCCGCATATCGGTCATATCAAGACAAGAGTAATCAAGGACGTTATTCCCAGATATCACTCGATGAAGGGAGAGGCAGTCAGCTTCAAGGCCGGTTGGGATACTCACGGTCTTCCCGTTGAACTTGAAGTAGAGAAGGCTCTCGGGATCGACGGCAAGCCCCAGATCGAGAAGTACGGTGTCGAGCCTTTTATCAAAAAGTGTAAGGAGTCCGTATGGACATATAAGGATCAGTGGGAGCATATGAGTGACCGTGTCGGCTTCTGGGCTGATATGGAACATCCGTATGTCACATATGATAACAACTACATCGAGTCCGAGTGGTGGGCACTCAAGACAATGTGGGATCAGGATCTTATCTACAAAGGTCATAAGATCGTTCCTTATTGCCCCAGATGCGGAACCGCTCTGTCGAGCCACGAGGTCGCTCAGGGATATAAGACGGTAAAGGAGAGATCAGCAGTCGTAAGATTCAAGGTCATCGGTGAAGATTCATATTTCCTCGCCTGGACGACTACACCTTGGACGCTTCCGAGTAATACCGCACTCTGCCTTAACCCTGATTCCGAATACGTTAAGGTCAAGGCTGCTGACGGATACACATATTATATGGCTAAGGCTCTGCTCGATGCCGTATTGGGCCGGCTCGGCAAGCCCGATGAAGGCGTTGCGGCATATGAGATCCTTGAGAGCTTCAAGGGTTCGGATCTTGAAGGCAGAGCATACGAACCTCTCTTCGAGTGCACAGGCGAAGAAGCCAAGGCACAGGGAAAGAAGGCCCATTATACTGTCTGCGACAACTACGTAACAATGGAAGACGGTACGGGTATCGTTCATATCGCTCCCGCATTCGGTGAAGACGATGCAAGAGTAGGTAAGAATTATGACCTGCCGATGGTACAGTTTGTTGATACAAGGGGTAAGCTTACGGAGGAGACACCTTTTGCAGGGGTTTTCGTAAAGGATGCTGATCCCATGGTACTTAAGTATCTCGAGGAGAGAGGACTTCTCTACGATGCTCCCAAGTTCGAGCATGAGTATCCCTTCTGCTGGAGATGCGACACACCTCTGATCTACTTTGCAAGAAGCACATGGTTCATTGCAATGAGCACAAAGAGGGAAGAACTCCTGAAGTCCAACAAGATGGTCAATTGGTATCCCGAATCGATCAGAGACGGCCGTATGGGAGACTTCCTCGAGAATGTTATCGACTGGGGTATCTCACGTGAGAGATACTGGGGAACTCCGCTTCCTGTATGGGAGTGCGGATGCGGTCACAGACACTGTATCGGATCCATTGCCGAGCTTAAGGAGATGAGCGACGATTGTCCCGATGACATCGAGCTCCATAAGCCTTATGTTGATAACGTTCACATTAAGTGTCCGAAGTGCGGAGGCGTGATGACAAGAGTTCCCGAAGTTATCGACTGCTGGTTCGATTCCGGAGCCATGCCTTTTGCTCAGTATCATTATCCTTTCGAGAATAAGGAGTTCTTTGAATCCCACTATCCTTGTGACTTTATCTCCGAGGCTCTGGATCAGACCAGAGGCTGGTTCTATTCGCTCCTGGCTGAGAGTACGGTCCTGTTCGGCAAGAGTCCTTTCAAGAACTGTATCGTAATGGGTCTCGTTCAGGATAAGGACGGTATCAAGATGAGCAAGCACAAGGGCAATGTAGTTGATCCCTGGGATGTACTCAACAATGAGGGCGCGGATGCTGCAAGATGGTATTTCTACAGCGCTAATGCACCGTGGCTGCCCAGCCGCTTCTCTGACAGCGCCGTTAAGGAAGGCCAGAGCAAGTTCATCGGTACTTACTGGAATACATATGCTTTCTATGTTCTCTATGCCGATATCGACCGGTTCGATCCTACAAAGTATGAGCTCAATGTAAAGGATCTGTGTGCCATGGATAAGTGGATCCTCTCGAGGCTCAATTCGCTTATCAAGACTGTTGATGCCAAGATGGCAGGATATGACATCACCGGCGCTGCAAGACTTATCCAGGACTTCACGGATGAGTTGTCCAACTGGTATGTAAGACGCGGCCGTGAGAGATACTGGGCAGGCGATATGACCAAGGATAAGGTCGATGCCTTTATGACGCTCTATACTGTACTTGAGCAGTTCACAAGGCTTATCGCACCTTTTGTTCCGTTTGTATCTGAGTCTGTATACCAGAATATCGTCAGAAGCGTAGACAAGGATGCTCCCGAGTCTGTCCACCTCTGTTCCTATCCTGTTGCCGATGAGTCTTTGATCGACACCAGACTTGAGGAAGAGATGGAACTCGTAAGAAAGATCGTTGAGCTGGGTAGAGCTGCCCGTAATTCGTCCAACATCAAGAACAGACAGCCTGTTGCCAAGATCTTTGTCGTATCCGATGAGACGCTTGATGAGGCATATAAGAGTATCGTCCTTGAAGAACTCAACATCAAGGAGCTCGAGGTGCTTTCCGATGCATCTGCTCTCATGGACTTCAAGTTTAAGCCTCAGCTGCGTACGTGCGGCCGTAAGTTCGGTCCTAAGCTCAACGCAGCTAAAGAAGTTATCGCTGCTCTGCCCGGCAAGGCCACAAAGAAGGCTCTTGAGGCAGGCGCGATCAAGATCACCGTTGACGGCGAAGAATATGAGATGACTGAGGAAGATTTCCTTATCGAGACAGTCCAGCCCGAGGGCCTGTCGACACAGACAGACAGGAATCTCACAGTATCGATCGATACTGTTCTTACGGATGAACTGATCGAGGAAGGTCTCGTTCGTGAGATGATCTCGAAGATCCAGAATCAGCGTAAGGAGACGGGTCTGGAAGTTACGGACCGTATCATCCTGATGTATTCCGGTAATGACAAGCTTGCCGGTATCATCGACAGAAAGAAGGATTATATAGCTTCTGAAGTCCTGGCAGCCGAAGTTAAGGCGGGCGAGGATGACAGCTCCAGAAGTTGGGAGATCAACGGAGAGAGCATCCTGTTCTCCGTAAAGAAAGCATAAGGTGATCTGATGCTGTTCGCGCTTTTCGACATGCACCTGAGTGCAAAGGAGTTTATCTATTACCTGCTTATAATGCTCTTTGCTCTCGTATTGTCATTCTCGGTACATGAGTTTATGCACGCATATGTCGCACATAAGCTCGGGGATGATACTGCGATGCACATGGGACGGCTGACCTTGAATCCCGCAGCTCATCTGGATCCTATGGGTACTATCCTGATCCTCCTGATGGGCTTCGGCTGGGGCAAGCCTGTTCCGGTCAATCCGAACCGGCTTAACCGGCTTAAGAGCCGCAGGGCCATGAACATAATGGTGGATCTTGCCGGCGTAACGGGTAATTTTATCGTGGCACTCATCTCCATGCTTATAGTCAATATCGTCGGTATCAGTGCGGGATTCTTCGATTCGGCTTCTATCAACACGTCCAACTTCTACGATGTAATGCTGAATGACGTGAATACGACCGATAATATGGCGGTTCTGGCAATATGTCAGATATTTGCATATACGACCATATTCAGTCTCATGCTCCTTGCTTTTAATCTTCTTCCGTTGCCCCCGCTTGACGGTTTCAACGTGATGAATGAGTTGCTCCCCACACGTGTGAGGATGTCTGACGGATACAGACAGTATCTGGCGCTTGCGCCTCAGATCCTGCTCATACTGATCATTGTAGGAAGCTTTACGCGCATATCCGTATTCGGTTTTCTCATTACGAAGATCGCCTGGCCTTTTGCATGGGTCATCAACAGGGTATGCGACCTTGTGTCCGGGATAATGTAAGATGTCAGTGCATACGAGACCGGAACTGAAGATAAGGCAATTCGAGGGACCGTTAGATCTCCTCTTCCATCTTATCGAAAAGAATGATGTCGATATCTACGACATCCCGATCTCCGAGATCACGGAGCAGTATATGGATTTCCTGGGGAAGATGCAGTCTCTCGATATGGAAGTTGCATCCGAGTTCCTTGTTATGGCCGCGACGCTCGTTCATATCAAATCGAGGATGATGCTCCCCGGTCGTAAAGGTGATGATGAATCCGGTGAGGAGGACCCGCGAGAAGAACTCGTTATCAGCCTTCTTAAGTATAAGAGATGCAAGATGCTGGCAGGAGAACTCCGCCGCCGTCACGACATATATACGGATTGTACATACAGACTGCCTTCGACGGCATCGGATCTGGATATCAAGATCACTCTGCCGCCACAGGAATTCGATCCTGAGGAGTTCAGACTTGCGACCGAGAACATTGCAAAGCGCAATGAGATGAGATTTGCAGATCTGTCTTCGAAGATCACGCACATCCTTAAGAGAGACAAGCTGTCCGTTAAGGAAAAGATGAAGTCTGTATGGCTTACGGTAACTAAGCGAGGAAGGCTTTTCTTCCACGAGCTTTTCGCTAAGAAAGAGAAGACGGATAAGATGGACAGGATAGTAAGCTTCCTGGCGGTACTGGAACTCCTGAGGAGCAACAGGATAAGCGCTGAGCAAAAGAAGCCCTTCGATGTGATACTCATCGAGGAGAAGAGAGGGACAGAATGAACGGAAGAGAAGACGATACATTTGAATTACCGATACAGGAAGTCTCAGCTGCGATAGAAGCGCTGCTATTCGCTTCCGGGGAGCCGATCGAGATGGAAACTCTGTCCGAAGTGTTGAATATGGACAGAAACGTTATCAAAGAGGCTATGGATAAGCTGATCAGCGACTACACCAATGATCCGTGGGGCGGACTTCTGATCCGCAGAGTGGATGATGCTTATGTTATGTGCACCAAACCCGGAATGAAGAAGGTATTGGAACGGCTGTTTATGCCTAAGAGCAAGCCGCCTCTCTCTCAGGCTTCATATGAGACGCTGTCGGTCATTGCCTATAACCAGCCGGTAACCAGGGCTCAGGTAGAGTCAGTAAGAGGCGTTTCAAGCGACAGTATCATAGCCAGGCTTCTTGACCGCGGATGGATCAGGGAAGCGGGAACACTCGATGCACCGGGCAGACCTACGCTGTTTGAGACCACACAGCAGTTCCTCCTGGAATTCGGGATCGATTCGGTAGATGATCTGCCTTCTATGGAACTGATGAGCTACAAGACGATAAGAGATCTCGAAGATTCGCTCGAGAAAGCGGCAGGAAACGACAGGCAGATAACTATCGACAATATAATCGAACAGAATCAGGCATCAGCGGGCACTGATGACGAGAGTGAGAATAGCGAGGCGGATAACGATGCAAAGTACGATTGAGCTGATAGAAGAGCGTTTGCCCTTGATGAGTAAGGGGCATAAGGCGATCGCGAACTACATAATCAAGGATTATGATAAAGCAGCCTATATGACCGCAAGTAAACTCGGTGAAGAGACCGGAGTCAGTGAATCGACGGTCGTAAGATTTACGACGGAACTCGGATTTGAAGGCTATCCGCATTTCCAGGCGGCTCTGAAGGAAGAACTGAAATCCAAGCTTACTTCCGTTCAGCGTCTTAATTACACCGAGAGATTTGAAGATGATGCTTCGGCCATAAGAGATATCATCAAGGCTGATATGGAGAATATCAGGGATACATTGGCCTCGATAGACGAAGACGCGATGTCAGAAGCTGTAAGATCAATTTTGAAGGCCCGTAAGATCTATATCATGGGACTTCGGTCGAGCGCACCGCTGTCGTCTTTCATGCATTTCTATATGACACTGCTCTTCGATGATGTTGTCCATATACACAGTAACAGTACTAATGAGGTTTTCGAGCAGATAATGCCTATTACTTCAGATGACGTGATGATCGGAATATCGTTCCCGCGTTATTCAAAGAGGACTATCAATTCCATGGAGTATGCAAAGCAAAAAGGTGCACGTGTCATCGTTATAACAGATAAGGACAATACTCCGATGACCGAGTTCGCTGACGTGAAGATCTTCGCCAAATCGAGCATGGCTGCATTCGTAGATTCGCTCGCAGCGCCGCTGTCGCTGATCAATGCGCTGCTCGTTACCCTTGGTATGCACAGGAGAGAGCATATCGTTCATTCATTTGAGGCACTGGAGATGCTGTGGTCACGATACAGCGTTTATGATGTGGGAAGAGACAGGAATTCAGATGAGATAATTGAGGAGGAAAAGAAAGAATGAGTATCTATCAGATCGCTATCGACGGCCCGTCAGGTTCAGGCAAGAGTACGCTTGCAAAGGGTGTATCCAAGGAACTCGGTATCATGTATCTCGATACCGGCGCTATGTACAGGACATGCGGACTTGCAGCCGTAAAGAGAGGCATATCGCCTAAGGATGCTGACGCAGTGGCTTCCATGCTCGATGAGATGGAGCTTGAAGTCAAGTTCATCGACGGAGCACAGCATATGATACTGGACGGGGAAGATGTTACGGGAATGATCAGGACTCCCGAAGTATCGATGGCAGCATCGGATATAAGCACTTTGCCCGTGATCAGAAGTGCCATGGTCGATTATCAGCGTAAGATCGCAGGAACACAGAGCTTTGTAATCGACGGAAGAGATATCGCTTCCAATGTCCTTCCCAATGCAAAGTATAAGTTCTTCCTGACAGCTTCTTCAGAGATGCGCGCGAAAAGAAGACTTGCAGAGCTTAATGCCCGCGGTGATTACAGCCAGAACTATGAGGAAGTCCTCCGTGATATCGAGCTTCGTGACAAGCAGGACAGTGAACGTGCCAGTGCACCGCTCGTATGCGTTCCCGACGCTATAGTTATCGACACTTCCGATATTGATATCGATGAGACAAGAAGAACTCTGCTGAGTTACGTAAACGAGGAAGACTGATAACCTTATGAAAGTTACCAGGGCCAAGTCATCAGGATTTTGCTTCGGCGTAAGAGCAGCCGTAGACGAAGCATTGAGCATGATCGCTCACAAAAAGGAAGGCGAGAGGCTTGTTATGCTCGGTGAGCTCATTCACAACGATTCCATCGTAAAGGAACTGACGGCAGGCGGATTCGAGGTGATCGATGATGCTGCTGACGTTCCTGCGGGCAGTTCCGTAATAATCAGGGCTCACGGTGTGTCACCCGAACAGAAGAAGATCCTTGATGATAAGGGCTGTAAGGTCTTTGACAGGACATGTCCTTTTGTATCCAAGATCCATAAGATCGTCAGTCAGAAGGCTTCTGAGGGTTACGACATTATCATTACGGGCGGGAAGGGCCATCCCGAGGTTGTCGGCCTCTGCGGTGAAGCCGGCAACAGGAAAGTGCACGTGATCGAGTCTGTCGATGAACTCGAGGGGGCGGATATCGACTGGAATAACACCGTGATAGTGTCTCAGACGACCTTTTCCGCAGAAATCTTTGAGGACATTTGTGCAATTGTAAAAAATAAAATTGCAAAAAATTTGATATTTGATACAATATGTAGTACGACAGAAGGCAGGCAGAAGGAAGCTGCCGATATTGCGTTGGATTCTGATGTGATGATCGTCATAGGTTCTACACACAGTTCCAACACCCGGAAGCTTTATGATATCTGCTCGAGTCGTTGTGATAGAACGTACCTGGTGAACGGTGCGGAGGATCTCCGAAGGATCATGTCCGAAGGACTGATAGATAAGGAGGACCGAGTGGGCGTTACGGCAGGTGCTTCTACACAGGAAGCTATTATTTTGGAGGTTGTTCGTACAATGAACGAGAACGAGAAGGAAGTTATGACCAATCAGGAGACAGCTGATATTAATTTCGGTGATTATATCGACAGTATTCCTCAGTTGAGAAGGAATGCGGTGGTGAAGGGGGTTATAACTTCGGCTGATAGCGATTATGTTTACGTTGATGTACGTGACAAGTCTGAAGGCAGAGTCCCCAGGAAGGAATTCGAATCCGATCCCGATTTTGATATTGAGAAGGCAGTTGCAGACAGAGAAGAGATCACTGTTGTCGTAAAGAGCATCAGGAACTCCGATCAGGGCAAGGAGATCATCCTTTCCAAGAGCCAGCTCGACTTTGAGAAGAACAAGAAGGCTCTTCAGGAAGCTTATGAGAACAAGACTCCCGTTAATGTTAAGATCACGGGTGTCGTAAGAGATGGTGTTATTGCTAACTACGGCGGCATCGACATCTATATCCACAGAACACAGCTGAAGATCGGCGAGGTTCAGAACCTTGACGAGTATAAGGGTCAGAACATTGATATCCTGATCACTAAGATCGACACCGAGAAGCACCGTCTGAGAGTTTCCGGGTCTCATCGTGCCATCCTTTCCGCTGAGCGTAAGGAGAAGGCTGATGCACTCTGGAATGAGATCGAAGAGGGTAAGCATTATAAGGGTATCGTAAGAAGCCTTCCTGACTTCGGTGCATTCGTTGATATCGGCGGTGTTGACGGACTCGTTCACATCACGGAACTGTCCTGGAAGAGGATCAAGAAGCCCTCTGACGTTCTTTCCGTCGGTGACGAGATCGACGTATACGTTAAGAGCTTTGACAGAGAGACAAAGAAGATCTCTCTCGGATATAAGAAGGAAGAGGATGATCCTTACTACAATATCGAGGAGAGGATTCCGGTAGGTTCTGTTGTTAAGGGTACAGTCGTCAGACTTACAAACTTCGGTGCATTCGTTCAGCTCGAGCCTGATCTCGATGCCCTCTGCCATGTATCCCAGATCTCTTCCGTAAGACTTCAGCAGCCTTCTGACGTACTTAAGGTAGGTCAGGAAGTTATCGCTAAGGTTATCGACATCAAGAAGGATGAGCGTCGTATCTCCATCAGCATCAAGGAAGTTGAGCCTATCGATCCCGTTATCGATGAGATCGAAGATGCTGAAGAGGAAGCTCCTGTTGAAGAGGCTCCTGCTGAGGCTGAGGCTCCTGCCGAGATCGCAGTCGAGGAAGCTCCTGCCGAGGAAACTGCCGCTGAGGATACACCTGCAGCAGAGTAATCCTTTGATAATGAATATCTTCGGGGTCGTCCGGTTCGTGACGGCCCCGTTTAAATTGTTGGCTTAATCGATAAAACTGATATATAATACATACATTCTTTATTCGAGGTTCAGTGATGAAGTGGTATAACGAGATAGACAGGAAGCATAAGCTTACCGCGTGGCTGATCATAATGATGGTCGCCACTATCTATGTTCTTTTTAAGATCACCGATAACCTCGGAACGATCCTTAGTGATATCGAATCCGGATTCTTCTGGGTGAACAGACTTCTGAGACCTGTAGTTATAGGATTCATAGCAGCATATCTTCTGTATCCTATCATGCGTAAACTGCAGGGTTTTCTTGAGAAGTTCAGACTCTTTAAGGGACATCCGCAGAGGGCAAGAGGAGTCTCCGTAGCTATTATCGGGCTCATGATCCTCGGTCTTGTCGTTCTTGCTGTATCTGCTCTGATATCTGCTATCAAGAGTACAGTAGCGATCATCAGTACACAGGGGATCATAGATTCGTTTAACAAAGCATCCGAGAACTTTACCGAACTTGCAAATGATCTTAACGCCAAACTTGAATCGATGAATATCAAGTCCGAAGACGTTGATGAATGGATAGATCAGGCAGGTGATTCTGCAAGTGATTTCCTGTTATCTCTTGCTGACGGCCTTGTCGATTTTGTTAAGGCGATACCGAGTATATTTACGACACTTCTGTTCTCGATAGTATTCTCGGTATACTTCCTGCTTGACGGTGATAACCTCATGAACTACTGGAAGAGCCTTCTTTACAGACTTCTCGGACCTAAGAAGTATAAGTTTGTCAAGCAGCTCGTTCTCGATGCTGACACCGTATTCTCCGGATATATCAGAGGTCAGGTCATCGATGCTACTTTCATGGCATTGTCAACGAGTATCGCACTTTCGATAGTCGGCATTAAATACGCTATCCTCATAGGTCTTGTAACAGGTATCGGTAACCTTATTCCTTATCTCGGACCATTCCTGGGTTACGGTTCCATTCTCATTGTCGGACTTATAACCGCCGATTACCGGTTGATGTTCATAGCAATAGCAGTATTGTTCGTTATCCAGACAGTAGACGGAAACGTTATCAATCCCAAACTGCTCGGAGACGCGATCGAAGTTCATCCGCTTCTCGTTATCGTATCCCTGATCATCGGTGCCAAGGTGGGCGGTATCTTCGGTATGCTCATGGCTGTTCCTGTCGGTGCGCTCGTTAAGCTCTGGCTCGAGAGGATAGCTGATTACGTAGACAGGAGACGTCGCGAACGTACACCGCCTGAAGCGGTGAAGGAAGTTCCTGCCAATATCGAGGACTGACATTACAAATCGGTTACATAATGGCCCTGAGCCTCATTTCTGCCGTGTTTTGAAGGCTGACTCACGTATAATTAAGTCAGTAGAACAGGAGGCAGAGATTGAGAAAGATCAGAGAGAACGATCATGATACCTTTCGCAGTCCTTCCGGTATAGGGAGGATCGTTCTTAAAGGCGCAGCGGTAATAGCCGGTGCCGTTGCTGTCGTCTCTGCTTACAAATATTATGATGTAGGTAATAACGAGACCATCTCTCTTCAGTGCCCCGTAAGCTCTATTACGGCTGCAGACCTCTCTGCTGCAAGGGCAGGAAATCTAAGTCCCACTCCTTCTGCCGATAATACGGATGAAACTGATGAGTCTCAGACTGCCGTTCCCACGGTAACGCCCGTGAGTGTCAGAAGAGTATCTTATTTTGAACTGAAACCGAGAGTAAAGTCTGATTCCGGTGCGCTCTCGCGTAATACATACAATGTGACTGCGAGCGAGAATGATCTCGGTATTCCGGACGAATTGGTAGATGTCTCGACTTTTACATATGACGGACATCCTTATTGGACAAATGTCACGCTTGCCAATGTCAGGAGCGGTCCCGGTATCGATAATGATATAGTCTGTTCGTTACCTGCGGATTCCAGGGTAGTCAGGATATCATATGGATCAGAATGGTCTTATATAAGGATGGAGGATCGTACAACAGGTTATATTCTTACTTCGCTCCTGACTGATGTCGAACCTGAAGAAGAACCGGAAGCTACACCGACGCCTACAGTTACACCTAAGCCGGCTGAACCTACCGTTCCTGCCGAGACGCCTACTCCTGTACCCACGAATACGCCGGCTCCGACAGCTACTCCGATGCCTTCATATACGGAGAGTGAACATGTTGCTACCGTATATGCTTCCTGTGAGCTGAATGTCAGGACCGGCCCGGGTACGGATTGTTCTCTGGTAACCGTACTCTCTCCGAGACAGAGTTTTGATGCTGTAGCTCTGACGAGTAACGGCTGGTACAGATCATCTGACGGTCTTTATGTAAAGGCAGAACTGACATGGGATGTACTGCCCGACCCTACTGCTGCGCCGGCTCCCGTAGAAGTACCTGCTGAAACGAACGAAGAGGGTGACGGCAATACCGACGAGACGTCGGGAGAAGGTGAGAATA
>JAEEGL016398951.1_pt1 | contig 21627 bp, 17 predicted proteins | sample 9134231 | NCBI WGS metagenome assembly JAEEGL01 (sample SAMN16246548, study PRJNA631951) | gut metagenome | biome: gut microbiome; feature: rumen; material: fiber-attached | host: Bos | place: Iran: Karaj | collected 2018-10
AGCCGGACTCGAACCGGCACGGAGTCGCCCCCGAGGGATTTTAAGTCCCTTGCGTCTACCTATTTCGCCATACCCGCATTTATTCTGCAAGTGTGAATTCTATCACACAGGCTTGTAAAAAGCAAGAATCGTGGCAGATTCGGGGGGGATCACAATATCAAGCATTCCGCCGGTAAGATCATATTCTTCACCGGTCATGGTATAGCCGTCACGACCGGTCCTGAACACTGTCCTCATCCTGCCCGATCGGTTGGTTCCGATCTCCCAGACTGTAAGGGTTCTGTGAATGTCGTGGTTATTGTTGTTGATAAGGATCAGGAACTGTTCTTTTCTGTCAAATCTTCCGTAGGCAAGGAAGTTGTAATCACTGTCCACCATCTTGATGGATCCGGTCCTGAATACGGGGTGCCTGCGGCGCAGAGCGATCAGATCCCTGTGGAATTCTATCAGTTCCGTATCCTCGTGTCCCCAGGGATATGTACGTCTGTTATCGGGGTCGGTAAAGCCCGCAACACCCGCTTCATCACCGTAATAAATGGTAGGGGCGCCCAGCCATGTCATCTGGATCACAACGGCTTCCCTGAAGACCGCCTTGTTGATATTTCTCTCGGCAGCTGCGGGGCCAAGGGTTCCGGTCCTTCCGACCATATGATTGGTCCTGGTAAGGAATCTGGAGTGATCATGGTTGGACAGCTCGTTCATGGCTGACTGCAGTGAGGGTGTTGAAAAGGTTGCACCGTGGTGCTTCATGGCTCCCCAGAAGGCATCCGCATTTCCAAGCAGATCCTCCCTGAAGTCATCGGAGTGTTTTTCCATACCGGTCAAAAACCAGGTCACGGGTTCCATGAAAGCATCGTAGTTCATTACGGAATCCCACTCGTCTCCCTGAAGCCATGCCTTTTTGTCCCCGTAATGCTCCGCAAGGATCAGGGCATTGGGATTTGCACTCTTTACGGCTTTCCTGAATTTTTTCCAGAAATCGTGATTGAATTCCTGGGAATGCCCCAGGTCTGCGGCAACGTCCAGTCTCCATCCGTCCGCATTGAAGGGAGCGGAGACCCACTTGGCGCCTATACCCAGCACATAATCCATAAGAGCAGTCGAGCCCTCATAGTTAAGCTTCGGCAGAGTATCATGTCCCCACCAGCCATCGTAGGAGCCGTTATAGGGCCAGCCGTTTTCATTGTTGAATGAAAAATAGTTCCTGTAGGGGCTGTAGGGACTTACATATGCGCCCTTCTCATAGCCTTCTTCATTCTCATATATGCGTTCACGGTCCATCCATTTGTTGAAAGAACCGCAGTGATTGAAGACACCGTCAAGAATGACCTTCATTCCCCTTTTATGTGCTTCTTCAACGACTTTTATGAACAGTTCGTCGCTGGCAGTAAGGTTCGCCCTTCCCGCCACCCTGCGGATATACCTGGTGGAGAGACGGTTTTCGGTCTGACCCGGAGGAAGGAGTTCTCCCTCATCATCCACTATCTTGCCGAAGTGGGGATCGATATGGTCATAGTCCTGTATGTCGTATTTGTGATTGGAAGGTGAGACAAAGAGAGGATTGAAATAGATAACCTCAACGCCGAGGCTCTGGATATAATCCATCTTGTCAAGAACGCCCTGAAGATCACCGCCGTAGAAATTACCCACGTCCATCTGTGCGGGGGGAGTGTCCCAGTCGGGGACCTTATGTACCGGCTTTCCTATATAGGCATATTCGTTATCCAGTACATCATTGGTGGGATCTCCGTTGCAGAAACGGTCCACATATATCTGGTACATCACCGCACCCTTACTCCAGTCGGGAGTGGAGAATCCGGGAAATACCACAAAATCATAATAGTCATTGGGCTCGGTTATGGCACCTCTGGTATCGAAAAATACTGTAAGAGGACCGGAGCCTATCTCAAAATGGTAAGAGAACTTGCCGCCTCCAAGCTGGACACGGGTCTCATAATAGTCAAAATGTTTTTCGGTCTCAACCTTGTGAAGGAGTGTACGTCTGCCGCCGCTTACGATACATACCCTGTCGACATTGTTCTTGGCCGTACGGAATCTGACGGTAACCTCATCATATTCCCCCGGCTCTTCTGGAGACAGATAATTGGAAGTGGTATCGGAATACAAAGCCCTTATGTTAAAAACAGGCCTCATCATCAAAAGATATTTCGTTGTATCGATCAATCTTTTCCGATGTTCCAGATCAAAGTTCATATAATCCTCCGGAAAACAATCCAACAAAAAACCACAAAATATTGTAGCCCATTTCCGGATCAGACACAAGTGCAGGGCAAAAGAAAAAAGACAGCCGGGGAAGCTGTCTTTTCTCCAGAGAATCTATCTCTTGGGGTATTTCCAAAACAAAATGTATTGGGGGGTACGTGAATATAGTAGCATTGCCCCCATGTTTGCACTATACCAAAGATTCACAAATCTCACATAAACTTTGGTTCTGTTTTGTGCAAACCTCACAATCAGGGCTGGGTAAACAGAGCTTCAAACTCTTCCCTTCCGATCTTTTCCTTCTCCATAAGGAGTTCTGCGCATTTATGAAGCACATCCTGGTGCTCCATGATGATATCCTTGGCCTTCTTGTAGCAGTCTTCGATGATGGCCCTGACTTCACGATCGATCTCTCCGGCCATCTCTTCGCTGTGATTCTTAGCATGAGCCAGATCTCTTCCGATGAATACTTCATCATCGTCATCATCGTAGCAGACAACTCCGATGTTATCGCTCATTCCGTATTTGGTGACCATGCTGCGGGCTTCCTTGGTGGCTTTCTTGATATCGGATGATGCGCCTGTGGTGATATCTCCGAAGATTATCTCCTCTGCGATCCTTCCTCCGAGAGTCACCATGATATCCTGAAGCATCTTGCCCTTTGAAAGGAACATCTCATCTCTGTCGGGAAGGGGCATTGTATATCCTGCGGCTCCTACTCCGGTAGGGATAACGGAAATGGTATAAACAGGGCCCACATCGGGAAGAACATGGAACAGTATCGCATGTCCGGTCTCGTGATAAGCGGTGATCCTCTTTTCCTTATCGGAGATGATACGGCTCTTTTTCTCGGTTCCCATTCCGACCTTGATAAAGGCAGTGTTCACCTGATCCATGGTTATAAATTGATTGCCTGCTCTTGCGGCACCGATAGCTGCCTCGTTGAGAAGGTTCTCAAGATCCGCTCCGGTAAAGCCTGCGGTGGTACGTGCGATCTTTTCAAGATCCACATCCTCTGCGAGTTTTTTGTTTCTTGCATGGACTCCGAGGATCTCTTCACGGCCTGCCACATCGGGTCTTTGTACGGTCACTTTTCTGTCGAATCTTCCGGGACGTAAGATCGCGGGGTCCAGGATATCGACACGGTTTGTTGCGGCCATAACTATGATGCCCGAGTTCTCCTCAAATCCGTCCATCTCAACAAGGAGCTGGTTTAAGGTCTGTTCTCTCTCATCATGTCCGCCGCCAAGTCCCGTGCCTCTTCTTCTTGCCACGGCATCGATCTCATCAATGAATACGATACAGGGGCTGTGTTTTTTTGCCTCTTCAAAAAGATCTCTGACTCTGGAAGCACCCACACCTACGAACATTTCGACGAAATCCGAACCGGAGATCGAGAGGAAAGGAACCTTGGCCTCGCCGGCTACTGCCTTGGCAAGCAGTGTCTTACCGGTTCCGGGTGCACCCTCGAGAAGTACTCCCTTGGGGATCCTTGCTCCAAGACTTGCATATTTTCCCGGATCCTTGAGGAAATCAACGATCTCCGCAAGTTCCTCTTTTTCTTCCTTAAGACCCGCAACATCGGCAAAGGTGGTCTTGCCGTCTCCGTTTATCATATTGATACGGATCTTGCCGAAATTGAGCATCTTGTTGCCGGAGCTATTCTGGGGCGGTCCCAGAATGGCTGACAACAGAAATACCATGACAAATGCCAGCAGTATGATGGGGATCAGGATATTGATGAACCAGTTGATGAAGGTCTTATCCTTGACATAGGCATCAACACCCGACTCTCTTAACAGTTTTTCCGCTTCGGATACGTTGGTGACATAAACCTTACCGGTCAGGCCGTTCTTAAGGCTTACCGTCACATATCCGGTCTGTCCGGATGCATCCGGAGTGATATATGCTGCGGTAACGGATTCTTCGGTAAGATCCTGTTCAAGCTGTCCGTAAGTATAATCCGACGAATTATTCCTGAGGGTCTGCAGAACCCACACCAGGACCAGTATGGTAAAAATCAGCCAGAGGTAAGATCTTACCGGCCTTTTGGGACTCTTTTCCAATTCTTTTTCTCCTTAAATGCGATCAGTCAAATTTTACAACCCCGATATAGGGAAGGTTTCTGTACTTCTGGTCATAATCAAGTCCGTAACCTACCACGAATTCATCGGGGATCTGGAAGCCCGTATATGTAACGTCCACATCGGTAACACGTCTTGAGGGCTTGTCGAGAAGAGTGCAGAGTCTGAGGCTCTTGGGGCCGCGCTCTGAAAGCATCTTCAGCAGATAGCTGAGAGTTCTTCCGCTGTCCACAATATCCTCAACTACAATGACCTCTTTATCCTTAAGGGGCTCGTCAAGGTCCTTTACGATCTTAACAAGTCCGCTGGATTCGGTTCCGGAGCCGTAGCTTGATGCACTCATGAAATCCATGGAAACGTCAAGCTTGATACGCTTTGCAAGTTCACACATAAAGAATGCGCCACCTTTGAGAACGCATACCATGTGAACCTGTTTTCCGGCATAATCCTTTGTGATCTGGTCTCCGATCTCCTGGATCCTGCGATCGACTTCTTCTTCGGTGAGCATTACTTCAATATGATAATCAGCCATGTTTCTCCTTTTCTCCGATCTCAACCATTAATATGTTTTCTGTTCCTTCGGATAATTTGGCAGAATCTCCCATCCTGTGACCGATGACCCACAGCACTTCATTTCCCACTGCGAGGACCCTGATACGTTCCTTGTCACCGGTGTTCAGTTTAAGATCTGTCAGATAATCGCTGAGACTTTTGGTTCCAGGGGATCCGTCCTGCTTCCTTATCACAAGATGATCTCCGTCTCTTCGCTTTCGGATCTCGAAAAACGGTTCTTCGGTGATGCCGAATTTAGATGCGATGAGGGATATTTTATCACAATCGAAATATTTAGTGTACCCGTTTGGAGGATCCGAGGGTTTTTCGAGAGCTTCTCTTTCTGCCGGAGCAAGCTCCGAAGCTTTTATTCGGACTGTCCCCATCAGGATATATGGTTCATCTTCATCCGGAGATCCGGCCCTTAAAAGGATCTCTTTTCCGGATATGTCCGCCGTTATCCCATAGGGAAGATCTGCGTGCTTTCCCGCTCCCGCAGAAGCTATGGAAATGACGGTGTCTATATGAACTTCCCCAATATCCTTTTTTTCCGGAGTAAGAAAGGTAAGGATATCTCCTATCATGATCTCTTCGAGAACCTTAGGAACTTTAAGGAATCCTTCTCTGTCTATACGAAATTCCTTTTCGGAGATCTCATCAACAAGATCTTCGTAATAACCGCGGGCTTCCTCTGTTAAATATTCGGAAATTGCCCTCAGCTTATCCGATGCGGATACGATGTGTTCCCCTGCGCCGTGACAGATGCTTTCAGCTTCCGGAAGGATCCGGTTTCTAATGCGGTTCCTGGAGATGCTGATATCCGAGTTCGTTTCGTCCGTCCTGTAAGAGATACCCCGGGAATCCAGATAATCTTCGATATCTTCCCTGGAAGCCCCCAGTAAAGGCCTTATGATCCGGTCTCTTTCCGGACTGATGCCGGACAGCCCCCTTATACCGCTTCCCCTGAACAGATTAAAGAGGACTGTCTCTGCGCTGTCTTCAATATGATGAGCAACGGCGATGCGGACGCTTCCCGATCTTAAAGATTCTTCCTTCTCCCAGCAGGATGCTTCCTCATCAAAGACACGGTATCTGAGTCTCCTTCCCGCTTCTTCCTCTGACACCCCCTCTCTTTTTGCCAAAGCGGGAACATCCTCCCTGTATTCTTTAAATATCACTCCCAATTCGTCACAGATCTTCTTTACATAGAGGGAGTCTTCATCCGCTTCTATGCCGCGGATCATATGATTTACATGAACTACCCTCAGTCTCCCGGAGGGCAGTGATTCTTTCAATAAAAATAAAAGGCAGATAGAATCTGCCCCACCGGATACTCCGACGATAAGGCGAAGATCACCCTCTTTCGCCAGGAGTTCATCCATATACTTTTTACAGACGGTCCGGACTTTTTCCACGTGTTCTCCCGAATCAGTTGCCTTCAAGACGGAAGATGATCTCTCCCTCATTTACAAGTCCCAGTCTTTCGTGGGCCTGTTCCTCAGCGTATGCCTTGGTCTGGACATATTTTTCCAGTTCGTTTAATTCCTCGGTTCTGGACAGCTGCTCTGCGATCTGCTCATCAAGGGCCTGATCCTGTTCCTCATAGACACTGAGTCTTGCCTTAACATCCCTTACCTGGATATAAACGACACCGGCGATCATGAGTATTATGATGCCGATAAAGATATAACCCGTAGCGCCGGATTTTCTGCGGCGCTTCTCCATGGCAGTCATTTTATTTTTTCCGGAGTTTCTCCCTGATGCCATTACAATTCCTCGTACATATTATCCGCTTCTTCCTTCTTGACCGTCTCACGGACATCGGTGACCTTCACCTTCAGTTCGCGGTTTCCGAAGGAAATGCTGATCACATCTCCGACCTTCACATCCGTGGATGCCTTGGCCGGCCTGTCATTAATAGTGACTCTTCCGGCATCGCAGGCGGAATTTGCAACCGTTCTTCTCTTTATAAGCCTTGATACCTTAAGATATTTATCGAGTCTCATACAATCCCTCTGATACAAAAGTGCACCCGCCTGACAAGGTCAAACGGGTGCGCCGGTATACAAACTATCGATTAGTTCAGAGCGTCCTTAAGAGCCTTGCCTGCCTTGAACTTGGGAGCCTTTGAAGCCTTGATCTTCATAGCCTTGCCGGTCTGAGGATTTCTTCCCTCTCTGGCAGCTCTCTTAACAACCTCGAAAGTACCGAAGCCAACAAGCTGAACCTTGTCACCCTTCTTAAGAGCCTTGGTGATAACATCGGTGAAAGCCTTAACTGCCTTCTCGGTGTCCTTCTTGGAAAGATCAGCTGCGTCTGCAACAGCAGCGATAAATTCGGTCTTGTTCATGGTATAACTCCTCCTGTGATATAAGAATGATTATGGGGTTTCTTTCCTGAAACCACTACAAATACTTATAAACAGTTTAGCAGTATTTGTCAACGTTTTTAGGGGTTTTGGAATCAAAAATGTCGATTTCAAGCCGTTTCCGGCACATTTTCTCAAAAAACCCTTGACATTTAGCGGTTTTAAGTGTTTGTCGGTTCGAGATCCGTGAAGGAAAATGACATGTCCGAATCACTGTTGTCGACACTGATCGTATAGCTTCTTGTGTTATATCCCGTAAGGCTTAAAGTCACCACATGGGAGCCTTCGGTTTTCCTGAAGGAGCAGGGAGCAATACCTACGTAGTTACCGTCCACATATACCTCCGCCCCTGAGGGAGCATTGATGAAGACCCTGCTGTATGACACCTGTGTCACATCTATGCTCTGGGTATTTCCATTTTGTCCGTTGCCTGATACATCGGAAGAACCGTTGCCCGATACATCGGATGTGTTCTTCTCTTCTTTTTCCATGGTAATGCTGATGCCTGCATTTTCCTCCCCCACACTCAGATATCTGGTGAGTGTATGGTATCCGTCGCAGGTACACATCAGCTGGTGAAGACCGTAGGTAAGCGAAACGGCCGAGGAGGCATCCACCTTCTCTCCGTCTATGAAAAGAGTTGCTTCCGAGGGAGTTATGGAAAACAGCACCAGTCCTTCCTTGGGGGTTTCGGGAACCACATCGGAAAGATCAAGGACCGTCTCCAGACCCTTTTTGATGGTCACGCTCCTGTCAACGGTCATGCCGCTTCCGGAGACTGCAATGTTATAGGTTCCTTCGGGAACGGTGAGAAGCATATCCTCCGTGACTTTCTGGATGAACTTGGTTCCGATCTCGATCCATCCTCCTACGAAATATTCCTGACCCGTAAGCCTTAAATATCCGTGGCCCTTGTCAACGCTTACGCTTAAGACCGTATTGTCTATACCTCGGAATGTCAGTACATCCACGCTGTTTAATTCCTGATACAAAAGCTCATCGCTTCCGGAATAACAGAAAAGGGAATCCGATAATCTGTAGATATCGGCACCGATGGTGACCTCATGCTTGATGCTGTCAAAAACATACTGATCCGTGGCGTTCTTGGTCCATATTTCGGAAGACAGGGAAGCAAGGGTCAGGTGTCTCTTGGATTTCACAAATCTTACATCCACGATCTCTCCGATGGCGATCTGTGAAAGGGAGATCATCTGTCCGTACCTGTCATAAAAACCGGTGGTTCCGTCGTATCCGAGAGTGTACCTCTTTCCCACTTCGGTGTTTAAGAATGTGAGAGTTCCCTCTTCCACGTTTTTATCCACAAGAATGGCAGTATCGGTGGAATCGTAGTCATAGGTTCCGTAGAGGATAAAACCGGTATCTCCCGTGGTCTCACCCGTAACGGGGGGCTGAAGGGATCCCGAATCGGAACAGGCGGTAACGCTTAGCACGGTAAGGACTCCTGCGAAAACAACCGCAAATATTCTTTTTACTTTTAAGAAAAGATCATTCATTATTTATCATCTCTTCTGCCATCTTAAGGAGTACTTCCCTGTCATTAAGGGACGGATCTTCCAAAACGGCATCAAAAAGCTTCTTCAAGATATCGCCCATTCCGGGCCCTGGTTTTGCTCCGGCTTCCATAAGGTCTTTTCCGCTTACAGCCAGGTCCTTTAAGCGGAAGCACTGGTTTTCTTTCAGGATCTTACGGCTGATCTCACCGTATTTTTTGTTTGCTTCAAGCTTTTCCTTCTTCTTAAAATCGCTCTGTGCCAGGATATCTGCCCGGTTCACTTCCAAAAGCAGTTCGAAATCATCCTCAAAAATGGACATGGCCTTTCTGATGAGGGATTCCGTAACCTCTCGGCCTATACCGTAATCATGGTACTGAACCAGTCTGCAGACTCTGCGTATCGTGTCATTATCAAGCTTCCATCTTACCAGGATCTCCTTTGCCATATCGGCGGATACCTTGGGATGGCCGTAGAAATGTGTAATACCCTTATCATCAACCTTCAATGTCCGGGGCTTTCCTATATCGTGGAGCATCATCGCAAGCCGTACCACGGGATCGTTGCAGGATGCTTTCAGTGATTCTATCAGATGCTCACCCACATTATAACAATGGTGGGGGTGATTCTGGGGAGTGTTCATGGCCTCATCAAATTCGGGGAAGAACACTTTTGTAAGCCCGGTCTCATACAGGATCCTTACCATCTCGGGATGATCCGAAGTAAGGAGCTTAACAAATTCCGAAGTGATCCTCTCGGCGGAAACCTTTGAAAGAGTGGGAGCAAGTTTTTTAATGGCTTCCACGACCTCGGGATCCAGGGTGTATCCGAATCTTGCGGCAAATCTCACCGCCCTTAACATCCTTAAAGCATCCTCGGAAAACCTCTCCTCCGCACTTCCGACACAGCGGATGATACCGTTTTTGAGATCATCGCATCCGCCGAATAGATCCACCAGGCCTCTGGTTTCATTATATGCCATGGCATTGATGGTAAAATCCCGGCGCTTTAAATCTTCTTCAAGATTCATGACAAAGGTCACATTGTCCGGATGTCTTCCGTCGGAATAGTCACCGTCGGTACGGTATGTGGTCACTTCGTAACCGGTATTCCCCCTCATAACGGTAACGGTTCCGTGCTTTAATCCGGTATCCACGGTCCTGCCGAAGATCTCCTTTACCTGCAGAGGAAGGGCATTTGTGGTGATATCCCAGTCATGAGGCGAATCTCCCAAAAGAGAATCCCTTACGCATCCTCCCACCACATAAGCTTCATATCCCGCCAGGGAAAGCTTTTCCAGTATGTAATTGGCATCCCTTGGGATCTGTATCTTCATAGTCTGTAAAAAAATATACGGCCGTGATCCGCAATAACTTACGGGATCTCACGGCCGTTTAATTCAGCTAATGTCCGACGGAACTTTATTCTGCGGGAACCGCCGAATCTTCAACATTCTGCTGAAGAAGCTCAGCGGAAGCTTCGAGTGCGATATACTCAAGATTTCCCTTGGGATCTTCCACGGTAAGGGTGGAAGTAAGTCCGGACAGATAAGCATCCATGCTCTCGGACATCATGAGACTCTTAATAGTATAATACCACGAAGGCTTTCCTCCGCCCACATAATAACAGATATATGATACGGAAAGTGCTTCATCATAATAATAATTTACATCTCCGGACTGTCTGGAAGCATCGGTGGTCCAGGTGCTGAGGTCACCGGGAAGTTCCGCACCGCTTAAGCCTTCGTAAAGACCGCCGTCTACGGTATAGCCGTCGGAGTACTTGTCAACAAGTGCGATGAAGGCATCCTCTGTGCTTCCTGCTGCGGCATACTCGGAAATGATCTGTGCTCCGTTGTCCTCGGAAGTGGTGATGATCCTTAAGTTTATGGTGTCTTTTTCATCAACATATCTCTTGCTGAATCCCACAACATAGTAGCAGTTTGCGGTATCGGCTTCGATAGAAGTAGTATCTCCGTCTTTTCTTGCGGGATCAAGGAGCCAGTTTCTGATCTGGTAAACAACGGATGCTGCCTTCTCGCCCTCATGGAACTCACCGTCGGTGAATACCTTTTTCTCTGCTTCATCAGCAAGAGCCTTAGCATCATTCATGGCTGCTTCGGTCTCTGCTTCGGAAGGAGTATAGGTTCCGTCATCAGCCACAGCAGCGCCTTCGTCTGCAAGCTCGGTGGGAGCGGTGGGAAGTTCTGCATCGATCCTGGTAAGATAGTAGTCGAAAATATCGTAATCGTCAGCATCTTCGCTGTAACGGGCAGATATCTCCTCATCTGTGGGAGCGAAGGTCAGCTGTTTCTCATCTGTAAAGCGTGCAACGAGAAGGGACTCTCTTACATACTTCTCGATATTTCTTACGCTGGCATACTGACCGAGGGAATCCTTCACATAATCTCCGAGGCTGACTCCCGACTGCTCTGCGCCGTCCTTCATAGTCTGAAGGTATTCATCGTAATCGGACTCGATATCAGCGGTATAGCCCTCATTAGTGATCTCTTGTGAAAGAGCTACGGTCTGCTTGATGCGCTCTACGGTTTCCTTCTCGAAATAATCCTTGTAAGTAAGGGTTGCATCATACATCTGGGATTCGATGGTAGATGCATCCATTCCGTAATAGGAAAGGTATGAACCGTAATTGTTCAGATATGCATTCTTTACCATCTGGTAATTGTAATCAAACTCAACACGGCTTACGTTTCTTCCGCCCACTACACATACAGTCTCATGGACCGCCATGTATTTTCTGATGGGGAAGGAAAGAATGAATGCGATGATGGCGATAAGGATCACCGCACCGGTTATCTTCCATGCTCTGAGCTCTCTTGCTGCGCGCTTCTTTTCCTTTGCACGCTGCTCCATTTTCATATCATAGTGCGTCTTAACAGGCTTGGTTTCAACCTCAGCAGCCTTTTCAGCACTTTCCTTTTTTTCGGACATGTGAATCTCCTTTCAAATACAAGCGGATCTTTCCCGCTCCAAACAACTGCCTATTTTATCGCATTTTTCGGATTTTGGAAAGATTTTTCACAAATATGACACATATACATCCGGGCAATATCAAGATCCGTAAGTTTATAAAGCATCCTTGCTCCGACGGCATCCTCGATCTCATTGACCACCCATGCTCCGCCATGTCGTATAAAATCGATTCCGATATAATCCGGATCAAGTTCACTGACCAGGGTCCGGACATAGCCCTGAATCTCTTCATCCGCTTCCGTAAGTTCTGCGTTACCCCCGAGGCTGAAATTACTTCTGAAATCGATGTCGGAAGATCTTAATACGGATGCGTTGATCTTTCCTCCGAGAACATAAACTCTCATATCCTTACCGGGCTCATCACACATTTCCTGAAAAATAAAATCTCCCGGATCCTTTCCTTCCATGATCTTTTCAAGTTCAGCCCGGGAATCTGTTCTGAAGACTTCACTTCCGCCATGTCCGGTCCTGCTCTTTACGATCATGGGAAAACCGAAGGGAATATCTTCAGAAGATGTATCTCCGGGCACCGTTCTCATGACAGGAAGTTCAAGTTTTTTAAACAGCTCATATTCCGCCAGCTTGTCATTTCCTATGCGTATGGTACGGGAATTGTTGAACGACGCAATATCTTTTTTTTCAAACCATTCGGAGATATCCGCATACCTGGAGCGGTTAATCACAAAGGCCGGAGCCCCGTCAGCCAAAGACTGATCCTTCATGTATTCCGCCCTGCAATCATCCGCGGTAAGGAGTTTTAATCCCACCCCAAAAGCGACAGCTGTATCTGCCAGCCTGCCGGAGAACCATTTATTTTTTTTAATGTCTTCTTTGGAATAAATAAGAAGTGCAGACAGATCTTTTTTCAAAATCATATATCAATAATCTCTGTATATACGATCGTTGTAATCGTTGTGAGCCATGGTCCTCAGAAAAGATATCATGTCCAGGACCGCGGGAATGGACATGATTCCGAAAGTTATCAGACCCTCAACCATTACATAGAGAAAACTGTATCCCACCGCTTCGAAAATATGCATGGGTAAAGGATCCCCGGGTTCGGGATAAAAGACCAGATAATTGATCACGCTTTCGATGTACCTTAAGAACACAACCACCAGAAATGCAGTCCTGAAGGAAAACACTTTTTTGTGGGAATCCTTAAAAGACAGTCTTTCCACAAGTCCGAAGAGTCCCAAAAGGGAATAACCCAGGAAATAATCGAACAGATCGGCAACCAGCTGTATCTGATCCTTTCTCTCCGAAAGCATTACCGTTCCGCGTACGCTCCGATATCCCAAAATCCTCACACTGTCGAATATTCCCGAAATCCTGCCGGGGTCTGACGTCATATCATTTACAAACCCTTCAAAATATCCGGGAACGACATAATCGAACACATATCTGACAAGAGCAAACAAAACGGCCGCAACAAAACCGGCTGCCGGATTTATCACATATCCTATGATACAAAGCACACCCATGCTGAGGAAGGTTATATCACCGCCTTCTCCGAGCCTCAGAACATAGACGTAAGACAGCAGAATGCTTAACAAAAACATCACCAGAAAAAATCTCCCGGGATTGTTCCACCATTTTCTGCGGAATTCTTCCATGGTCTTTGCTCTGAGTTTTCCGTGATCATGATCTGAATTTTCAAATCCTATTTTGGACATTTACTCACTCTCCAAAGCAGTCGTATTTTTTCACTGGTCCTCATCGTCTGTCAGACCGGATTCGCTTATGAGTTTTCGCATCTGGTCATAATAATTTCTCTTGTGCATGAGATTTACCACAAGGAACGCAACCAGAAATCCTCCGAACACAAGTACATTAAAGGTTCTGCTGGCTTCCGCCTCAACATCCGCGATCCATCCGTCGGGAAAATGCAGATAGATCTGAGCCAGGAAATCCTTGACTATATAATCCCTTATCTGGAACAAGGCCAGGAGAACACCCACGATATTGATGACCCTGCTGTTTCTCCTCTCAAGTTCCGCTTCATTAAGAGCCACGATCTTCTCCAGGAATTCCTGCTGTTCATTGTATATGGATTTAATGTCGTCATTATTGAAAGCGCCTCGTATCTCTCTTGCAACACAGGCGGTTCCGTAATATTTGAAATTATCCTTTCGCCAGAAACGGATGGTCTTTCCATATTCGGAATACAGATGATCTATGTATTCCCAGGGTACTTTTCCGGCCCGGGACAGCGCTTTGCTGACACGGGATGTCATCTTGGCAAGGGCGATATTCTGGAACATTACCAGTTCTGTTATGAACAAAAGTGATGCGGAAAGATCTATCTTGGCAAGGGCCCTGAATCTTTTATCATCCTTTTGTATCTTGTATTCCTTCGCCAGTTCCTCATCCGGATTCAGATCCTTAAGCCCATCCTCCGTAAGTATGAAAGCGATGATGTTCTCGGAGATATACGTGGTGTTGTGATCATATATCCCGCGGTTTTTGGTTGCGCATTCCATCATGTCTTCGCTGTTTATGCGGAAGTTCTGGAACAGGCTGAAATACGTCTCGCCCGCCAGGATGTTCATCATCTCCCGGGTAGTCTTTTTATCCTTATATTCCACATATTTTTCGCCGTGCTGGGGTCTGGGTTCTCCCGTCATACAGGTAAGTCCCTTGCCGCTTCCCGCAGGAATAAGACCATATACGGCTTTGAGATAATCGCTTACCTTTGCGTAATGATAAACACCTTTGCTAAGCTTTATGCCCGAAAGGTCGTACCCGCAGTTTTCTCCCTGAACTCCGGATATCTCAAACCCGCCGTCTTTTTCTGCTTCTATCCAGTCCTTCGATCGGATCTTCAGATAATCCTTACTGCACTGGTCGAATATCTGGGATGTGGAAAATCTGCTGCTGTTAAAGGCCAATATCACAAGATACATCTGGGTCTTGCGATGCATTATGAGTGAGATCTGGACGGGTTCCTCTCCCAAAATGGTGGGGGAATTTGCCGGATCTTCTTCATCCAGATAATCATCCAGAGTATGGAGGAACATAAATTCACCGAGATAATGCTCGGTCAGTTCCCTGCTTACCTCGTTTTTACATTCGTACTGTCTGTTTGCCGAGATCTTTTCCAGCAGATACCTGCTGAAGTACGGAATTTCATGCTTTTCTTTTTTTGAAAGATCTGTAAAGGGAGTAGGGATGTTTTTAAGCTTCTTTTCGCTTTCATCTGCTTCAAAAGGAAGCATTATAAAAACATCATCGCGAAACGTCTTGGTATAGTATTTACCGTTAAGAAGATGCTCAAGACAGTCTCCGTCACAAACAAAGACTATGTCATTGTCCTGATCCTTACACTCACGAGCGATATGGAACTGTCTTGATCTTAAGAAATTCCTGCCTCCCTCCGATACCGCTACGGCGGAGATCGCACTGATCTTACGACCGATGCATTTTTGCAGGAGATTCATATATTCTATCCAGGCGTCGGTGAGCATATCCGTGACACCCGGAACATTGTCTCTGTAGTATTTTTTTATGGCTACCGAAATAACGAACAGCTTAATGTCCTCGCCTGTTCTGCCCTTTTCTTCACCGCCCTTGATATATCCCTTCCCCTCCATGTCAGTCAGGATCATCTTCTCGGGAAAAGGATCCGCGATTATATCATCGGCTTCTATATCATCATCGGGGATCTGTTCATACTGTTTCCCGCCGGGAACGATATTACCGTCCTTATCACGTTCGGGGCCTTCCTTAATGTGGTCTTCATCGCCCATGATCCTGTCCCACAATTTATCCTTAACGGGAATAAAACAGATATAGCCCGCAAGTTCATTACCGTCCATGAGGCAGACCATGCATTTTTTGAAAGCCCTGTAGCGGGCTCTCATATTCTCGATATTTCCGATAAAATTCTTATTCCAGGAATAGACTTCAGCATCCAGATCCTGAACCTTCTGAAGAAGACCTTCCCTGAATTCCTCGGAATACTTTACCGTCAGCTTTATATCCTTTTTTTCCGTTTCATTATTTCCCATATCGGATAATGCCCTCATTTCAGAAAATACTGACTATATCTTAACATAAAAAACAAAACGAGGGGATGGTCCCCTCGTTTGGATCCGTTCACCGGTTTACTATGTGGCTGATGATGTGTTCCGCCATGTTGATACCGGTACATTCAAGAGTCGTTTTAAAATGAGGATTGGAATTGACCTCGCAGATGACGGGTCCGTCTTTTCCGAAAAGGACATCCACTCCCGCAAAATCCAGCCCTATGGCTTCACATGCTCTTACGGCAATTTCTTCCTGTTCGCGGGAAGTCTCATATTTTTTCATACTTCCGCCGTTTGTGATGTTGGATCTGAAATCATTGTCATTGAAGCGGTACATGGAAGCCACCACTTTACCGCCGACCACGTTAACCCTGACATCCCGTCCCGAGGATTCTTCGATATATTCCTGCATTATGAAAGGATGCTCTTTAAAGGAAGCGATAAGCCTTTCTGCTTCGTATGCGTTCTTGACGAGATGGACCTGCTGACCGAAGGACCCTCTGTTTTCCTTGATGATCATGGGATAACCCAGGACATCTTCCGCTTTACGGAGGAAATCCAGATCCGTGCATCCGAAGGCCGGATATGCCTTAGGGGAAAGAAAAGTCTTCGGCATACGGATGCCTTTTTCCTGAAGGGCAATGGCCGTCTGTCCCTTGTCATCGCAGATCTCCACGGCATCCGAAGAATTATAAAGCCTTAATCCTTTTTTCTCCAGGCGTCTTGCAAGTAAGATATCCTTATCCCAAAAGATACCAAAATCGGGAAGGGTCTCTTTTTCAAAAGAATCCTGAACACTGCAGAATATGTCGGAGGAAGTCTTCATTTCAAGACTTACTCCGACTTTTTTTCCTGCGTCAAGCAGGAGCGAGTAGATCTCGCTGAACTTATCCCACTTGACGAATGAATTTACTATTAACCAGCCTTTCATAGTTCCATCAGTTCTTTCTGTACTGAGCAGGTGTGATGCCGTAGGTCTTCTTGAAGAGACGGTTAAAATGCTCTACATTCTCATATCCGATCTCACCGGCAATGGTCTCGATGCTCTTGGATGTATCCTTGAGAAGAGTCCTTGCTCTCTTGAGTCTCTCGATGCGGACCACATCCTGGAAGGTAACACCTGCCTTATCCTTGATGTATTTTGAGAGATAGGGTCTTGAAAGGTGGAATTCCTCCGCAAGTCCGTCCAGGGTAACATCGATGTAATTTCTCTGGATGTAGGTAAGGATCTCTACAAGTCTCTCCTCACGTCCTCTGTTAATATGCTGATCGGTGGCAACCTTGTTGACAACGCTGACAAGAGCATAGGTTGAAGCCTTGATGATATCTTCGTTCACGCCAACGCCCCAGTAGGTCTTTCCTTCGGATACGACACTGACATAGGAAGCTGCCTTGGAGGAACTGGTTTTGGAGATCGCATGCTCCTCATAACCGGTAAGCTCGTAATCAACGCCCAGATAGAGCTTCAGAGCATTACTTACGGAATCGAGACGTCCGTTTCCGATGGTGGATACTTTCATCTCACCGTTCTTATCCTTGAAGCTTACGCTGGCCTCGATACCGCCTTCGGGAAGCTGCTTGTAATGAACCGCAGTAACATCGAATACGGGACGGGCAGTGATATATACATCTTCGAATACCTGAAACATCTCGTCGGGCTTGAGTTCCTTGTGCTTTCTGTCGGAGATTCCCTTCATAAGGTATCCGACCTCTTCCTTCATTGCAGCGGGAAGGCTGAAACCAAACTGCTGCTTGAGAACGAATGCAACACCACCCTTACCGGAAGTGGAATTGATACGGATAACATCGGACTCGTACTCTCTTCCCACATCGGTAGGATCGATGGGAATGTAGGGAACATCCCAGCGCTTTCCGGTCTTGCCCTCTGCCCTGTAGTTCATTCCCTTGCTGATGGCATCCTGATGTGATCCGGAGAAAGCGGTAAATACAAGGTCTCCGCCATAGGGAGTTCTTTCGTGAACCTTCATGTTGGTGAACTTTTCGTACGCTGCCCTGATCTCCATGATATTGGAAAAATCAAGTCCGCTGTCCACACCGTGAGTGACCATGTTCATGGCTACGGTCACAAGATCCACATTTCCGGTTCTCTCGCCGTTACCGAAAAGAGTTCCCTCAACTCTGTCAGCTCCTGCCAGTACACCAAGCTCCGCATCAGCAACACCGGTTCCTCTGTCATTATGAGGATGAACGGAAACCACAACACCCTCTCTGTACTTCAGATTATCGGACATATACTCTATCTGGTCAGCAAAAACATGGGGCATTGCGACCTGGACAGTTGAAGGAAGATTGATGATGGCTTTCTTCTCGGGAGTGGGCTTCCAGACATCAAGTACCGCATTACATACTTCAAGAGCGAATTCGGGCTCGGTCTGTGAAAAACTCTCGGGGCTGTACTCGAACATGAAATTGCCGTCGGTCTCATCAGCCAGTTTCTTCAAAAGCTCGGCTCCGTCAACGGCAAGCTTTTTGATCTCGGATTTTTCCTTCTTAAATACCTGCTCTCTCTGCTCAACGGAGGTTGAGTTATAGAGATGAACGATGGCCTTGGGACATCCCTTTACCGCATCGAAGGTCTTGCGGATGATATGCTCTCTTGCCTGGGTAAGTACCTGGATGGTGACATCGTCGGGGATCATATCCTTTTCTATGAGAGCGCGGATGAATTCATATTCTGTATCGGAGGAAGCGGGGAATCCCACCTCGATCTCCTTAAAACCAACATCAACCAGGAGCTTGAAAAACTCCAGCTTGGTCTCAAGGCTCATGGGATCGATGAGAGCCTGGTTACCGTCTCTTAAGTCAACGCTGCACCAGATAGGCGCCTTTGTGATCCTGTCTTTTTTTACCCAGTTATGCTCACAAATCGGAGGCATATGATACGTAGGCTGATACTTTTCACTGATATTGATCTTGCTCATAATTTTGCTCCTTTTTGCAGATTTTAAATACCTGCTCTGTGCTGTTATGACGATACAATAACACTACATTTATCATAAATCAAGAGCGATTTTAATGTTTATTATTGATATATTTTACGGTTTTTAGGTCAGAAATCTGCAGAAATGCTGATTTTGCGCAAAAAATCAGGTCAATTCCTGCCTTTGCAAAAATTGACCTGATTTAATATTTATCATTGATTTATCTGAAATTATTTAACGCATCTATCACATATGCCTGTTCCTCATCCGTCATGCCGTTATACATGGGGATTGAGAGAACTTCATCGGCATATTTCTCGCTTATGGGAAGATCTCCCTTTTTGTAGCCTAAGTATGCATATGCTTCCTGAAGATGGGGTGGAACCGGATAGTGGATAATGCTTCCGATCTCCTTTTCCTTAAGATATTCGATGAGTTCATCCCTCTTTTCGGTCCTTATAACATACTGGTGGTATACCTGATATCCGCCATCGATCTGCACCGGCTTGATAATACAGGGATTAACGATACCCCTGTCATAGGCTGCGGCGATCTTTCTGCGCTCTTCGGTGAGCTCTTCAAGGTATTTAAGCCTTATCCTTAAGAGAGCTGCCTGCATTTCATCAAGTCTGGAGTTTACACCCACAACCTCATTGTAATAATGTCTGCCGGAACCGTAATTTCTCAGAACCTTTATCTTTTTTATAAGCTCGGGATCCTTTGAAATGACTGCTCCCGCATCACCGAAAGCACCCATATTCTTGGTGGGATAGAAGGAAAAACATCCCACATCGCCGAAGGTTCCCGCAAGACGGCCGTTCCATTTTGCATTATGGCCCTGGGCACAGTCCTCGATAAGTTTAAGTCCGTGCTTTTTGCAGATCTCAAGGACTTTATCCATATCACAGATCAGACCGTAGAGATGGACAACCATAATGGCTTTTGTTTTAGGCGTTATGGCCGCTTCAATCTTGGATACATCGATCTGGTGATGCTCATCGGGCTCAACAAATACAGGAAAAGCTCCGTTTATGGTAGCTCCCATGACAGAGGCTATATAGGTATTTCCCTGGATAATGACTTCGTCGCCCTCTCCTATGCCAAGAGCTCTTACCCCCAGGATCAGGGCATCAAGTCCGCTGGCCAGACCTGCACAGTAAACGTCTTTACCGTGAAATGCGGCAAATTCCTCTTCAAAGGCCTCATCCTCTTTTCCGAGAATGTACCAGCCGCTGCGGAGGACTTTTAAAGCCGCTTCCTCATATTCATCCTGATGCTTTTTAAAGCCCAGATCCATTCTGTTGGCGCTTATCTTCATATTATTCCTTTCCCCGAAAGACCTTTCTTTCGTCAGAGTTCTCTTAATACAAGTACGGTGATGCCCTGATTATCTCCGGGCATGATCCTTTTTACCTTTGATTCATATCTGAAATTGTCGTAGATCATGTCACGGATGGCAGTTCCGCGGTTAAATCCGTGGATGAGCCTTATCTGATAGGTTCCGGCATCGGCCTTTTTTAAGGCATTTTCGATCACTCTTTCAGCCTCATCGGTTCGCAGTCCGTGAAGATCGATGGTTACAAAAGGTTCACTCATAAAGTGTATTATATCAAAAAATCATTCTTTCCATAAAACAGATTTTCTCTCTTTACATCCTCATCCATAGTTTATAGGATTGAAATCAGGGGAATTACCCTTAAGGAAAAAGGTGAAAATATGAATATAAATCCCATTACAAAACTGGATTACCCTGATCCCGACGTCATCAGAGTGGATGATACTTTTTACATGGTAAGTACCACCATGTATTTTTTTCCGGGATGCGAAATATTAAAATCCCACGATCTGGTAAACTGGGAGCATCTTACCTATGTATATGACAGACTGGATTCAACTCCCGCCCAGAAGATGGAAGGGGATCTGAACATCTACGGTCAGGGAATGTGGGCCGCATCACTTAGATTCCATGACGGGATCTTCTATATAGTTTTTGTCTGCAATGACACTCAGAAAACCTATGTCTATACATCGAAAGACCTTCACGGTCCCTGGAAAAAAAATACCCTTGAAGGCTTCTATCACGATAATTCGCTTCTCTTTGACGATGACGGAAAAATATATATCGTCTACGGAAATAAAGAGATCTATATCCGCGAATTAAAGTATGCGGATGATAACGACAAGAGTGTCATAACAGATAAAGACTGTCCTCCCGGAACGCTGATCGTAAAAGATTCCGATGAAGTGTGGCTTGGATATGAGGGTTCACATTTTTATAAAAGGAACGGAAAATACTATCTCTTCATGATCCATATTCCCAAGTCCACCGGAAGAAGATCCGAGGGTTGCTACATTTCCGATTCCCCTTACGGACCCTACGAAGGACGGGATGTAATGGATGATACCAGGGACTACCGCGGAAGCGGAGTTGCCCAGGGAGGCATAGTCGATTCACCCGACGGAAAAACCTATGCCATTCTTTTCCAGGACAGCGGCGCCGTCGGAAGGATACCTGTACTTATGCCTGTCACCTGGAAAGATGACTTTCCGATATTCGGAGATGACGGAAAGATCCCCGAAGAATTCGAAACTCCGGACTTAAGTCCGGAATACGGATACCGGCCGCTTGTCGGAAGCGATGATTTTAGGGGTGAGGGTGATTCTTTCGGATTAAAGCCCTTCTGGCAGTTTTCCCACGAACCGGATACAACACTTATTTCAAATAACAAGGATGCCGGAACATTTACGATAAAAACGGGTAAAGTCTGCAAAAATCTCGTACAGGCATCAAACACCCTGACGCAGAGAACTCTCTTCCCGGGATGTATCGCGAGCGTTGAGTTAAACGCCGAAGGTCTTAACGACGGAGATCACGCGGGACTCTGCATCCTCGAAAGCTGTTACGGTTATATAGGGATAACGAAAA
>JAEEGL016851386.1_pt1 | contig 21627 bp, 14 predicted proteins | sample 9134231 | NCBI WGS metagenome assembly JAEEGL01 (sample SAMN16246548, study PRJNA631951) | gut metagenome | biome: gut microbiome; feature: rumen; material: fiber-attached | host: Bos | place: Iran: Karaj | collected 2018-10
ATGGTAGCCGCCCTCGCCGCCTACCCGGAACTGGGCTGCACCGGCGGTCCTTATGAGGTCTGGACCCGCTGGGGCGTCTCCGAAGACGTCCTGTGTGTCGGAAAGGAAGAGACCTTCACCTTCCTGGAGAACGTCCTCACCGAGATGATGGACATCTTCCCGTCCGAGGACATCCACATCGGCGGCGACGAATGCCCGAAGTCGCGCTGGGCAGAATGCCCGCTGTGCCAGGCACGTATCAAGGAACTGGGCCTAAAGGCCCATGGCAACATTTCCGCCGAGCAGGAGCTCCAATGCTACGTCACGGCCCGTATCCAGAAGTTCCTGAACGACCACGGACGCAAGATCATCGGCTGGGACGAGATCCTGGAAGGCGACCTGGCGCCCGGCGCGACGGTGATGTCGTGGCGCGGCACCCAGGGCGGCATCGAGGCGGCCCGCCGCGGATTCGACGTGGTGATGACCCCGAACAGCCATATGTACATCGACTACTACCAGAGCCAGGAGCGCGACAAGGAGCCCCTGTGCATCGGCGGTCTTGTCACCGTGGAGAAACTGTACTCCTACGAGCCCTTTGAGGGAATGGCCGCCGGGACGGAAGACCATATCCTGGGCGTCCAGGCCAATCTCTGGACGGAATACATCGGCACGGAAGAGTTCCTGGAATACATGCTCCTGCCGCGCCTGTGCGCCCTTTCCGAAGTCCAGTGGTGCAATGCCGACCGCAAGGATTACACCCGGTTCGACTCCGCGCTCGACCACACGTTCCAGATGCTGGACGTAATGGGATACACCTATGCCAAGCATGTGCGGGGCATCATCGGCCTGCCCGGCCACGAGCAGCCCGCCCGCACCCCCGAGGAACTGGAGGAGTACCTGAAAGAACAATAATATGAAACGATTGACTTATCTTGTTCCGCTGGCGGCGCTGCTCCTGCTTGCGTCCTGCGGAGGACGGAACCGGCAGGAAAGCGAATCCGGCGAAGAAGAGGTGGCAGAGGAAGTTGTGAAGGCTCCTTCCGTCCCGCCGGCCGATTCGGCGGCGACCAGGAGAATGGTCGGGGATCTGCCCGAGGAGCCCTTCTTCGACATCGTCACCAATATGGGCACCATCCGGGTCAAGCTGTACAAGGACACGCCCAAACACCGGGACAACTTCGCCCGGCTGGCCCTTTCCCACTATTATGACGGCGTCCTGTTCCATCGGGTCATCAACAATTTCATGATCCAGGGCGGTGATCCCTTTACCCGCGATACCTCCCGTGTGGAGGAATGGGGCGAAGGAGGTCCCGGCTATGAGATTCCCGCCGAGTTCGTCCCGGAGCACACGCACCAGAAAGGCGCCCTGGCGGCCGCCCGCCGCGGCGACCTGGCCAACCCGATGAAGGAATCCTCCGGATCACAGTTCTACCTGGTGCATGAACCGGTCAATTGCAAGCACCTCGACGGAGCATACACCGTCTTCGGCGAGACCGTCTCGGGACTCAACGTCATCGACCGCATCGCCAAGGTGAGGACAGACCGTTTCGACCGGCCCGTGGACCCGGTCGTCATCCAGCGCATCCGTCCCAATGCCGAAATGAACCGCCGTGCTTTCGAAGAAGGCAGCCAGCCCATCAAGGGAATCTCCACCGTTCCTGTCGACGAATCCGCGACACCGGCCAAGGCAAAATCGAAGGCTGACTCGGTGGCCAACCTCAAGGGTTCCAAGACCCAGACCACCCGAAGCGGCCACCGCATCACGAGGGTCAACGAATAATCATGATTTTTATTCCGGAAAAGAGCTATTTGGCACGGATTTCGCAATAAAAAGAGTCGAATAGTTTTTTCATAGGTTAAGTTTTAGGTTAGAATTGCGAACCTCCGTTGCTGGGAAGCACCGGAGGTTCATCTCTTTTATTCTGCACTATTGATAACTCGCTCTGCAGCAGCACATAAGGCCTCATAGAAGTCGGTCCCGAAGGCCGCTGTCAGCGGCTCCTTGAGGAACTGCCAGACCCGGATTCCCTCGCGCCGGCCTTTTTCGAAGGCACAGGTGCAGATGTCCCAGCGATGGAGATTGAGGCCGAGGCGGCCACCGCCGAGGTCCACGACCCGGATGGGGTACAACTGGCAGGAGATCGGTTTCCGGAAAGAGGACTTCCCGGCAAAGTACTGGCGTTCGATGGAACAGAAGCAATTGCCGTCCTCGAAAAGGCAGAAGGCACATTCTTCGCTTCCCGGCACAAGCGGGGTGACGATGTCCCCGTCCCGGTCTATCTCGAAGAACCCCTTCTCCTCCACGGCCTTCCGGCCCTCCGGCCGCATCAGGGGAGAGAAAACTTCATAATTGGCCTCGATGGGATCCAGTTCTTCCTCCTTCAGGGGCGCGCCGCTGTCACCGACGATGCAGCACTTGCCCTTGCATACCGGGTAATCGCAGGCAAAGAACTCCAGTATGACCTCTTCCGAAACCAGGATATCCCCGATCTCGACGATGGTCCCGTATTTCCGTCCGCGCCCCATTACTCGATAGCCATTTCGACGATGGATCCCCGCGACAGGACGGACAGCATGTCCGTCAGCCGGGCGGCGGTGATTCCCTCCACGCTCTCCTTGTAATGGGTAACCAGATCCTTGCCGACGCCATACCGGGCGACCAGGGCTGTAACGATGGTTTCCGGCTGGGCGAGTTCCCGGTTCATCTCCGCAAGCACCATTTCCTTATAGGCATTCAGATCCCGCCGGCTCACCGTCGCCGCGGCAGCGCTTCGGATTCCCCGGCGAACGGCCTCCAGGTCATAGCCTCCTTCACAGGAAAGGAACATCCACAGGCGTTCCTGGGGATAAGTGTGGAAGCCGGCCGTGATTTCCACCGACATGCCCGTTCCTTCCAGCGCCTTCACCAGATGGCAGCGAAGTACTTCGACGGCAACGCCGGCCAGGGCGTAATTGACCCCGGACAGCGGGTACTCCGCATCCAGGAGCACATAGACCCCCTTTCTTCCCTCCTGGGAAAAATAGGTGTACGTCCCGGAACGGGGCTGATAGCGGATCGACTTGCGGGACGCATTGCCGCTGTGCGTGCGGAATCCGCCCGCATAACGGAGAATGGTGCGCCGGACCGTACTCTCATCCAGGTCCCCCACGATGACCAGCACCCCGTCATTGACCCGGGAGAACAGGGATTCAAAGAACTGGGTCGCCTTGGCCTGCGTTCCGGGGCCGAGCCCGCGGGTATACTTCTTCGGTGAATAACTGAACCCGGGATACATCAGGGAATACAGCCGGTCCTCGACCGGTTCCCGCGCCCAGGCGGCATTCCGGAGGTAGATGTCAAACTCGTCCCGGTTCGCCGTCCGCCCGTTCGCAAGGGCGAGGAGGGCCTTCAGGAGCGTAGCCAGTTTGGAGGAAGGGGCACTGCCCTGGATGGCCGTATAAGTCATGGCCACCTGCGTGTCCATCCGGATTCCGTTCACGGCCAGATGGTCCCGGAAACCGGAAGCGGAAAGGCCGCCGGCATCGAACAGTGTCAACATGTCGCCGAAATAGCCTCCTTCGCCTTCCTCCAGGCCGTTCACCCCCGAGAGACCACCTCCCAGCAAAAGGGCATAATGGAAGTTTCCGCTGCCAGGCACCTGCTTATAGACGACGCGGATGCCGTTGGAAAGGGTCCACATCGTCCCGCCGGAAACCGGCTCCGCCTTGGTTTCCTTCACACGGACCCGGGGAGAGACCGTCTCCAGGCCGGAAGTATCCTGCTGCCAGGCATAGTCCTTGGGCTCCCGGATGGTGGAACCGTACAGGTAAGCCAGGTTGTACTGGAACAGGGCCTCGTCCTCATCCAGGGAATCCAGGTCCGCCCGGTACGACAGCGTCAGGTTGGAAAGCTGGCTCAGGAGGGAGGTAGCAAACTGGTTGAAAAGACGAGTTTCCGTGGTATCCGCAACGTTTTTCCGGGCGAAAAGACGGGTTTCTTCGCTATAGGGAGCCAGATTCGCCCCGTACAGGAAATGGGCGATGCAACGGTCCACGTACTTGCGGTTCGACAGCGGGGCGCTCCCCCGCTGGAGCATGTCGGCCATCATCACCTTCTTGGCATCGGTGTACTCCTCCTCGGAAACACCGAATTCATCCATCTCCGCCAGGGACCGGGACACCGTCTTCATCGCCGCCTCCAGGTGCGCCCGATCGGTCTGGACCTCCACGGCGTACTCTTCATCCCCGCCCGTCTCGGTGCTGTTCAGGTATTTCCATTCCAACCGTCCGTACGGAACCCCTGCATCCCGCAGGTTACGCTCTATGCGCCGCATGGCCAGGGTATGGAACTCACGGCTGAGAATGCCCATCACAAGGGCCTGGGCGGTATTCATCTGGTCATACGGGGTACGCGGCGACGCATAGGCCACGCGGACGATTCCCCTGTCACCCAATGGAGTCCGGGAAAACACGACGGAAGGCATTACATACGGTTCCCAGACATAGTCGGGACCCCGTCCGTTCTCCACGAAATGCTGCGGGACCAGCATCGAGAAGATGTCCATCTTCTTCTTCAGTTCCACCGGGTCGATGTCCCCGCTCACGATGACGGCCTCGTCGGCGCGGGAAGCGGCCACCTGGGCGAATGTCACCAGCAAGGTGGAGTCCAGCACGTTGGCGTCATAAACGGGGACCCGGTCCAGGTGAAGGACCGCGGCCCCATCCGCATCCCGGAAATAGCCGCCCGGCCGGGGGCCGATGCCATGCAGCGAGAGCCATTCCGTATCCAAACCCTCCAAGTCCGAATCCTGGGGTGCTTCCCCTCGCCGGACCACGGCGAAGTCGGCATAGCCTTTCACCTCGTCGTTCTTTACCATATAATAGGTCACGCCGCAGCGCAGGGTTCCCTTCTGGATCCTGCCGTCCACCGGAAGGGAGGGCAGGGACTGTGCTGGCACAGTTCTTGAAAAAGTGAGGAAAGCCAGGCTTAATACAATATGGTAAAGTCGGGTTGACATGGAATTAACACTTTGACTTTGCAAAAATAACAAAAAGAATTGCTACTTTTGCAAAATGCGTGCAACCGGTAAACGAAAGTAAGTATAACAAATAAACCCTAACGTAAAGATGAAAAGATTATTTGTCGCCATCGCGGCGTTCGCACTCGCCGCTGGAATTGCTTCCGCACAGGACTACAATGCTGCCGTGGAGGCTTTCAACATGGGTGCCCAGACCCTTGAATCCAACAAGGCCGAGGCCCTGAACCAGTTCAAGAGCGCGCTGGCCCAGTTCGAGGCCTGCGAAGAGGAAGAGGCTGCCGAAATGGTCGCCAAGTGCAAGGAAATCATTCCCCAGACCATCCTTTCCATCGCCAAGGAACAGATCAACAATGCCGAATATGACGAGGCCGTCGCTACCCTCAAGGAGGCTGCCGCCGTTGCCGAAGGCTATGGTATCGAAGAAGTCGTCGCCAGCGCCAAGGAACTCATCCCCAACGCCTGGTCCCGCAAGGGTGCCGCCCTTCTGAAGGCCAAGGAATTCGCCGGTGCCGCCGCCGCTTTCAAGGAGGTCGTCGCCCTCAATCCCGAGGATGGCCAGAGCCAGCTCCTTTACGGTCAGGCCCTGATGCAGGCCGGTGACAACGCCGCTGCCATCGCCGCCCTCGAGGCCGCTGCCGCCAACGGTAAGGCCGACCAGGCCAACAAGCTCCTCTCCAACCTCTTCCTGAAGGAAGGCATGGCCCTCGTGAAGGCCGGCAAGAGCGCCGAAGCCATCGAGGCCCTTGAAAAGTCCAACGCCATCATGGAGAGCGCCAATGCCTACAAGCTCATCGCCAGCGCCCAGACCAAGCTCGGCAAGACCAAGGCCGCCATCGAGGCCTACAAGAAGTACCTCGAGGTCGATCCCAACGCGAAGGACGCCGCCGACGTGATGTTCACCATCGCCGCCACCGCGCAGAAAGCCGCTGACAAGGCTACCGCCATCGAATACTACAAGAAGCTCTCCGGCACCAAGTATGCCGAGCAGGCCAAGCAGCAGCTCGCCGCCCTGCAGAAGTAAGCTTCGTGAAGGTTAAACGCCAGGGGCTGACTCATTTCTGAGTCAGCCCCTTTCTTATGTTGCGTACAGTTAGTCAATAAGCCCGTTCTTCTCCACGGTCCAGCCCTCACGGTTCGCAAGGCCGCAATCAGGACCGACGAAGAGCTTGGCGGCTTCCTGGTCGCCCTTGAGCTGCCACTGGAGCCAGGCGAGGGCCGGGACGACGAACTCGCCGCCGTGTTCCTGGCGGTAGGTGCCGCCGTGGCCGACCGGGTAGTTCGCCGCGAAGGCGGGAACGTTCACGAGCCGGTGGAAGTCGTCCATGCCATTCTCATAGGCAATGTCCTCCGGTCCACCCAGGATGTAGATGACCGGAACCTTGATTTCCTGAAGCTTCTCCTTGTCCGGCATCGGCATGTTCGGGACGGCGACGCCCGGATTGATGAACAGGCCGCTGTTGCAGATCATCAGCGTCGTGAAACGCGGGTCCGCGGAATTGTCCAGGGTCTGCAGGCCGCCGCAGGACATGCCGGCTGCGGCAATGTGCTCCACGTCGATGCGGCCATAGTACGGACTCTCCTTGTCGGCATTCTGGGCGATGGCCCAGTCTACGGACTCAAGCTGCTGGGCAGATGTAGACATCGGCCCGCGGTACGGCTCCTCTTCCATCGGGATATAACCGGTGGCAATCACGAGGAAACCGTGGGAGGCGATCTCGTTCAGGAACTTGTAGTGCTCCCACGGGGAATTGGTGCAGGCGCCGTTGCCCCAGACAAGGACGGGCAGCAGGTTCTTCTTGCCGAAAGGAGACAAGTCCTGTGGCGCGAAGATGGTATGTGCCTCCAGGGACGGATCTTCCAGCATCAGTACCTTGTAGGGACCGGTGCCGCCGTCTTCGACGACCTTGGACTGGCTGGCCACGGGTGCGACCGGGCCGCTCTTGCATGCGGTGCCCAGCACCAGCAGGCACGCGGCGGAAAGGAAAGCGATTCTTCTCATATCTTGGGTTGGTTTGTTTCTATCGGACCTGGTCGAAAACCGGGGCCAGGGTGAAGGTGAAGGTGCGTTGGATGGCGGGGAGGAGATAGTCCGTCAGCGGCCAGGAGCCCCAGGAATTAATGCCGCCGAGACCCATCTGGACAAGGTCCATATGGACATAGGTCGTTCCGCGGGAACGGTCATTCTCAAAGGCCTTGGCCTTGAGTTCCAGGGAATGGACGTGGGTGTCCAGGTCCTCCAGGCTGAACGGGAGAGCGGAAGCGGAGAAAGGCGCCGGGGCGGCGAGTTCCAGGCCGCGGCCGGCTTCGTCCAGGATCCGCATCCAGCGGAGGCCGGTATGCGTGCCGGACTCCTGTGCACGCGCATACCCGTAATGGTACTGGTCCTCCACCCGCTGGCGGTAATGCCCCAGGAGGGCGGCGCTGTGGCGGTCGGAATAGTTCTCCCACGGCCCCAGCCCGAAGAAATCAAGGTCGGAATACCGTCCGGGCATCGCGAAGCGCATCCCGTAGCGGAACATCAGCGGGGCGTCGGCAAGTTTACCGGCGTTTTCCATCGACTCGAATACGGCCACACGACCATCGGCATCCACCAGGTAGGTAACCTTCACCCGCGCGGCCTCGCCGATGGGGGCGAAAACGACTTCCACCTGGACCAGGTTCTTCTCGGTCCGGTCCATCTTCACGCTTTCCGGCTTCAGGGACAGGCCGCGCCAGAAGGCGAAACGGGTGTCGAACTTGGCGCCGAGGTCGTTCTCCGTCAGTGCACGGTCGAAGCAGGGCATCAGCGGAGCCGATAACAGTTCCTGCCCGTCCAAGACATAGGACGACAGGGCTCCGACGGACTTGTCGATGATGACATTCCAGGAATAGAAACGGTCGTTGAGGGTTCCCTTACGCGTCCCCGTTCCGGAGACGCGGCAGATGCTGCCGGCCTCGGAAGCAAGGATGAGACCCTGTTTCAGGCCGGCGTCGGGATTCCCCGGTCCCAGGCGGACGCCGGAGGGCACATCCTGCAGAAGGAACTGGTCATAAGCGACTTCATGGCCGGCCGGAAGCAGGCCGTCGGCCTCCTTGAGCACATACCGGACCGTCAGGGTGACGACCTTCCCCGCCGGAAGGGCACCGACGGGAAGGTCCAGGGTCCGACTGGTCTGCGGAGAGACGGAAAGGTCGTCCACGATGCCGGTACGCACCGGCTCGCCATCGGCTTCCAGGGTCCACAGCAGGCGGTACCGGGACAGGTTGATGAAAAAGTACTCGTTGTACACTTCCACGACACCCGGGCGGTCCCCTGCCGTCGTCAGGATATTGCGGTACTGATAACGAACCTCGTAGGCGTGGGGGTGCAGGGTGCGGTCGGCTGCGATGACGCCGTTGCAGTTGAACGAACCGTCGGACGGGTCATAGTCGTTCAGGTCGCCGCCGAAGATGTACACATGGTCCGTTCCGGGGACGTCGGACGGCCAGCGGAGCGCCTGGTCCGCAAAGTCCCAGATGAAACCGCCCTGGCAGCCCGGCTCGCTGCGGGCGATGTCCCAGTACTCCTTGAAATTGCCCATCGAATTGCCCATTGCGTGCGCATACTCGCACTGGATGAAGGGTTTGTCTCCGATCTTCAGATAGGCCTTGACATCGTCGGGGGAATAATACATGGGACAGTAGATGTCGGTATAGCGGTGACTTTCACCCCGGCGCAGGACGCCCTGCTCATACTGGACAGGACGGGACGTATCATAGGATGTGATCCAATCGTAGCACAACTCAAAATTGGGCCCGGCACCGGCTTCATTGCCCATGCTCCAGATGATGACGGAAGGGTGGTTGAAGTCGCGGCGAACCATCCGGCTGTCGCGGTCCAGATGAGCGGGCTTGAACTCGGGATTCCGGGCCAGCGTCTCCGGCCCGTAGCCCATTCCGTGGGATTCGATGTTACCCTCGTCTACCACGTACAGGCCATATTTGTCGCAAAGGGACAGCCAGCGCGGATCGTCGGGATAGTGGCAGGTACGGACGGCGTTGATGTTCAGCTCCTTCATGATCCGGATGTCCCGGACCATCTCCTCCTCGGAAACGACGTAACCGCCGGTGGGACTGAGTTCATGCCGGTCCACGCCTTTGATCAGGACCGGTTTCCCATTGACCAGCAGCTGGTTCCCCTTGACCTCCACGGTACGGAAACCGAATTCGACCGTCGTGCTCTCCACCATCTCCTTCCGGTTGGAGACACTCACCTTCAGCCGGTACAGGTTCGGCGTTTCGGCACTCCAGAGGGCCGGGTTTCCCACGAATGCACGATGGCGGATCTGTCCCTGGGCCGGCCTGAGGCCACGGACGTTATGGACCGTGTGCCCCTCCGCGTCCAGGACCGTCAGGTCGGCGGATTCGATGCCGCGGCTGACCTCCAGGTCCACATTCAGCCGGCCGTCGGCATAACCCGTGACATGGACGTCCTCCAGGCGTTCCTTCTCCCGGGTGTAGACCTCCACCCCGCGGGCGATTCCGGCAAAACGCCAGAAATCCTGATCCTCCAGGTAGGTGCCGTCGCACCAGCGGAAGATCTCCAGGGCGATGACGTTTTCCCCCACATGGACGTATTTGGTCAGGTCAAAACGGGCTTCCAGCTTGCTGTCCTGGCTGTAACCCACGGACCGTCCGTTCACCCAGACGCGCACGTTGGACGTCGCGGAGCCGATGTTCAGGCAGATCTGCTTCCCGTCCCAGGAAGGGTCGACGAAGAAGGTGCGGCGGTATTGGCCCACATAGTTGTGCTCCGTCGGAGGGACGGGCGGGTTGTTCTTATAATGACCTCTCCAGGGATAGCCGATGTTCACATACATCGGGTCGCAGTATCCGTTCAGGTCCCACAGGCCGGGGACAGGAATGTCATCCCAGCCGCTGTCGTTGAAATCCACGGCTTCGAAACCCCGCAGACGGCCCTCCACGGTAGGATTGAAGTGGAACTTCCACAGTCCGTTCAGGCTCAGGGTCTGCTGTTGGTCGGTGACAAAGGTGGCATGCATCGGCATCCGGTTCTGCTGGAAGACGAAGGGGTCCTGCCAGGGCTCGAGACGTTTCGCCGAGAGGGAGAAAACGGCCGTAAAGGTGGTCAGGAGAAGAAGCAAACGTTTCATTATGCGGTCAATTTCGGTAAAGATACCACTTTTTCGGGGATAATCGGAAAATTAGCGTAAAAAAAGATGCTCAAAACGGGCCCTCAAGGGCCCAGAAAGCCGTTTTCCGTCTTTATCCGTTTTCCTTTTGCGAACGCGGATAGCTTTTCGGTACTTTGCACAAAGGATCCGGACCAAGACCGGAACGGAAAGAAATGAAGAGAATGATGATGCTGGGGTGCCTTTGCTGCACCCTTCTGTCGGCCGCGTGCGAGCGGCTGGACAACGACCGGTCCCTCCACGTGAAGGAGGGAGAAACCCTGTTCACCCTGGAGGAGGTGGCGCGCCTCCTGTCCGCCGTCCCGATCGGAGAGGCGCAGCTGGGGGAAGTGCGCGACGCCGTCTCCACCTCGTCCGACAACGGGTACGATTCGGAATACACGATGCGGGACCTGTTCGAAACGCCGGGCGCAGGTGTAGGGGCGGAAATGTCCACCCGCGTGGAAACCTATCCTGAGCCCCTCCGGGACCTGCTGGCAGCGGAAATCCGGCGGAAGTTCGGCACCCGCGGCCTGGATGCCGACGAGTACCTGGATGCCCTTTCCTCGTCGGATGTCCAGATCTATTGGCCTTTCGCGGAGGAGTTTGAAGAAGCCGGACAACCCGTGATCACCTTCGACCCGGGGGACAACTCCGTCCGCAACATCGGTTACGTCCGCAAGGAAGACGGCAGCGTGGAGGAATTGATCGTGGACGAAGAGACGGCCCGTACCCGTCCCGTCTGGGTGGTCAACCGGAACGCCGACGCCGAATACAAGTCCCTGGAGATGCTCCGGCGGGAAGACCCCTCCTGGGGACAGGGCGGAGGGAACATCCTCGTGGGCACCCGCGCCTCCAAGAAGGACGATTTCAAGACGCTGGTCCTAAGTTCCTTCCAGTCCAACAGACAGTTCGACACCTGGTTCTGCGGAGGAAGCGAGATCTGGGTGAAATGCGGGGCGGTGGAGGATTTCACGGCCTCCACGGATGCGGAACTGCGGTTATACAGTCCTTCCGTCACGGATTTCCTGGTCGTAGTGCGACGCAACCAGATGGGAAAGAAGATCCCCTTCAATGCGGTCCTCGTGTCGGAATGGACGGGGATGCTGGACAACTGCGCCTTCATGATGGTGGAAGACGACGGCGGTACCGATACCACCTGGAAATGTTCCGCCATGGTCAAGTTCAATTCCAAAAGCTACGGTTTCGAAATAGAACTCCCCCTCCACAGCCGCGACGACATCATCTGGCGGGGCGCCCTTACACGCACCTATATCGAACGCAACAGCGGTTATCTGGGCCACTTCGGCGACGTGGACCTGGTGCTGGACCTGATTTAGCGGACAGTCATTTCACAGGCGGCGCAGTCGAAGTCCAGGCGGAGACGGCGTCCGTTGTTGACCAGGAAGAGGGGGTCGGGGCGGGTGCCGGGGCGGAGTTTGGGACAGAGGCCCAGTTCATGGCGAAGGCAGTACTTCGTGCGCATGTATTCGATCCCGTCGCGATGAGAAAGCTCGTAGGCGGGTTCGATGGCCGTGGTCCCGCGTTCACGATAGATGTCCTGCGCCACGGAGTTCGACACATTATCTTTATAGGTAAGCACTTCCGGGGCAAGATCCGGACGGACGGCTCCCTTCCGCAAGGGCAGGGACCGGACCGGCTGCCTGTCCAGGGCCTGCGCCAGGTCGCGCCGAAGCCCGTTCAGGGAAGAAGCCGGCAGGAAAGGAACGGGGCCCGGGAATGTCTCTTCCTTCACGGCGAAGGAATAGATGTCCGTGCGCTTGGACAACTGGGCACGGATGGTTCCGAGCATCCGTTCCGGGTCCCGGGCCGGATCAGCGGGCGTATCGATGGACAGGTTGGCTTCCCGACCGTCCTCCGTCCGGGCCGTGGCCGACAGGCGGCCGTCCTCCAGAGAGACCCGGAGCGCCACGGCCATCTCGCGGACCGGGCGGTCCGCCTCCAGGATCCGCTCAAAGGCGGCATCGATGTTGCGGTACAATGGAAGACCGGGTCTGAGCCCCTCCACCGGCTTGCAGCGGATGGTAAAGCCCTCACATACATCACCCCGGAAGCCGACGATTTCCCCATCGGTGCCGACGAAAGCGAAACCGTCCCCGTTATGGAATTCCAGGTCAGGACGGAGCGGATTCACGGTCACGACCCCGGAACGGACCTGGGCGACGGTGCCGACGGGCTCGCCCATCGACTTGGGGGCGTCCATCGAGGACCACTGTCCGCGGATCCCGTCCAGGAACAGTTCCGTGTAGTCCCGGTTGTAGGTTTTCCGCAAATCGGGTGTAAAACCACCCCGGACCGTGCCGAAGGAGGACCGTCGGTAACGGTCGGGATACCGGCGGACCAGGGCGTCAAGGGCCTCGGAATAGGCCCGGACGACATTCCGGACATAGGAGGCGCTTTTCAGCCGGCCTTCGATCTTGAAGGAGCAGGCCCCCGCCTCCGCCAGGTCTTCCAGGCGATGGATGAGATTCAGGTCTTTCAGGGAAAGGAGCGCCTTGTTCCGGGCCAGTCTTTTCCCGTTGGCGTCTTCCAGGTCATACAGGGACCGGCAGGCCTGGATACAGGCACCCCGGTTGGCGCTGCGTCCCGCCAGATGCTCCGACAGGTAGCACTGACCGCTGTAACAGACGCACAGCGCCCCGTGCACGAACACCTCCAGTTCGGCGTCCACCGCCTCCCGGATGGCCTTGACCTGCGCAAGGGAAAGTTCACGCTCCAGTACGAGCCGGCCATAGCCCAGGCTTTCGGAGAACCGCGCTTGCTCCGGTGTACGGATGGCGCATTGGGTGGAGGCGTGCAGGACCATCCCTTCCGGGGCGAGCCGGGTCACGGCCGGGTCCTGGACGATCAGGGCATCCACGCCCGCCACCTGCAGCTCCTGCAGGAGCCGCCGGGCCTGCGGAATCTCCGCCTCGTAAACCAGGGTATTGAAAGTTACATAGATGCGGGCACCGAACCGGTGGGCATAGTCGCATAGCCTGCGGATGTCCACCACCGGATTGCCGGCCGCCTGGCGTGCCCCGAAGGCAGGACCGGCGATATACACGGCATCGGCCCCGCAATCCACGGCGGCGATGCCCACCTCCACCGTCCGGGCGGGGGCCAGGAGCTCAAGGGATCTCCGCTCCGCCTGCGGCTCCGGACGGGATGAGAAGGGTCCGGCCACTTTACTTGGTATAGAAGATGAACCGGTTCTTGTCGTAGAAGTCCTTGACAATGTCGGTCTGGGGGAAGCCTCCTTCGCGGAACACGGCTTCGGTCTCCTTGCCCAGCACCTCATTGATTTCCGTCAGGCCTTTGCCTTCGGCGGCGAGAAAACGCTCGGACCAGCGCGCGATGGCGCGGTAGAACTTCAGAGGATCCTCGTCCGGGACGAAAAGGGCCGGGAGCGGCTCGTAATCCAGTACGTTCTTCCGGATCAGGCTCTTTTCGGACTCCATCACATAGGGGGGATTGGAGAGGATGAGGTCGAACTCACCGAAATTGAACTCCTGCTCGGGGTCCAGAACGTCGGCGTTCACGAAAGTGGGCGCCTGGGCGCCGGAGGCCTTTATCTCCGAGGAAAAATTCTGGCTGCGGGCTACGGAGAGGGCTCCTTCGGAATTGTCCACCCCCACGACCCGGGTGCCCGGGACGGACAGGGCCACGATCCAGGCGATGTTTCCGGACCCGGTGCACAGGTCCAGGACGCGGACCGGTTCCGCGCTGCGGCCGTACGGAATGCGGCGCTGCTTGATGCGCGCAGCCAGCTTGACAGCTTCCCGGACGAGCAGTTCCGTTTCCGGACGCGGCACCAGGACATTCTTGTCCACCTTGAAGGTGTGTCCGCAGAACTCGGTCTTGCCCACCACGTACTGGATGGGTTCCCCGGCCTGGAGCCGGACCATCGCTTCGGCGAGGGGCTGGACCTTCTTCTTGTCGATCTGGTATTGGGGCTCGATGATATGGGTGTAGCTCTTGGTCCCCAGGATCTCCCCGCACAACTGCAGCACGATGGCCTTGGCCTCCGCCGTGGGATACAGGCTCTCCAGGGAAGCGACGCCGTCTTTCAGGAATTCGGACAGGAGCATAGGCCTATGCGTTTTCGATGATGGTCGTGAGGAAGTCGGTGATGCTCATTCCGGAGGCTCGAACCATCTTCGGGACCAGCGAGGCGTTGGTCATGCCGGGAATGATGTTGACCTCCAGGAAATAGATGCCGTCGGGAGCGGAGATATAGTCCATCCGGACCAGGCCCTTGCAGCCGAGATGGCGGTACAGCCGGCAGGAAATGTCCTGCACCTGGGCGGCGAGGGCGTCGGGGATTTCGGCCGGGCAGACTTCCTGGCTGCGGCCGTTGTACTTGGCATCATAGTCGAACCAGCCGGTCTCCGAAATGATCTCGATCACCGGAAGGGCCTTGGGGCCTTCCCCGTCCGAATAGACGGCACAGGTAAGCTCGTGCTCGGAGACAATCCCCTTCTCCACGATGACGGTGTCCCCCTCCGAGAAGGCATAACGCACGGCGGAAGGCAGGTCTTCCGCACGGGTCACCCTGGTGATGCCGAAACTGGAGCCGCCGTTGGTGGGCTTGACGAACAGGGGAAGTCCCAGTTTCGCAACCGCCTTCTCCGCAAACGCGTCCACGTCGTCTCCCTTTCGGACGAAGGCATCCGGGGCCAGTTTCACGTAATCCAGGCCGCGCAGGTAGCTCTTGCAGGAATACTTGTCGAAGGCCACCGTGGTCACGAACGCGCTGCAGGATGAGAACGGGATGCCCAGCATCTCGAAATACCCCTGCAGCTGGCCGGTTTCTCCCGGGGCGCCGTGCTGCATGATGTACACGAAGTCGAACTTGACCTTCTCGCCCAGGACGCGCACCGAGAAATCGGTCTTGTCCACCTCGGGCTGGGCACCCTCGGGGAACGGGGTCCGCATCGAATTGGCCTTGCGCATCGCCACGAGCCGCCACTGTCCGAAACGGGCGAAGATCTCATAGACGTCGTATTTGAACTCGTCGATCCGGGAGGCGGTGAACTCGCCGCTCCGGCAAGCCACCTCCCATTCAGATGAATCACTGCCGTAAAGAACGGCGACGGACTGATATCTGGACATAAGGAAACGGTTATTCGAAGTAATACTCTTCCAGGTCGTCCTTGGACGAGGACAGGGTGCTGGCCCCGTCGCAGTAGGAGATGTTCACGGCCTCGGGGAACGCATCGTTGGACGATATGCCGAGGGTGCCGTCGGCGAGGACCTTCTTCATCCAGATGCCCCAGATCGGAAGCGCCATGTTGGCACCCTGGCCCAGGGCGGTGGAGTTGAAGTGGACATACCGGTCCTCCGCGCCCACCCAGACACCGGCGGTGATGGTGGGCGTGTAGCCGATGAACCATCCGTCGGAGTTGTCGTTGGTGGGACCGGTCTGGCCGGCAATGGCCCCGCTCAGTCCGTAACGGAAACGCAGGCGCGAGCCCGTACCGCCGTCCACCACGCCCCGCATCATCTGCACCATCGCATACGCAGCTCGCTCGGAGATGGCCTCGTGCCGGCGGTCGGAGAACTGCGCCAGCACGTTGCCGTCGCTGTCCTCGATGCGCGTCACGAAGAGCGGATAGGTGTATACGCCTCCCGACGGGAAGGTGTTGTAGGCGGTAACCATCTCATAGACGGAAAGGTCCGCCGAGCCTACGCACAGGGATACCACCGGCTCGATGCGGCCACTGATGCCCATCTTGTGCATCATCGACACCATCGCCTCCGGTCCCAACTGCTTCATCAGGTAAGCCGCCACGGAATTGGAACTCTGCGCAAGTCCCCAGCGAAGGTCCACGACGGCACCGTTCGTGTGCGGGTCCTGCGGGGACCAGGTATTGTTGCCGAAGGTGACCAGCACCTGCGGCACGTTGAGCACCTGGTCGCAGGGCGTCATCCCGGATTCCATCGCCAGCGTGTACAGGAACGGTTTCACGGTCGATCCCACCTGGCGCTTGCCCTGGCGGACGTTGTCATACTTGAAGTGCCGGTAATCCGGACCGCCCACATAGGCCCGGATATGGCCCGTACGGGGTTCGATGGCCATGAAGGCCGCCCGGAAGAAGGACTTGTAGTACCGGATGGAGTCGTCCGGGGTCATCACGGTATCGCGGTAACCGGGCTTGTCCCAGGTGAACACCCGCATCGGCACCTTTTCGGTGAAGCTCTTGGCGATTTCGGCATCGGAAAAGCCGGCGGCCTTCATCATCCGGTTTCGGTCGCTCCAGCGGCGGGCCTGGCTCATCGTGACATCCATGATTTTCTGCTCCGTACCGTTGGCAAAGGGAGGATTCCTACGGTTCTTGAGTTCCCGGAAGAAGGCCTTCTGCAGGTCCTTGCCCAGATGCTCGGCGATGGCCTCCTCGGCATACTGCTGCATCTTGTAGTTGATGGTCGTGTAGATGCGAAGGCCGTCCCGGTCCAGGTCGTACGGGGTCCCGTCGTTCTTGAAATGCTTGTTCAGCCAGCCATAGAGCGGATCGTCGGCCCACTGGAGGGAATCCGCGCGGAATTCCTCCACGTTCGGGTAGGACTTGCGCTTGTGGCGTTCCGCCTCCATCGTGCGGCGGAGCATGTCACGGAAATACGGGCCCACGCCGGTGGTTCGGTCCACGTTCCGCGTATGCAGTTCGATCGGAAGGTTCCGGAGGGAATCGCACTCTTCCCTGGTCAGGTAATCCTGGTCCCGCATGCGCCCGAGAATCAGGTTGCGGCGCTCCAGGGCCTTGTCCGGATTGATGGAAGGGTTGTAGCGCGTAGGCTTGTTCACCATGCCCACCAGGACGGCGCTCTCCTCCACCTTCAGGTCGATGGGGTTCTTCCCGAAGAACTGCTGGGACGCCGACTGGATGCCATAGGAGTTGGATCCGAAGAAAACGGCGTTCAGGTACATGTCCACAATCTCCTCCTTGGTGTAGTTCCGCTCCAGCTTGACGGCCGTGATCCATTCGCGAAGCTTGATCCAGATCATGTCCAGCTTGGTGGCGTTCTCCTTCCGGGGATAGAGGGTCTTGGCCAGCTGCTGGGTGATGGTGGAGCCGCCGCCCTGGCTGGTATCGCGGGAAAGCAGCGTCTTGAAGAGGACGCGGAACAGGCTGGGGATGTCGATGCCGGAGTGCCGGTAGAACCGGGCGTCCTCGGTGGCGACCGTCGCCTGGATCAGGTGGAGGGGCAGTTCGTCGTAGCCCACGAAAGTGCGGTTTTCGATATGGTACGTGGTCAGGATCTCGCCTTCCTCGGCGACGACCTGCGTGGCCAGCTTGCTGTCGGGATGCTCCAGTTCCTCGATGGTGGGGATTTCGGCGAAGGCCCAGACGATGCAGAGCAGCAACAGCACTGCGACGATCGGGGTGATCAGGAGGATCCAGAACCAGCGGATTATCTTCTTTCGTGTCGTTTCGGTCATTCCATTTTTCTTTAGTGCGTACAAGACCATAGGTCTTGCTCGGATACTGAATTACAAAAGTAATCAGAAAATTTGGAAAATTGTGTGAAATCTCGCTTACTTTGCAGAAGAAAAAGGCAAAAGCAGAAGATTATGGAGGGAAAAAACCTGGTGATTGTGGAGTCCCCCGGCAAGGTGAAGACCATTCAGGGGTTCTTGGGAAAGGATTATCTCGTCAAGGCCAGCATCGGCCACATCCGGGATTTGCAGGAAAAGAATCTGAGCGTGGACGTAGAGCACGGCTTCCGTCCTGAATATGTCGTCCCGGCCGACAAAAGGAAGATCGTCGGGGAACTGAAGAAACTCGCGGACGCCGCCTCCACCGTATGGCTGGCTTCCGATGAGGACCGCGAAGGAGAGGCCATCTCCTGGCACCTGTCCGAAACCCTCGGCCTGGATCCGGCCAAGACCCGCCGGATCGTCTTCCACGAAATTACGAAGAACGCCATCCTGGAAGCCATCGAGCATCCCCGCGACATCGACCGGAACCTGGTGGACGCCCAGCAGGCCCGGCGCGTGCTGGACCGCCTCGTCGGCTTCGAACTGTCCCCCATCCTGTGGCGCAAGATCCAGCCCAAGCTTTCCGCCGGCCGGGTACAGAGCGTCGCCCTGCGCCTGGTCGTGGACCGCGAGAAGGAAATCATGGCCTTCCGCAGCGAACCATATTATAAGGTAGAGGCCGTCTTCCGCCCGGAAGGCGCTCCCGCGTCCGTCAAGGTCAAGGCGACCCTGGACACCCGGTTCGATTGCGAGGCTGATGCCCGGAAGTTCCTGGAGGACAGCATCGGAGCTTCCTACCAGATTGACGGCATCGAGAAGAAGGAAGGTGTCCGCGTCCCGGCAGCTCCCTTCACGACCTCCACGCTTCAGCAGGAGGCGTCCCGGAAACTTCACTTCCCGGTCTCGACGACGATGCGCCTCGCCCAGTCCCTTTACGAAAGGGGTCTGATCACCTATATGCGCACAGACTCGACGAACCTTTCTTCCCTCGCGCTGGGCGCCGCGAAGAAATACATTGTGGAGAACTTCGGCGAGGACTATTCCCATACGCGCCAGTACCGGACCAAGGCCAAGGGTGCCCAGGAGGCCCACGAAGCCATCCGTCCCACCTACATCGCGAACACGGCCATCGAAGGGTCCGCCCAGGAAAAGAAACTCTACGAGCTCATCTGGAAGCGCACGGTCGCCTCGCAGATGAGCGAGTCCCGGGTGATGAACACCTCCATCCGGATCGCTTCCGACAAGCGGTCCGAGCACTATGCCGTCCAGGCCGCCGAGATGCTGTTTGACGGTTTCATGAAGGTCTATCTGGAAGGCCGCGACGACGAAGAGCCCGAAGAGGGCGATGTCGTCCTGCCCGTCCTCCACGAAGGGGACCGGATGCTGGAGAAGGGCGTCACCGCCCAGTGCAAGTATACCGCCGCCCCGCCCCGCTACTCCGAAGCCACCCTGGTCAAGAAACTGGAAGAGCTGGAAATCGGCCGCCCGTCCACCTATGCGACCATCATCAGCACCCTCACCACCGCCCGGGGCTATGTTGCGAAGGGCGACAAGGATGGGGTCAAGATGCCCGTGAAGGACCTGTCCCTCAAGGACGGAGCCGTCCACGAGAAGGCCCGGACCGAACTCGTGGGCGCGGAACGCGGCAAGCTGCTCCCCCAGGAGATCGGCCTGATTGTCGCCGACTACCTGGTGAAGAACTTCGAAGGGATCATGGACTACGATTTCACCGCTACGGTGGAAAAGGACTTCGATGAGATTGCGGAAGGGAAACAGGCCTGGAACGCCACCATCGCCGAATTTTACCGCCCGTTCCACGCCCAGGTGGAAAGCGTCCTCTCCTCCAAGGAATACAGCCGCGTAAGCCGCGAACTGGGCACCGCACCCGACGGCGCGAAAGTCGTTGCCGCATTCGGAAAGTTCGGCGCCTATGTCCAGAAGGGCGAAGGCGAGGACCGTCAATACGCCTCCTTAAGCAAGGGCCAGCTCATCGAAACCCTCACGCTGGAAGAAGCCCTGAAGCTGTTCGAACTGCCGCGTACGGTGGGTGATTATGCCGGGATTCCGGTGATCGCCACCAAGGGCCGCTTCGGTCCGTACCTCCGCTACGGCGACCGGAACATCAAGCTCCCGCGGAACGCCGACCCGCTCAAGGTCTCCCTCGAGCAGTGCATCCCCCTGATCGAAGCGGAAGCCGCCGCCCCGGCCGAGAATCCCCTGATCGCCGAATGGGGAGACCTGAAGATCGTCAACGGACGTTACGGTCCGTATCTGAAAGCGGGTGACCAGAATTACCGGATCCCGAAGGGAACCGATGTCTCCACGCTTACGGAGGCTGATTGTCAAGCCATTATCTCGGGCTCCCAGCCCACTGCCAAGGGGCGGAAACGATTCAAAAAGTAAAACAAGGGACTCCCTGGGGCCCCCAAGCAGTAAAAAAAAGGCGGTTTCGACCGTCTTTTTTTTGATAACTGTAAAAAAACCGCCTTGGAAAAGAACAACTATTAAAAAAAATTTTTAAATTTGTGGCGGTTAGTTATAAACAGTAATCGCTTAGAACCCATGGCAACCTATCACATCGACCAGATCGACCAGAAAATTCTCTCCTTCCTTGTCAAGAACGCCCGGATGCCCTTCTTGGAGATTGCCCGTGAATGCGGTGTCTCCGGAGCGGCCATCCACCAGAGAGTCAAGCGTTTGGAGGCCAACGGCGTTATCACCGGCTCCCGACTGCTCGTCAAGCCGCAGGCGCTTGGCCTGAACGTGTGCGCTTTTATCAGCATCTCCCTTTCGGAATCCACCCGCTATCCGGAAGTGATCGCACACCTGAAGAAGATTCCGGAAATCGTCGAATGCCATTTCATCACCGGCCGCTACGCCATCCTCGCGAAGGTGTACTGCCTGGACAACGACCACCTGATGGAGGTGCTCCTGAACACCATCCAGAAGATTCCGTACATCCAGTCCACCGACACGATGATTTCCCTGGACGAGCCCATCGAGCGCCAGGTGTGGGTCAAGGATTTCAAGAGCACGACCTATACGGGCCTCAGCAGGAAAACCGAAGAATAGCCTCGGCGAGAGCCAGGTCCTCCGGCGTCGTCAGTTTAAGATTGAACCGCTCCCCTGCGATGTAGGAGAGCGGTATTCCGTATCTCCGGGCGACCGAGGCATCGTCGGTGAAGGACAGGTCATAGCCCTGCGCATAGGCGGCCTTGAGGTCCTCGGAAAGGAACATCTGGGGTGTCTGGGCGCCATAGATCCGCGACCGGTCCACCGTCTCCCCCGTATCCTGCAGCGCCCCGTCGGGGGTCGTTTCCAGGACCGTGAGCGTATCCACCATCGGCACGACGGGAATGAGGGCGCGGACGGTCTCCATCCTGTCGAACATCTCCTTCAGGAGCGCCGCGCTCACCAGGGGACGAACGCCGTCGTGGACGGCAACGACCGCCCCGTCGGGGACATACGCCAGCGCGTTCTTCACGGAGTGGAAACGGGTGAAGCCGCCCTTGACCAGGCGCTGCGGGCAGTTGAAGCCCTTTTCCTGGCAGTATCGGCGCCACCAGGCGATGTGCGCCTCGGGAAGAACCGTGACGACATGGATGTCGGGACAGGCCTCCAGGAAGCGTTCAATGGTACGTTGCAGCACCGCCCGTCCCTCCAGCGGAAGGAACTGTTTGGGGAGGGAAGACCCCATCCGGGTGCCGGATCCGCCGGCCGTGACGACGAGATATTTTTTTCTGGTCATAAGGGCAGATTCTTTATGCGAATGTAAGATTTTTTTCGTAATTTTGAACACTTATTCATTAACGATTCTCTTAAAGAAAACCATATGGCATTCCGATTCCTCAACCAAGAGCTCGCAATCGATCTCGGCACGGCGAATACGGTCATTTTCCAGAATGACCAGATCGTGCTGGACGAGCCTTCGATTGTCGCCATCGACAATACATCCAACAAATGCATCGCCCTGGGCCAGAAGGCCAAGCTGATGCATGAG
>JAEEGL014883973.1_pt1 | contig 21626 bp, 28 predicted proteins | sample 9134231 | NCBI WGS metagenome assembly JAEEGL01 (sample SAMN16246548, study PRJNA631951) | gut metagenome | biome: gut microbiome; feature: rumen; material: fiber-attached | host: Bos | place: Iran: Karaj | collected 2018-10
AATGAGGTTGTACATTCTGATTGCGTCCGAACTGTTTTTGCAGATTACGAATGAGAAATCTTCCTCGTATTTGAATATCACCTTATTCTCGTACACGTAAATCATTACAAGTTCATCCTTGTCTTCGGAATGTGCTTTTATGAGGTTTTCGAAAATCCATGTGAATGTTTTCCGCCCGGCGTGCGGGCTGTATCCGTAAACCCAGAACGTTTCTTCGACGAGGCACGGGAACTTGTCGTACACAGCCCAATTCTCGTTTGTCGTGAAGTGCTCCACGAATTTTCCATATTCGTTCCTGAGTTGCGTCACGTTTCCCGCCTCCAAATCCCTGACTCTTTTCAGCACCACGTATTCGGACTTGAAATCGAATATTTTCCTGCTTTTGTTTCCGTTGTTTGAGAAGCTTCTTGGGAACACGACTTTTGCGTTCTTTTCCTCGAGGAGTTTTTTGACGTATTGCACCTCGTCCAAGTCGTGATACGTGCCGATGTATTCAACCTGTTTCCTGAAGTCGAACCGGATTATCTTGTAGTCCCAACCTTCCTGCCACCTGCGTCCGCGAAGTTTTTTCTTTTTCCTGCGGCCACGCTTCCGGTGCCTGCCTATCTTTTTTTGATAGTAGTAATAATAGGTTGAACCGTCGGCTTTCGTCTTTTTCACATCATAAAAATATCAAAAATTTTGTATTTTTGAATATTCTTGTTATATTTGCAACAAGAAAACAACTAACACAACAAAGTTATGAAAAAGTTTATCACCCTTTTCGCTATCGTCGCAATGCTTGCGATGATCAACAGCTGTGGAACCTCCAAGAAGGCAGTCGCCTCTCAGGACTACACCGTCGAAGAAGTCGAACTCTACGGATACGGCGTAGGCCAGTCCACCAATGAGAACACCGCTCGTGGCATCGCCATGACTGCCGCCCTCGGCGACCTCTCTATCAAACTCGAAAGCACCGTCAACGCCGCCCGCTCCAACTACGAGAAGCAGAACGGGGAGTACAACAAGGCTCTCTACGAATCCCTCGTGGACGTGGTTTCTTCCAATCGGCTCACCGGCATTACCTACAAGGGCGACAGAAAGCCCGCTTCGCACCGTGGCGGAAAGTTTGAATACCGCATCGAGGCACATGTGAGCCAGGTACTTCTCAGGAAGAACGTGGACGCCATTCTCGACCAGATGGACGCCAGCGCGGAAGAGCGCAACGCCTATCGTCGTGAAATGTTCGGCGAGTGATGAAACTGAGACTTTCAATACTGCTCCTGTTCCTATCCGTAATTTCTTACGGGCAGGAGTTCTTCGACCGCGAGGACCCCGATTTCGTCTACGGAGTCGGGGTTGCGGAAAGTGAAGCCGCTGCGGACAGCCTCGCCATGTCTTCGTTGGCGATGGCTATCTACACCGACGTTATGAGCGAAACCAATTACAGGTTCTCCAACCATAACGGACGCAAGAATCAGTCGTACGCCAACACGGTTAACCTCAAATCACACGTGCACATCAAGGGCTCGAAGAAAATCGTGAACCGCTTGAAACGTGGAAAGTACGAGGTGTACGAATATATCAACAAGCGGGAATACGTAAACAGCAGGATTGAAGTCTACACGGAATGCCTTAACAAGGCAATTGCGTACGAGAAGTCAACGGAACCGCATTCTATCAACTACGCACTCGGAATGTACTATACCGCCTACTGTGCGGTCAATGACGAGGTGTTGAATGTTTTTTATCCGCAATCCGTCGAATACAGAAATTCCGCACTGAACAGCATCAAGCGTATCCAAGACGATTCAGAGTATATCATATCCCAACGTCAGATAGACTATCGAGACGAGACTCGGTTTTATGTCAGGGATGAAAACGCAAGGACGCTTCCCGGTATCGAGTGCCTGTCCGTTGACGGAAAATGGGACTCCCCCGTTCGGTATATGGACGGAGAATGGGTTCGGTGCGAATCTCTCGACCCTGAGGTGAAATGGGCTGTCACCGTATCAAGAAAGAAAGTGCCACGCTATCGCTTCACGTTCGAGAAGCCAACAACCGACGGCAGCGTAATCCTGCCGGTTCCCGATAGTTTCTACGTCCCGAAGTACGTCGTTCCGTAATCCCTGTCAAGTGACGGGGATTTTTTGTATATTTACCCCGTTATGTATTTTCTACTTGTTTTGGCGTTGCTTTCGACGCTTGTGTACGTGCATTTAATGCTGTCGGACGCGATAAACGCGAGGGTTAACCCGTACGATACGGGCAAGGACAAGGATACCGCAATCTTGATTTCGAAAATCAAGTACGGGCTCCTTATTATTATGTCGCTGTCTTGGAGCGGCGTTATTATGCTTTTTAAATGAACCATAACAGGCATTTTGTAGCGATTGTCGCAGGCGACAACGCAGAAGAGATTATGCTTAGGTACGATGCTGCTACAAAGGTGGCACCGTATGTCGTATTTGAGTTTGCGAAGGCTGAGCAATATAAGAAGGACTATATCGAGTCACTTAAGAATATAATCCTGAATAAGAGCAATCAGATGTCCGAAGAACAGTTGGAGTATCTGAAAGAGGAATTGCAGGAAATTCAGGGCGAGTCGGCAACCGACTACTTCCTTGATCTGACTGACGGTATGGATATTGATCCTGAGACGGGGGACGCTATGACCACGGAAAACCCGAACGAAATGTTCACCAACCACAGTGTAGGCGGACGTTTCGCTCTTCCTTTTATTCTTAAGGGAGTCGAAGGCCAAGCGGCTGAGGTTTACTCAGCGAAGAAGGGCGATATAGATTGGAGCAAGATTCACCTTGCGAACCAGCGTCCTTATGAGGTGGCGTGGGATACGACGCACGGGCTCGCTGAGCCGCAGGACGACGATGAGAGGAATATCTACGAGCACATGAAGAACATGACGCAGTATTTCCTCAACTTCGAGAGCAGGGAGCATTACATTGCAAGCAGTACTGCGTTCTGGGGATTTGCGTTCGCAGACGAGAGTGGATGGTACGAGTTAGAGCCCAATATGAAACAGTTCGATTGGGTGATAAACTTCTATGACAGGTTTATTAAGCCGCTTCCTGACGATACGCTGCTGACGATTTACGAATGTGTCAGGCCTGAAAAGATTTAGGCCTCGAGTTTGTCAAGTCTTTCGGTAATGCGAAGAATTTGGTAATCCTTCTCATTCATTTGATCCTGAATATCGCTGACTTCCTGGGCTAACAACAGGCAAAGTGCCTTGTAGTCAACCTTATCGCCATCAAAAGCGGAAGGATATGTTTTCGATAATTCGAGAAGATTGCCTTGCATGATTTATTCGTTTTAAGATAAATACCATATTTTCACTTAAAACAAAAGAAAAACGTATATTTGAGACAGAAAATTTAACTTACAATTTTAGTATGCAGAAAATTACATTGATCGGGCGCCTCGGCAGGGATGCTGCTATCAGAGAGACGCAGGAAGGAACAAAGATTATTTCTTTCACTATGGCGGTGAACGGCTTGTTCCGTGGTACTGAGAAGACATCTTGGTATGATGTCTCGTCATTCAACTACGACCGCTATCGCAAGATGGCTAAATATCTCAACAAGGGCTCCCTGGTTATCGTAACAGGTGACTTGGATGCCGATATCGAGGAAGGCTCAGACGGGAAGCTGCGTTGCCGCAGGTACGTCACCGCCGATTCAATCGACTTCGGCCCGAGCAACGGAAGCGGGAGCACCCGTGACGACCGTGACGAAGAGTCAGGCAGCAGACGTTCACGCAGAAGGAGCGAGGACACGCCGGACGACATTCCTGAAGAGGACATGCCGACTACCAGGAGCAGGAGATATCGTGATGACGATGATGACGACGCTCCGTCAACCAGACGCCGCAGACGTGACGAGGACGAAGAGGAAGAGCGTCCAAGAAGAAGGCGTCGTGATGACGACGATGACGAGGACGATAGGCCGGCAAGGAAGCCTCGCAAGCGTGACGAGGACGATGACGAGGACGACAAGCCGGCAAGGAAGCCCCGCAAGCGTGACGAAGACGAGGACGAGGAGGAGAAACCTGCCCGCAAGCCCCGCAAGCGTGACGAAGACGAGGACGAGGAAGAAGAGAAGCCGAAACGCGGTGCAAAGGCTCGTGACGAGGATGAGGACGAGGAAGATGAGAAGCCTGCACGCAAGCCCGCAAAGAAAGACGATGACGACGAGGATGAGGAGAAGCCGAAGAAGCGTACGAGCAAAGCGTCCACCAAGGTTGACGACGAAGACGAATCTGAGCTTCCTTTCTAATCAGTGTGTTTTTCTGAAACGAGAATTCGCCCCACGAGGGCGAATTTTTGTATATTTGCGGTGTGTGTAATTTAAACGACAGTACAAATGAACTATTACGATGTATTAGGCGTTAGCAAAAATGCGAGTGCCGAGGATATCAAGAAAGCGTACAAGAAACTCGTTATCAAGTGGCACCCTGACAGGTGGGTGAACGGCACGGACGAAGAGAAAAAGATAGCCGAAGAAAAAATCAAGGAAATCAACGAAGCCAATTCGGTGCTTTCAGATCCTGAAAAGCGCCAGAACTACGATATGTTCGGAACTGCGGAAGGCATGCCGAATGGAGGAGGCGGATTTGATCCGTTCGAGGGCTTTGATATGGGGCCGTTTGGTTTCAGAATGGGCAAGAAGGTTGAGAGAGGCACCGACATATTTGCCGAGGTAACCGTCACAATGGCTGAATCATATAGCGGAATCGGCAAGAAAGAGGTTAAAGTCAGAAAACCCAAGCCATGTTCTCACTGTCATGGAACGGGTTCGGACGACGGCATAAGGCACAACTGCCCTCAGTGCGGTGGAAGCGGAAAATATACGAGGACAACGAGGAACGCCAACGGATTCTCTCAGTTCACAATGGATTGCCCTTATTGCCACGGAACGGGCGTTGTAAACACGAAACCTTGCCACAAGTGCGGCGGTACGGGAGTTGAGTACGACGACGAGACTATCACGATACAGGTTCCGGCCGGCATCTTCAACAATGCGCAAGTTTGCATGCAGGGAATGGGAAATGCACCACGTTCGGGAAGCGGCGAAAACGGAGACCTGTATATCAGGTTCAACGTATTGGACGAGCCGAATTTCAGACGTGACAGGAACGATATCGTGACTGAGCTGGAACTTACGCTTCTCGAAGCGTGGGACGGCTGTAAGAAGAAAATACCGTTTATCGACGGAAGCAAGATATCCGTTGAAGTCCCGAAGGGTAGCAGGGAAGGAAACACGATTACTGTGAGTGGAAAGGGCTTCAAGGATCCAAACAATCCGTTCCGTACGGGTGATTTAATCGTGGTAATCAGATATAAGGTGCCGGAGAAAATCACAAAGGAGCAGAGAAAACTTATCGAAGAGTTCTACAAACTTGAGAAATAAAGTTTTTCTTCCTATATTTGCACAAATAAGACAACTTTATGGACAGATTAGAGCAAGATTACAGGCTTTTTGCCAGAGATCACCGTGTCTCGAGCACTACGCTTGACAAGTACGGAAATTTCATTGGGCAGTACATCAGCCCGACGATTGTGGAGGAAAGAAAATTGAACGTCGCCCAGATGGACGTGTTCAGCCGCTTGTTCATGGACAGAATTCTCTTCCTTGGCACCGCCATCGACAGCGACGTGGCGAATATCATCAATTCTCAGTTGCTTTTCCTTCAAATGGAGAACAACGCGAAGAAAATCAGCATGTACATCAACTCTCCCGGCGGTGTCGTTTCCGACGGAATGAGCATTTACGACGTCATGCACCTCATCACCTGCCCCGTCAGCACCACTTGCTGCGGAACCGCCGCTTCTATGGCAGCAGTCCTTCTTGCCGGTGGTGAACACGGTGAGCGTGGTGCCCTTCCTCACAGCAAAATCATGATTCATCAGCCGTTGGGCGGCGCTCAGGGCCAGGCTACGGACGTGTTGATTGCTGCAAGGGAAATCGACAAATGTCAGAACATGATTTATGGGGTTCTTGCGGAAGACACGGGAAAGGATTTCGAATACATCAAGGAAGTCTGCAACCGTGACTACTGGCTTACCCCTGACGAGGCGCTGGGTGAAGGAATTATCGACAGCATTATCGTCAAGAAATAGCCAAAGGACACGACGGCATAAGAAGCCGTAAAAGTTACCACAGACAAGCTACACCGCAAGGAACATACACCCTTAGTCGGGGAGAACATAGACGGCGGCGAGTCATTCAACTGCGGACAGTGGGATAGTGAAATGTAGGTTTTACCCTCCGTGAAAACGGAGGGTTTTTTGTATATTTATCCCATGAGAGTTATAGTTTACGACAAATACGAGTCTTATTATCAGTCTCAGGCTGACTTGCATAACTTCAAAGTTACAGGAAAATCGTCACTTTGGGAAAGCAGGGACGTTACTGAAGAAGAACTGCTTGAGTTGGCACGTAATGGAGAAAAAATATTGGTGAACCCATGAGAAACATCATAAACCACCCGAACGAGTTCGACGAGGATACAAAAGAAGCCTTGAAACGGGCAGCGGATCCGTTCGATTGGGAAAACTATTGTGGAAACTGCGATTGGTTCGGCGATGAGGAAAAGTGCCCGTTTTACAATCTCGTGAAACTGAATCCGGACCAAAGATGGCAAGATATAGGGTGTAGAAATTTTTGGGATTAAGAATATGGATAACAATTGGATATACTACGGGGTATTTCTTCCCCGAGAAGAGAGGGCGTTCCTGATTGAACGCTTTAAAACCCACATACCGAAGGGGTGGAGGATTTATTGTGATCACATGACGGTGGTTTTCAACGACAAAAGCGAAAACGCACAGGCATGGGCGGCGAAGTGCGAGAAGTACATAGGGCAGAAGGCAAATCTGAGGGTAACGCATATCGGAATATCAGATAAGGCACTTGCGCTTCGTGTAAGCGGATTCATGAGTAACAACGACATACCGCATATCACAATCGCCACATCTCCTCACGGAAAGCCGGTTGACAGTAATTATATTACGAATTGGGTACCAGTCACTGAAACATTGTTGCTGAGTGCTGTGCTCGACAAAGTTTGCAGGAGATAAATTATGAAGTGTATTGTAATGTCGGATTTGCATGGGCACCTTCCAAAAATAGAGGAAGAGTTTGACCTATTGCTGTTGCCGGGAGACGTCTGCCCGGTATGGAACCATAACAGGCACTTCCAATGGGATTGGCTTACGGGGGAGTTCGTTCAGTGGATTAAGTCGCTTCCGTTCAAGAATGAGGCGTCAAAGGTTGTGATGTGTGCAGGAAACCACGATTTCGCCTTGGAAGGGCTGTCCAAGAACAAGGCACGTCAGTTCGAAGAGAAAGCGGAAGGTAGGTTGACGTATCTCGACAACGAGGAAACAATCTTTTTCTGCAATGAGGACGGTAACATCGCCCGTTATCACATTTTTGCCACTCCATACTGTAAACAGTTCGGGAATTGGGCGTTTATGCGAAGCAATCTCGAGAGATATTACGAGCCTATCCCTGAAAACCTTGATATCCTGTTAAGCCACGATGCGGCTGATATCAACGATTTGGGCTTGATATTGCAGGGAACGTATAGGGGGACTAACGCAGGGAACAAAGTGCTGGCTGATTACGTCAAGAAGAGAAAGCCGAAATACTATTTCTGCGGGCACATTCATTCGGGAAATCATGCACTGACTGACATAAACGGGACAAAAATGGCTAATGTCAGCATAATGAATGAGGACTATGAGCCTACGCATTTCCCGCTCGTGCTTGACATAACACAAGAAAACCTCGGATAGTTCCGAGGTTTTGTTTTAATCGAGCCCTGCGTCTGAAATGAAGTCGCCTCGCAGGTTATACAGTCTGTTGATTTCCTGAGGGTCGAATTCGTAGTGTTTTCCGTTGTTGTCTTCGCCTCTGTATTTTTTGCTGAACAGGCTTCTGGCGGAGTCTTCGTCCTTGTCGGGCCACAGTTCGTAGGAAAGCACTGAGTGCAGTTCCTGTGCACTGTCGAGCCACTTCATGACAGACTCTCTCTTTCCTGAGTCGTCTTTGTCGGAGTCCGGTTCAGATCTGTTGTCCATATCTTTGTGGCCGCCCTCGTAGTATGCGTTCTCGAAATACCCGTTCTCAAAGATGGACTCTTTCACCATCCTGTATATGTTCTCTTCAAGTATTGCTTTTTGTTTCTCAGTCAGCATGATAAAGCCATTTTATTATAAATACAGCATTTACACTGAAAGATTGTATATTTGTGGTGATTATGTGTGGTATTCATGTCTTTAACATAACGAAAGAAGAACACGTCGACGACAATTCTTACTATTGTGGGCGTGGCTCCATATTGGGCAACCCGTACACCCATATCAAGGATAGGGAAACCAAGGCGAGGTACATCGTGAGGGACAGGGAGGAGGCTATTGAAAAATACGGCTCCTATTTCGACGTAATGTACGGATCAAACGTGGATTTCACTGATGTAGTCGATGAGATATACGAGAAATACAGGAACGGTGAGGATGTGTGGCTCGGTTGCTATTGCAAGCCACTTTCCTGCCACTGTGACGTAATCGTGGACAAGTTACGGAAGAGACTACTCAAAGAGAAGATAAACCTCGCAAAAGCGGCTAAACTTGCCCACAAACTCAACACAGAAATCGAAGATTGGAGCAAAATATCAGGGAAATATTAGATAATTTCCTAATATCAGGCAAATATTAGATATTTCCCTAATAATTGGCAAGAAAATGAGCAGAATATTATATAAAGGAAAGTGGGACGGTATTTGGGACAGACCCAAATATCAGGAGATGAGGCAGAAGATCATCGATTCCTTCAAGGGGCTCACGTTCATTGAGGAAGGGCACCGGTACTTCCTCGGTGATAAGGAGTTCACCTGTGTATCAAACGTAACCCATAGATTCCAAGAAGAAACAGATTGGCACGCCAAAGCGATTGAGGTTTCCGAAAGGGACTACGAAAACGAGAACTCGAAATATTACCACATGACTTCCGACGAAATAGAGAAGGCATGGAAGGATAATTCAAGTAGGGCGTGTGTACACGGAAGCGAGAGGCATGAGTTTGGAGAGTCCTGTTATTGGTACATGACGGGGCAGTTTGACAAGATATTGCCGGCGTTCAAGGATAGGCTGACGGAAGACGGAGGTTTCCTTGCGATACATCCAAAAGAAGAGGCTACGGTAAAGTTCTGGGAGGACTTACCCGTGTCGTTCGTCCCGATAGCGGTAGAGAACATTACATACAACAAGACGCTCAATTACAGCGGCACGTTCGATATGTTGTTCTACTATGATGCTGAGTTGGACGGCAAGGATCCGAAATATAGCGGGTTCGTGATATTCGACTACAAGACGAACAAAGACTTGTACAAGAATTTTCAGGAGAAGAAACTCCTTCCTCCATTCGAGGAGTTGTATGATATGCCGTGCAGCCTGTACAAACTGCAGTTGAGCCTATATCAGTTGAACCTCGAACAACTCGGTTTCAAGGTTATCGCAAGGCGTCTTATTTGGCTCCGCCCTGACGGTGAATATGACAAGATACCACTCGAGTCTTACTCGAAGGTATTGTCAGAAGAATTAACGAAACATCCAATAATTTAAAAAATGAATTCAGTAGAACGTATCGAATTGTTCCAAAGGGAACTTTCCTACATTTCAGACAACAAGCTTAAAGAGTTCGTCAAGATACTGCTCACGCACGCTGACGATTACTTCTTCGAGGTTCCGGCCAGCTCGTCTGGCAAGTATCACCCAAAGTTCGCACTTGGAAACGGCGGGCTTGTCAGGCACACGAAGGCGGTTGCCTATTTCACTAACGAACTTATTCGCCCGAGCATCGAGTTCGACAAGATTACTCGTTACGAGGGAGATTGCCTGCTCGTCGCAGCAATCGTGCACGATATCAAGAAACAAGGGGACGGCTTGGAGGGTCACACTGTCAAGGAGCACCCGAAACTCGCATCAGATTATATTTGGAAAATGTGGGAGAAGTACGGCAAGGATCTTCTCGAAGAGGAAGCCGTGGGCTACATTACCGAGGTAGTGGAATCCCATATGGGCCCTTGGCAGAAGCCGTACCCCGAGACTCGCCCTGAACTTATCGTGTTCTACGCCGACTACATTGCAAGCCGAAAGGAGATTGCCGGCTTGTCGTTCATCGACAACAATGACAACAGTGAGGTTGAGGCGTATGAGCGTCCTGAATACACAGTCGAAAAATATAAGTTCGACTTTGGTAAAACGAAGGGTTTGACTATCAAAGAGGCGTACGACAGGGAACCTGGCTATATCAGGTGGATAGCGAATAAGGAAGGTTTCGGAAACGTAGAGGTTCAGAATCTGGTAAAGGAGTTTTTGAATCAGTTGTAATGGCAGAGATTGACAAGGTAGTTGATTTTCTTTGCGAAGTCGAGAAGTATCTCCATTCTTGGATATGCACCAAGGATGGAGACTACAAAATGTACGATACTCGCAAAGTTAGGCAAACCCTTATGTTTCTCGTTGCCAACGGAAGCAAAAACCCCATTTCAGACTTTAAGAAGGGCGTTAACGATGGAACGATTCTGTTTTCAATATGTGCCTTCGCATTGTCGAACGATCACAAGAAAAAACTGTATCAGCAACATCGTAAGAACGTAGAAGAATTCGAGAAAAAATACAATATCAAAAATGAGACAGATTAAAACAGAGAAAGAACTGATTGAGGCAGTCGGAACTAACGACATTGTTGTCGCTAAGTTTGGCGCCGAGTGGTGCGGGCCGTGTAGGGTGCTCGAACAGGCTATTTCCGAAATAGAGGCGGGGCAAGCCGATACCGCCGAGTTCCTTGAAATCGACGTGGACGACGCTGACGAGGAGTTCGTTGACAAGTATTATCTCCGTGGACTTCCCGTAACCTATTTCTTCAAGGACGGAGAAAGAGTCGGGGCTGTGGAAGGTCTTATCACCAAGGAGCAGATGCTCGAGAGAATTGCAAGGTTAAAGGAAAAATAGTATGGCAGAAGAGGTAAAGCAAGAAGGGTATGAGTATGTGAACCACCCTTCGAACTACAACAGGTATCCTATCGAAGCGGTAGAAATGGCACGCAGGATTTGGGGCGATGACGCTATGGAGAAAGCCGCTCAGATAACGGCGTTTTTCTATCGAATGAGAATGGGGCTTAAGCCGGAAGTAACCGTAAAGCAGGATCTGGACAAGGAAGAGTTCTGGCTGAACTATGCGAAGAAACTGCACGACGCCCATGACGTAGAGGCGGAATCTCCCGGCGGAAGGAATTTGCTCATGGACTAACGATTAAGGCGAGGATTTAATCCCCGCCTTTTTCGTTAATCTATGTTTAGATACAAGCCGTATTTTTCACAGAAATCATCGAGTTTTTTCCTTAGTTTCTTTCCGAAATCGTCATGGTGGAATTTTCTCGCCTGTTCAAGTGGCTTTGGCATATTATTGAACCGTTCGTAAAGCAATCCGCGAATTTCCTGTATCTCAGTTGCTTCTTTCACGAATTCGTCCAAGTCTATTTTCCCAAGTTTATCCTCAATGAAATAAGACAAGCCATCGACGCAAGGAAGGCAGTGTAGTTCAGAGTACCATTCTGACCCCCCGCCAATAATGTCCGGAGGATTTTCTCGCTGTTTCAAGTAGTACTCAATATCAAACATTACGTACCCACGGCTTCCTGCCGGGGCGTTTTCTGGCATGAAATATATCTGATATACCATTATATTGTGATTTTGTTGCTATTTGCGGTAAAAATAACCCCGCTCGGGTACAAAAATACCAATATATAGTGATTTTGTACCCGTTCGGGTTTAGTCTTTGGGCCCGTACTGCCCGTGTTTGAAGGCTTCGAAGAGGTCTATCTTGTAGTAGCCGTTTTTCTCATATCTAATCAGCCTAATCAGCCCAATGTCATGGTTCTGACTCTCCCCGTCGCAAAAATACTCAAAATGTTTCTGTTTATCTTCGAGAAGCATAATCAGTTGCCTGAAATCCTCTACTGTGTAGCGATCTTTGAATGGGATGTACTGATTAAACACGGGGTGGTAGCAGCCGAATTTGTCTTTTGGGAGGTAATGATCTCCAATGGCTCTCATCAATTCTTTGTTGAGTAGGCTGTTTTTCTTGATGTAGTACAGATTTTTGTTTCCGTCGTACGGCTGTATGAAGGCGTCTTCTATCGTGAATGTCTCCTGAGTTTTTTCTTTACCTTTAGCCTTCGCTATTACGGGTGCTGCAACGGCTGTTGCTGCAACGCCGGTTCCAATTCGGAACAGTTTCTCTATGAAGTTTCTTCTTTCCATTGCATTTATTGTTTACCCGTTGATCCAAATCCACCTTCGCCGCGTTCGGTATTTTCGTCAATGTCGTCAGCCCACTCCCAAGTTACCCTTGGGGCGAGTGCTATGTTAGCCTGCAGTATTCTCTCTCCTTTATGGTATCTCGGCATATTCGGCATAACGTGGTAGAAAATAGCCTTTGGCTCTCCCCTGAAAAACTCGTCACAAGTTCCCGGCGAGTTGGCTAATAGCATTCCTGTCTTAGAAATTCCGCTTCTTGGACGGAACTCTATGCAGATATCGCAATCGTTAAGGAAGGTATCTTTTTCCTTATCGACGAATCCAAGCAAATCGATGTACTCTTGCGTCCAGTTCTCCCTGTCAATCTCGTATTTGAATCCGAGCCCGTACATCCATACGTTAGGGGCGATTTCTTCCTCAGAAACAGCCCACACGTCAAAGCAGAAATCCCCTTCGTGAGCCTTCTCGGGGAGCCTTGCACTACTGTTTATCCTTTTCAGTTTTATCTTCATGTTTTCCAATAAATTTTTTCAGTCCCTCGTTATATACTTCACGCCATTTCAGCATTTCTTCGCATTCAGGCAATTCCTCTTCGTCGCATTCCCAGAACTTTTTACAGTCTTCACAAGGTGCACTTCCAGCCCACCTGTAAGCAAATTCTTCTGCGTCTCTAATTCCACTCATATTATTGATTTGTTTTCTGACGTTTCCAAGCGTTGTCTGAAAGTACGGACCATCCGTACTCTGCAGCGTGGTTTATGAGAGGATCGTCGCCTGCCATAAGGAATGCGGCAAGGCATCTTTCGACCATGTATCCCGTGGCACGGGCCTGCATTCTCACGTCGTAATATTTGTGCTGCGGACGGACGTATTCGTCCTTGTGTGCCTCTACGTAGGCAATCCATTCGTCAGGAGTGTGGCATCCACGGGCGTCGTTGAACTTGTTCATTACGTCGAGTGCATAGGATACGTATTCCTTGAACATATCCTTTTTCATGATGAACAGGCTCGACGGATAAATGTAGTCGCACTTCGCCATCCTGTCCCAACCGTCGGCGTACTGAGGATAGTTCTCCTTTACGATTTTTCCCATAAGGTCAAAGTCGTCCACGTTGTGCCAAATCTTGTAGAATTCACGGTTGGATTTTGACTGCCCGTTAAGCGTCGGCGGATATTTCAAATAGAATTTCTCGTTCAGTATAACCTTGATGCCGTATGAGAAAATCTTCTCAATGTTTGGCACATCATCCAAGAAATTAAAATATCTTCTGTAATGAACCATTCCGATATAGTCCTTGATATCCCAGTTATGCAGGAGCCAATAGAATCCTGCGTATTCGTTGAACATAAGGTTATTATCGGAAATGTTGTCTCCGACGTAATCCCTGTAAATAGGGAGGTTACGGGAAGCGTTAGGGTTGGGCAACGGAACTTTCATAAGGAAAGTGCCTTCTGACGTGTCCGCCGTAGGACGTGGCAACGGTATTTCCTTGTACTCTGTTGGAAACCGCTGAAATTCTTCGTCCGGCGCGTGATTGTTCGTGAGTATCTTGTATACAGGGTTTTCTACGATTGGTAGAAAAGGAACGTGGCTGTATATGAAAATGTCGAGATTATTGTTCATAGTTGTATCCGTGTTCTTTTAACCATTCGGCTTTCTCAGGTGTGTACTCGTTGTAAATGAAATAGTCCTTCAAGGGGTAATAGTCCACTTTGTCGCTCCGTAGATAGTCGGCGTAACTTCTTCCAAGTTTGTTCTCGCACCATTCCTGCAACGACTTTGTATAATAGTGCCGTACATACAGGATAGAGTATTCGAGTTTGTCGTTGAACGGTCCGCCCGGTGTCATTACTCCGGCCGGGCTGTAATACTCGTTACATTCGTTGATTCCGTGCGGATTGTTGGTGAAGTTTACCTTTATCGACTTGTGAAGGATTGATTTCACGTGGTAGTTCTCAGGGAACTTGTAATGGAACGTCACCGTCTCCTCGAGAGGCTCCGGGAATCTTTCGAGAACGGGCTTGTCTTCGTAATTGATGTTCCCGTTATCTCCGTACACCCGCCAATTCAGTTTATAGGCGTGTATGTAATCCCTTGAATGAAGGAATTCCTTGATGTTATTGTTGAAAATCTTCTTTCCCATGTCTGAGAACGTTATGAATTCGTCGGTGTCGATGAACGCCGCCCATTCATACGTTATTCCCCAATGCGACAGGTTGTTGTAAAATATTTTCTGAAATCCCTGTTTACCACGAAGATCAATGAGTTGAACTGTTCCGTTGGATATGTAATCTTTGAGCAGTTCTTCATATCTTTCCCCATCAGGGTCGTTGTTGTCGCCTATAACAATACGATCGAAACCGATACCGAGGTGATAGTCAATGAATTCCCTTAGGTATCGGCTTTCGTTCTTGCAAATCATTACGATTATTACGTCGTCGCCCATTTATTTCGTCTCTGTATTTCTGTTTATTAGGCCCACAAGTTCCGCCGCCTGCCTGACAACGGTTGACAGTGGCGAAGAGAAGTATTTCTTGTAGTTGTCTTCTTCTGGGTTCCTGTCGAGAATGCCCATTGCCTCGTATTCTACGGGTGTGAATTTAACGCCGGCATTTGCAGCAAGCAATATGCTTCGCTCTCCTGTTCTGAGTGCGCCTTCCAACGTGTTATACTTGTAAACCATTCCACGGTTAACCACCTCCCAATTGTTGTCGTTTCTTGACAGCATGACGACTTTGGCAATCTGACTCAGGAGGCATACTTTTCCAATAGATTTCGGGTCAGCGGCGATTTCTTCCGGAAGCAGTTCGTTCAGGCTGTTCGCAAGTTTTGACATCTTGATGACGTTCTTTACGAAACTTCCACCGAACGCTGAACCGCTCTCGAGAAGGTTGGAATAAGAAGCGTTCATAACCGCCTCATCTCCACCGACTGACTCAATGAGTTTGTCAGCCGCCTCATCGCCGATAAGCCGATCAAGTGCTTTTCTGTAAGTTGTGTAGTTCTTTACCAAAATATCGCTCTTCATAGCATCAAAATTATTCTCACAGCAAATATACAAAAAGTGTTCGCAATAAACGTCAGAAAGTATTTATAATGACGGGATCTATATCCCTAATAAAAACGTTTTTACATTATGGCAAAACCACGCAAAGTTATTCTTAAAAAAAGCAACGTTCTGTTGAACGGGCAACCTAAATTGCCGGAAGCAAATGCAATAGACTACGGCGAACTGGCTGTCAACTACGCAGCCAGCGGAGAAACATTGTCTATAAAAAATTCAGACAATCATATAGTCACGTTCCCTGGCCGTCCTACCATTGAAAAACTGATTAACGAGGCAGTGAGCGGGATCCCTGAAGACATTCAGGATATTCAAGAGCAAATTACCGACATCAACAGCGGAATGTCGGCGGTAAGTTCACACATTGGCAATTCCACGATTCACCTCCCCGCAGTAACATCTTCGGATAATGGAAAAACTTTGAGAGTAGTTAATGGATCTTGGACGGCAGCGGATCCGCTAAATGTATATAGCGGAAATGACGCTCCTAACAATTCACTTGGAAATAACGGGGACATCTATTTGCAGACATCCTAGAATAAGTCGAAGTATTTTATAAGTTAAAGATACTTTGGCTTATGGGAAGATTTGTTATCACGGCGACAACAAATGCGACGTTTATACCGTCGTCTTTTGACGCGGCTAACAGTGTTAACCGCGCCACAGGAAATTTGTCAAACGCACTAAAAGATACAAGTAGCACAGCCAATTACGCAATATTTTACAACATACAAGGCTCTGAAGCAGAATCTTGTGCGTATTATAATTTTGATTGTTCAAGCATACCAAGAAATGCAATAATAAACAGCGTAGTATGTAAGTTTAGGGCGACAACATATTCAAGTTCGTCCGGCACAATGAAAAACAATTATGGCCAGGTGGCCATAGGTACTGAAAAAATTGGAACAACTGCCGCAACATTTACTACTAGCACATACGATGTTAAGACCGCCGATACGGGTAATTATCAGTTTAAGAGGGAAGACCTTGACGACATAAAAATATACATTCACTCGCAGCGTGGTACGAATTCTAGCTATTATAATTCAACATCAGTAAACTATAAACTTTACGGAGCGGAACTTATCGTTAATTACTCAACTGGTTATTATGAGTATGACATAGCCGTTTTAACACAGACTGAGTATGCCGTTGTTCCTCAGCCATTGTATTCAGTTTCGGGCGGAAGTAATGCAGATATTAGCGTTCAAATAACAAACAAGTCAAAGGTTCTCATTGAAGATAACTTTACCGAGGTAACATCTGCATTTACACTCGTTAATGGAACAACATATAGATATTCACTTACTAATGTGCAAGAAGACCACAATATTGTGCTTATGGAAAGCACAATATCTCTTCCTGACGAGGACCCCAACTACAACTATTATACTGTTTCGCTTTCAACAATTAACGCAAATACAAACCCACAAGACGGATATGCTAGATACCAAGAAGGTTCAACACAAGATATAGTAATAAACCCTAATGGTAATTTGGTATTAGCGAGAGACAATGGTGTTGATATTTCTGCTGATATTGTTCCATATCAAACGATAAAAGACGTATCTTTTACCACTGGTAACCCTCTCAACGCGCCACACACATTCACATTGGGTGATAACGGATGGTACGAAACAAATACCTTAAATTCAAATACCACAAGTACAACAGCACTCATAAGACTTACTTTCAATCTTGAAGTTTCTTGCATCATAACAATATCTTGGTGGGGAAGCCTTGCAAGTGCTAACGATTATTTTAAGATAAGTTACATTGACACAGAACTTACGACAGGTTCTACTGATACAAACGCAAAAATCAATTCATCATCTAATTCGTATTCTTCAGGAAATCCAGCCAATGTTGTTTTTGAAAATGTTGCAAGTGGAATACATACGATTGATGTTAAGGTTAGAAGAGGAACAAGCACATCTAATAGTGTTACCCACAAAGGATATTTCAAAGTAACTATAACGCCACTTGAACCTACAACTAACTTCAAGTACACTCTGTCAAACATACAAGATAACCACTCTCTGTTGTTTGTTTATGGTGATGCTGATTATCACATAGTGTCGGCAACAGTAAGTGGTGATACTGAGCCAATACTTCTTCCATACGGGGATTGGGTGCTCGAAGATGGTGAAAACTACAAATTAGTCGTTATACCAGAAAGTACCAATCAAGAAGCGACAATATCCGATAACGGTGTTGATGTTACTCAATATGTTGAAAGGCACGAATCCACTGAGAACGGTACGACAACCGTTAACTATGTGTATAAAATTTTTAACACAAATGCCAACCACAGCCTCGTAATATCAATGACCGTTGCCGAAAATAATATCCTATACTATAAAATGAACGGTCAGTGGATTAGGATAAACAAATTATATAAAAAACAACATGGAGTTTGGACTGAGCAAGACCTGACTTATGTTCTTAATAACGAGATATTTATTTAATGATATGAAATACTGCAAAATTGGCTCATCATGGCGAGAGATAACTGCTGCCTATAAAAAGGAAAATGGGGAGTGGGTTGTCTTATCTGACAATGAACTCGTATCATATTTCAACGGTAATGTGGCGTTTTATGATCATCATGAATCGTCATTGGTTGTTCATACCCTTATGATTGGCGGCCTTTCAAATGCCGTAGGCGAAACTTGTGCATATACTGCCATATATGACGGTAACGTCGTAACTGGCGGAGTTGCTTGGTCCATTACATCCGGGTATTCGTTCGCCACAATATCTCAAAACGGCGAGTTAACGATACTTCCAGGTGCGTCTAATTCAGCCGTAGTTATACAAGCAGAGTATAACGGCTTGTCGGCAACAAAAAATGTGGTGGCAACTTACGATGCGGGTACAACCTCTGAAACAGAAACTGATACTGAAGTTGAAACCAACGACAGTGGGCAGACCATTACAACCACGACAACCACAACAGTCGTCACTGACGCAAGCGGTAATACTGCAGTCACACAGACGGTGACGCAGATTATCGAAAACGAGGACGGAAGCCTGTCGTCAATCGAGCAGGAGACGAACGAAAGTTCTGATGGGACGATTACAAGCAACAGTACGACAGTCAACTACAATGAGAATGGGGAGGTGACAGGCTCACAAACGAATGAAAGCATTGAAAATCCAGATGGCTCAAGTGCAAGTTCGACTACCAATTACAACGAAAACGGAGAGCCTACCGACACCACAAATCAAAGTGGAGATACTTCGGGAAACGTTGATACGCAACAGGTAGAATACGACGAAAACGGAACCCCTGTCATAACAGGGTACGACATTGATACGACGGGTTCAAACGGTGAAGGAAAGGAGATTGAAGGAAACGGCGTCGACACAGAGTTTGTACCGTTCAAGTTTGCGTCCGAAGGGTTTGTGCTTACCTTCGATTTCGAGTCAGCCGCCTCCGGCCAGCCGAGGCCGCAAATCACGGTAGATACCGAAGACACGGGCACTAACTACCTTTACACTGTGTTGGGTGCAAAGACAACCATGAAAGTTGGTACTATATGGCCGGGTTTCGAAATCAGGTGGACTATACCTAAAAGTGGCACCCCCGATTATAGCGACCCCTCGAAATGTACCCTTCAAATCAACCGTACGTTCAGTGGCGAAACTCAAACTACAAGGACGAACTTCACGCCGGACCATTGTGTGAACAATGTGTACCACATTACTATCATATATGACCCTTCCGATAGCACAAAGTTTAAGGTAAGGAACAATGTTATCAACGCAAACATACAGACAGGAACGCATCTGCTTCAAGACAATGTTGACCTTGACCTTACCATCGGCTATTCATCTGACCACGAAGGTAATCAAATCCGTCACTCAAGCCTCATTGTGCATGATTTCAGCGTAGTGAAATTGAATACCGGGGCGACGGTAACACTGCCGGTGATATCTTGCAACGGTACCGAAGTAACCATGTCTTGTGCTACGCCCGGTGCAAAAATTTACTATAAAGCCAGCACGGACAGCAAGTTCGACCTATACAAAGCGCCGATAGCGATTAGTGCGGATACTACGTTTAATGCGTACGCCATTTTCCAACAGAAGGTGAGTAGCGTAGTGACACAGACTTGTGAGTTTGATAACGGGGCACCTGATGTTCCTGTTATCGCTTACGACGGAACTTATGTAACGATAACGTGTCCAACTGAAGGTGCAAGCATATACTACAAACTTGGGGAAAACGGTGTGTTCACTGAATATGCTTCGCCTATTGAGATAAGTGAGACTACAACGGTATATGCTTATTCTCAGTTGAGCGGAATATCAAGCACGGTTGTTAGCGAACACTGCGTATTTTATGACGGAGTATCTGATCCTGTAATCACCTGTGACGGAGAATATGTGACAATATCTTGTGAAACGATAGGTTCAAGCATCCATTACAGGCTTGGAACGTCAGGTTCGTTCGACGCATACACCGGGCCGTTTGCAATCACCGCCGATACGATAGTTCAGGCATACGCTACGTATAGCAGCGATTCAAGTGCCACCGTATCTGAAAACTGCATCTATAATGCAACCCACGATTTCAGCAATGACTATCTGACGTTCAGAGCCAATTCAGACGGCACGATACTTTGGAAGTGTATCGGTGGCACGGCTTCCGCAAAGACGATATCTTATAGTGTAGATGACGGACAAACTTGGTCCGCAATTACATCTACCGTATCAGGCGTGCCTATAACAGTAAGTACGGGCGACAAGGTTCTCTTCAAGGGAACAAATGCCGCATATTCGAAGGACAAGAACAACTATTCAGGCTTCGAAGGAGGCACTGCAACGTATGATATAGAGGGTAACATTATGAGTCTTGTTTATGGGGACAATTTCGTTGGAAATACCGGTCTTACAACGGGCTACACGTTCTGCTCTATATTCAAGAAATCAAATGCCGAGTCCGCAGAAAATCTCATACTTCCGCCTACAACGCTTACAAACGGTGCGTATAGGGCAATGTTCAGTTATGCAGAGTCACTGACAATGCCTCCTGCATTGCCTGCAACGGGATTGAACACCGACTGTTATTGGTACATGTTTGAAAAATGTCCTATTGAATCAGCACCGGTTCTTCCTGCTGCAACGCTTGTTAAGGGCTGTTACGGATACATGTACACCGGATGCGGAAGCCTCAACCATATCGAGTGTCTTGCCACCAACATTTCAGCGTCCGCTTGTACCATTGGCTGGGTGAACGGTGTTGCCCGTACAGGAACGTTTGTTAAAGATGCGAATATGACGGGTTGGACTGTCGGTACGGCTGGAATACCTAATGGTTGGGTAGTTTCTGATAGCGGGGCAATCCAAATAAGCGATCCTGTCATTTCCTGTGATGGAGAAGCGGTGACAATAACGTGTGAAACCACCGGCACGAGCATTCATTATAGGTTTAACGGAACGGGCGATTACTCAGGATATACCACACCCGTAACAATAACGGCTGATACGACGGTTCAGGCATACGCTACGCTGAACGGAGAGTCAAGCACTACGGTAAGTAAGAGCTGCGAGTATCTTAGTACCATACCGCTCGAATATTCGAACAGGGCGTTGGGGGCTTGGAACTATAATAACCAGGAAGTAGAGACGCCATATTCTGTCAATGCGATAGACGGCCATTCTTCAAGTATGGCAAAGGGCACGTTCAACTTTGAGACAAGTTTCAATCTCCGTGAATCGCAGCCGACCCATTTGTGGTTCCAACACGCCGATCAATCAGCAACTGTGTATGTTGACAACAATTTAGTTGAAAAGCACTGGGGCGGATACAATGCGTTCTTCGTTGACATATCCAACTTCGTGCATGCAGGAGCCAACAATATCAAGGTTACGTTGAAGAACAATGAAGGTAGTGCCCTCGCACCATCTGCAGGAGACTTCAACTTCAACGCCACGCTCGGTAATGTGAAACTTCTTACGAGCCCCGTTCTTCCTGATATCAAATATGGATACGACGGCTTCCACGTGACTTCTGATGTTGCCACTAGTTCTGCAACCGTGAACGTCGAGACAACGGTAGCCTCTGGTGCTACGTTGAAGTGCATTATAGATGATGGAACGTTCTATTACAGCGCGACGACGGACAGTAACGGAAGTGCTACTACGTTCACTACGGTTATCAGCAATCCTGTGTTGTGGAATGGTAAGATTAACCCTCACCTCTACAACATAACGCTTGAAATCTATCT